>Ga0206130_10004606_pt1 | contig 16918 bp, 6 predicted proteins | sample Helgoland_Spring_9_FD_148637 | JGI IMG/M metagenome (GOLD analysis project Ga0206130, IMG submission 148637) | Pelagic subsurface seawater microbial communities from Kabeltonne, Helgoland, North Sea - Helgoland_Spring_Bloom_20160512_1 | ecosystem: Environmental > Aquatic > Marine > Epipelagic ... | reverse complement strand
AACACTGTTGCCATTTGAAAGGTCATCACTTATCCAACTAACTGTTAAAGCTCCAGCATTAGGTAATCCAAAATCATTGGGGTCTAATCCTGGTAGGTTAAAGTTTTGATAAGAATTAAATGTAAGAACAGTGGAATCAAAATTGATACTATACTGCATTGAGATAATATCTGTGAATCCTTGTACCTCTATGTCCATACAAACTAATGACCCAGTAGTAGTATCCACTAAAGTAGGCTGCACACTGAATGTAACCTGAGCATTAGCGAATGGCCCACTTGTCAAAAAGATGGTAATAAAGAATACGAGTGTTCGCAAAACATTCTTCATGGGTTCGGAATTTGGGAATAATAAACTTTCAAAGAAAGAATTTTATTCATTTTTCAATTGAGCGATGTAACGCTGTGTTTGTCAAAAAATATAGTTCAAGTATTGTCTTAACTGCCAAACAATGTTTAGTGGCAGAAAAAATAATTCTTTCTGGGATTTTTATTAGGCGTTTGGTGACTCAAAAAAACAACTGGTAGGAAAATTTAACGCAAAGTTAAATTTCTCTACAATAAAAACTACTAATCATATAAACAAAAATTCTGAAAACCTGCCTTGATAGAAGCGACGTTCTGGCAGCCTGTGTATCGGTGAGCATAATAAACGGAGTAAATGCATAATGCATTTTCTTCAAGTGTTTGTTTAATAATGTTCATGGTAGGTAATCGGATTATTTAATTAATAGTTTTTGTTACATTTTTATAAACTTTCTGGCAATTTTCTGATTTCCAATTTGAAACTCTATGAAATAAGTTCCAGATACATCTGGTAGTTCATTCCCTTCAAATTTCAATATATTCTGTCCTGTCATCAAATCTGGATTCCCCGAAGAGATAGTTTTACCAGACAGATCAATAATATTATATTTCAATTCCAAATTCCTTGGACTTTCAATCGATATCGATGTTTGGTTATTAACAATCGAGGGATTGAAAGATCCTATATTTAAATCATTGATATCAAAATCAGAAACACTTACACTACCTATCGTTACTTTTCCTTTATTGATAACGACCGGCATCACCATTCCGTCTGAATTTGAAAACTCAATAACATTTAAGATTGCACCACTTGTATCTAACTCTAGATTTGAGTATTCACCATTAGATCCTACTGCTAAAAAGTTGATACTGAACAAAGTGGTTTCATCTTCTATACTTACACCCTGAGCCAAAAAATCATACCACAAGAATGAAAGTGATCCATTTTGAGGTTCTGGTATACCAAAATTATTGTTTTTGTTGATGCTTGCAATAGCAAAATTGTCAACGTTAAGATAATTCAGCACTTCTTGGTCGTATTTTACAGTAAACTGCGCCCCCACGACATTTTCAAAACCCGATATTTTAACATCAATTGTAAAATTTTCTCCTTCTGCCACATTTAAATTTGGCATATCCACAAATATAGTGTCTGATGCAAAAGTAACAGATGTAAATCCTAAAAAGAAAAATAATATCGCCAAAGGTCTCATAAGTCGATTGAGTTTGGTGTAATTAAAATAGATCATAGTGATTGTCAAACCTCTAAATGTTCTTTACAAAAATAACAAATTATTTTATGATAATCATCTACTACTCAATGTGATTTAGTCGTTGTGTAAACCAGGAGTATAAATAACATACCCCGACATAGTTATTCTGGATTAGTTTGATACGTGACTGGAAGGAATTTATATATGTACCAAGTTTCAATTCACGAATCTACAAATTATTTTTAAACAAATAAATTTATACCACATACTTTTTTGCAAAAAAAGAGGGAGTTATAAAAACTCCCTCTAACTAATTCTATATTAATTATTATTCAATAATTACCATTTTCTTAGTTGCAGTAAATCCGTTAGCGCTTAGTGTGTAGTAAACTACACCTGTAGCATTTAGATCAGAAACGATTACCTCGTTATAACCTTTTGCGAATTCACCATTTATAGTTTTAAGTGATTTTCCATCAATAGACATGATAGAGATACTTGCTTTCCCAGCATTTGCCATATTGAATCCAACAGTAGTTACACCGGTGAATGGGTTAGGCTCATTTTGGTAAAGAGCGAACTTAGTATCAACAGATCCATTGAAAGAAAGCTCAACAGACTCTATACCTTCAGCTGTATATGCTTCAGCTGCAGTAAATCTAGAGTTGATAGAAAGAACGTCACTTAGGTTTATAGTATTCAAAGCTCTGAATGTAACACTAAGAAGTGTTTCATTTGTAAGATCTCTAACTGCAATATCATTCCAACTTACAGTCAATGCACCTTCAACAATACCGAAGTTCTCAGCAGTTGCAAGAGCATCATTAATACTTACTAATTCAAGACCTTCATGGTTTAAAGTGAATTGGTAGCCCGCTGCAGCTGACTCAGTAGTCAACTCAACTGTTACTAAATCTCCAGCATTCAATGCCTCATCTTTAGTATTCATGTTAATAGATCCGTTAGTACGGTTCTCAGCAGGCGCTTGAAGGTTTGGTATAGCAGATCCGTTAACATCACCAATTTTAATACCAGTGAAATCAACAGTAAGCATTTCTGTATCTAGGTTATTGATATTTACAACCTCAGGGAATCCCCATGGGTTCAATGCATCTGTAAACACATGGTCTACATCAGCAAATCTCCAAGATGTATTGTTCGGGAATCCAGTCTCCATCTGAAGAATAACCTTACGGATATCAACTACATCAAGTGTAGTAACAGATTGAGTATTGTTTGCATCAGCAGCAATCATTTGATAAGGACTTGTAAATGGAGCAATTCCTAAGATATGACGTGTTACAAGAACAATGTCATAAGTAGTTACACCATTATCAGCCTCAGCATCTAGACTTGGTACTACAGAGTAGTCACCACCAGTTGCAAGATCAAAGTTGAATGAACCTGTTGCATCAGTTACCTGATTGAACAATCCACCATTGATATCAATCAATGCATCTTCGATACCTTCATCGTTAGTTGTTGCAAGAGCACCAGCTACAGTCAATGGAGCAGGAGCACAAACACCCATGTTATCTTGAACAGTAAGTGTTACTGTTGCAAAATCCTGATTACCTGCATCATCAGTTACCCATACTTCTAAAGTATTAGATCCTAATTCATCACAAGTAAACTGTCTTTCTGTATCATTAGTGTCTTGAGAGAAACTCAAAACAACACCTGAACAGTTATCAAATGAACCTATGTCGAAGTCATTAACATCAACAACTAGAGTCATTCCTGTAGACATAATTTCTGTAACTAACTCATCTGTTAAGTATGGAGTTGGATCCTTAGCATCAACAACTGTGATTGTAATCACATCGTAGCTATAGTTTCCACAACCATCAGATACTGTATAGTTAGCAGTATATGTACCAGGACCAGCTTCACCAGCAGGAAGATCTGAAGAAGTAGTGATTGTAATGTCACTAGAACAATCAGTTACATCAGGAGTTGGTAGAGATACCGCAGTATCACAATCACCTTCAGTAATTTCAACAGTGAAATCTTCTACATCGAAAATTGGTGCCTCATTATCAGTTACTTTAATTACTTGAGTTGCAGTTACTGCAGCTTCATCTGGGTATACACACCAGTTGATAGCAGACCACTCACGGATAATTTTGTAACATGCATCTGGAACAACGTCAAACTGAGTATCAATATGAGAAATTGCGATCATCTCACAATTATCACCTGATACAGTTGGCTCACCAAAGTCAGGAAGTGCACCATCAACACAAGTTGCATCAAGATCCCCAGGGAATGATACAGACCAGTTTGATACGTGAGAAATATTGATCGTCTGAGATCCAGAAACTGGACCATTACCTGAAGGATCATTTACCGTCCAAGAACGAGTAATTGAACCAACACCACACTGATCAACACTATAAGTATAAGAATAGTCAAGGATAGCTTCACAGTTGTCACCGTAAGTAGCTATTCCAAACATATCATCAAGGATAGCACCATTGCCATTATCTAGCTCTGCAGCTATGTCAGCATAGTATACATCACAAGTAATATCAGAACCTGCAGGAACTGCAAGGAATGGAGCTAACTTATCTTCTACAAGAACATCAACCATACAAGTGTTAGAGTTACCATTACAATCGTCAACCTTTAGGATAACTTGTGTAGTAGCATCTATATCGGCACAGTCGAAAGTTACAGCATCAGCAAATGCAGCATCATCCATTCTACGAACTTCAAAACCGTCTAAACAACAGTTATCGTGAGATCCGTCATCGAATGTAGTAGCAAACACAGTTGCAGTACCATCAGAACCTAGAGCAACTTGAGTAATTTCATCACAAACTGGTGTTGGAGTTACATCATCAACAACAGTTAAATTATAAAATTCTTCATTGTAGTTTCCACAACCATCAGTTGCAGTAACAAGAAGTTCATGGTTACCAAGACCAAGACCAGGAGCAGGAATATATCCACCAGTGATAGCACCGTTTGAATCATATGTATACTCTAACTCTCCGAATCCAAATGCGAACATGTGAACTGCATCAACACCTGTACAATTATCAGTAATTGAAGGAGCAGCAATCCAGCTTAAAGACGCACAAGAAGCTGAAGAAGTAGAAAGTGTCAAATCACTACCATCAATTGAAGGACCTTCGCCATCCATTAATTTAATGATTTGTACATTATCTTCACCAGTTTCATCTTCTGTAAGAATTTCACCTGTACACCAATCAAGAACCGTCCAAGTACGAACGATTTTTTCCAGACCTCCACAAGAAGGCAGGATTTGATCACTGTAAGAGAAGTTGTACATACAAGCATCAGACTGCACAGCAGTAGGATACCCAGTAAGGCCAGGACCTAAATCGGCAGTTGAATAAGATGCACAATCATAATCAGCATCTGCAGGGAAAAACATCTCTGCACGCTCAACTACGATTGTAACTATACAATCTCCAGTTGAAGCATTACCTGAACCATCAAGTGCAGCATAAATTCTTTCCAAAACTTTTTCACCATCACAAATATCTGTATCCACCCAAATTTGGTCAACAAGGTTAACCTCAGCGACAGAACAGTTATCATTAAATGAAGGAGTAGTTGCAGCAGCAGAAGGAACATCCTCATCACAAGCTACTACAAATTCGAGATCTTGATCACACTCAGGACCAACTGCATCATTCAGTGTCATTGAACCTGAACAAGAATTACCAGAAGCAGTCTCAGTTACTTCATAGTCTAGCGTTTCACCAAGGTGAGCCGCAGCATCAATAGTCAATTCATTAAGACCTGATGCAACAAGATCAAAACCATCGTAGATATCTATCTGATAGTCAAGATCTGTATCAATAGCTTCCAAAAAGTCATCTGCGTTAAGGTCAGCCTCACATGCAAATGTAGCCTCTGGATCTACAGACACCGAAATGTTATCGTTACAAGCTAATGTCTGGGCATTGGAGTTACCAAAGGCAAACATCAAAGAGGCGAAAACAAAAAGTGCCTTAGGAAATGTAAAACACAATTTTTTCATAAGATTTGATAATTTGTTGTAAAGAAATAGTTTGTTCTAATTCTTCAGTGATAAAATAGCATTAGTCTATTTTGACATAGACTTCTACAAAAGTACGACCTTACTCACTCAGACCAAATACCTATAATTGGTTATAAAGCACTAAAAACCAATAAAAAAAGAGACTAAATTGCAGTTAGCAAAGTAGTCTCTTTCGTAGCTCTTTTATTGAAACTTATTTATTGACTTAAATGATCGCTATCGATCAAACTTGTTTTTCGGTTTTCAGTCAAAGCATAATTGAAACCAGGGTGGACTGAATATGCTCCATATTCCCCAGATTTATTCAAAGCAATAAAACCTACTTGGATATTTTCTATATCCTCATTTTTACTTATTCGAAGTACAGCCTCCTTGCATGCGTCAATAGGACTATAACCATGACGCATCAGCTCAACAACAATTGCTGATCCAGCTATTTTTATAATAGATTCCCCTAAACCTGTAGCTACGGCTCCACCCACTTCATTATCGATAAAAAGACCTGCTCCAATGATAGGCGAATCTCCAATTCTACCTCTCATCTTAAAGGCCAATCCAGAGGTCGTGCAACTCCCAAAAATATCCCCATTATCATCCATTCCTAACATCCCAATAGTATCATGATTCTCAACATTAATTATTGGCTTATACTTTGATTCTTTTTTCCATTCCCGATATGATTTTTTGCTATTACTAGTATTTAAATTTTTCTTCTTAAATCCCTTAGAAATAGCAAAATCGAAAGCTCCTTCAGCTGCAAGTAAAACATGGGGGGTATCTTCCATTACTTTTCTTGCGACAGAAATGGGGTGTTCTATATTTTCTAACATACAAACTGCTCCGCAACTTCCATCCGAGGACATTATGCAGGCATCTAATGCTATTTTACCTGTACTATCTGGCATACCACCTAATCCCACCGATGTGTTTTCGGGATCGGACTCAATGATCCGCACTCCTTGCTCAACAGCATCTAAGCCACTACCTCCCGATTCAATGGTCTTAAGTGCTTCCTTATTCGCTTCTAAACCATGGCTCCAAGTACTTAAAAATATAGGTCCTTTACTTTTATAAAAATGTTGGAACCTCTTCTTTTTATTAAGCTTTTTACTCAGAAACAAACTGGCTGCAGCAATCCCAGCATTAAAAATAAAACTTCTCCTTTGGTTCTTCATAGATTTTGTAATTATATATCATTAGCAAGTCTAACACCTTGATCAATAGCTCTCTTCGCATCCAGCTCTCCTGCCTGAAAAGCCCCTCCTATTATGTGGATATCGGAATCTACCCCAAAAGAATCAAACAAGTTTCTGTTGGATAATTGGCCCGCACAAATGATCACATTATCAACATCAAGAACTACTGCTTCATCCTTTATATTCAGGTGTAAACCCAGATCATCTATCTTTTCATATTTGACCCCATTAAGCATCTTCACTTTACTTTTTTTCAATTTACTTCTGTGTATCCATCCAGTGCTTTTGCCAAGTCTTGCACCTACCTTTTCATCTTTACGCTGCAATAAATAAACCTCTCTTTTAGGTTTAGAAACTATTGATTTTTCAAGGCCTCCATTATTCTTAAAAGCCATATCAACCCCCCAATAAGCCATAAAATTTTCTATGCTTTGCGGGTTTGGTCCTTCATGCACGTCATGTAATAAAAATTCAGCAACGTCAAACCCTATACCTCCAGCACCAATAATAGCAACTCGTTCTCCTGGCACTACACGCTTTTTGAGAACATCTAAATAACTTAATACTTTGGGATGATCAATACCAACTATTTTAGGGACTCTTGGAAGTATACCTGTAGCTATAACAATTGAATCAAAACCTTCCGATTCCAACTTTTCTTTGTCTACACGTTGATTGAGACGAGTATCTACTCCATTTACTTCTAGTTGACGAGAAAAGTACCTCAGAGTTTCATAAAATTCCTCTTTACCAGGAATTGTTTTTGCAAGATTAAACTGACCTCCAATCTTATCTGAAGCCTCAAACAAAACTACATTGTGTCCTCTACCTGCTGCAGCAGCAGAAAATGCCAAACCAGCTGGCCCAGCTCCAACCACGGCAATTTTTCTTGCTTTATCCGCAGGTTTGAGCTCAATCTCAGTTTCATGACAAGCAACAGGATTCACTAAGCAAGAAGCTATTTTTTTTGAAAAAACATGATCTAGACATGCTTGATTACAACCAATACAAGTATTTATTTCATCGGATTTATCTTCAAGTGCCTTCTTAACAAAATCTGGATCTGCTAGGAAAGGTCTTGCCATTGATACCATATCAGCCGAACCATTTGCCAAGATTTCCTCAGCCACCTCGGGTGTATTTATTCTATTGGTAGTAATTAGTGGGATATTAACTTCACCCATCATTTTTTTTGTAACCCATGAGAAGCCACCTCTCGGAACACTTGTAGCTATGGTAGGAACACGAGCCTCATGCCATCCAATACCTGTGTTAATAATAGATGCCCCAGCGGACTCTATTTTCTTTGCAAGCTGAACAATCTCCTCCCATGATGATCCGCCTTCTACAAGATCAAGCATAGACAAACGAAAAATAATGATAAAATCAGGACCGACCGCTGCACGAATAGATTTAATTATTTCTATTGGTAATCTTGATCTATTCTCAAAGGAACCACCCCATTTATCATTTCTTAAATTTGTGCGTTTTGCCAGGAATTGATTAATTAAATATCCCTCTGAACCCATAATTTCTACACCATCATATCCTGCATGTTTTGCAAGTTTGGCAGATTTAGCAAAATCTTTTATTGTACTTCGAATGCCTCTTTGACTAAGCGCAAAAGGTGTAAATGGATTGATAGGTGCTTTAATCCTGCTTGGTGCTACAGAAAATGGATGGTAGGCATACCTTCCAGCATGCAGAATTTGCATACAAATTTTACTATCGTATTTATGAACAGCATCTGTAATAAGCCTATGTTTTTTAGCCTCCCGAGTGTTGGTCATTTTTGCCGAAAAAGGTGTTAGCCAACCCCTTCTATTCGGAGCAATTCCACCAGTTACAATCAAGCCAACACCACCTTTCGCTCTAGCTTCAAAATAGGCAGCAAGTCTGCTTAAATCCGGCTTATCTTCCTCAAGACCAGTATGCATGGAACCCATCAATACTCTATTAGAAATCTTAGTGAACCCTAAATCAAGGGGTTCGAAAATGTGAGGATACTTATTCATATATTTTAATACTTACCTTTGCGAAAATATAAATCTGAGATTTCAGTTATATGCTTAAATATATACAATTAATCCAAGTGCTTGTCATTAATAGACAGTAAGGGACAAAAATTATAGCCTAAAACAAACTAACGATTTACACTTTTAAATCGTTGTCCAAATTATGAGAAATTGTTTACTCTTGTTTTTATTCTCTTTATCCATATTAAAGCTTGGTGCACAAACACCTGTAAACAATCATTTAATTGTCGAAATTAAAACGGATACACTTTGGCAAAGAATTGACTCCTGCCTTATACTTCCCAGTTCTGTAGAAATCGCAAATTCAAAGGGCCAGAAACTAATTTTAAACGAAGATTACCTATTCCAATCCAATCGTATAAAACTCCTAAAAACAGATTTTAAAAAAGATGCCCCGCTCAATTTATCATGCAGGTGTGTGAATGACCTTAGTCTAAACCAAAAAAAAAGTCTTCTTAATGAAAGACAATTAGAAGATTCCTATCGATTGATTTACGAATTTGAGCAAAAACCTAATGATTTACAACTACTAAACAATGGGAGAGGTCTAAAAAGTAGTGGAGTTTTTAGCAGAAGTATCGGAATAGGCAACAACCAAAATTTGGTATTAAATTCCACTTTCAATCTTCAACTAAATGGCGACATAGGTGATGACATTCAAATCAGAGCAGCTATATCCGATGCTAACATCCCAATCCAACCGGAAGGAAATACACAACAGCTTAATGAATTTGATCGTGTATTCATTGAACTCAAAAAAAACAAAACAAAATTACTGCTTGGAGACTATCAACAAGGAAATAGAGAAAGTTACTTTCTTAAATATTTTAAAAAACTACAAGGAGCACAATTCACCCAAGAAAGCTTTGAATTAGGTAAAGGGGAGCTATCTATCCAAAGTTCATTTGCCTTAACAAAAGGAAAGTTTGCCCGAAATGCTTTTGCCGGAGAGGAAGGGAATCAAGGACCCTATAAACTTAGAGGTGCTGAAGGAGAGACCTTCATTATTATACTCGCAAACACGGAGAAGGTCTATATAGATGGTAAACTATTGACACGAGGATTTGACAATGACTATATCATCGATTACAATGCAGGAACCATAACGTTTACTGTCCGTCAACCCATGACTACGGAACGTCGAATAATAATAGAATTTGAATACAACGACCAATCCTATCTTCGATCACTATATACCGTCCAAACGGAATACAAAAGAAAAAACCTTAGGTTATATTCAAATGTATATGCGGAGCAAGATGGAAAATCAAGAGTTGGAGAAGGTCCTTTAAGTAAAGAACAACAGACTATTCTCGCACAAGCAGGCGACAACCCCTTTCTCGCAGGCATTCCAGCAATTGATACAGCTTCTAATTCGACAAACCCCATAAGCTACATACTCAAGGATACCATTATAAACGGCAACTCCACTCAGATCTTAGAATATGCAACTGGAAACAACGAAGAGCTAATTTACTATACTGCATTCTTTTCAAACTTAGGCACAGGGAATGGAAGTTATCAACAAACAGATCTTGATGCAAATGGACTAGTTTATCAATTTGTAGGAGCTGATGCAAATGGAAACCTCAATGGGGCTTATGAACCTATTCGACTTTTACCACTGCCACAGGCAAAAAAGTTAATAAACTTTGGTCTTCAGCAAAGTCTTGGAAGTACTGGTAATTTCAGCACAGAACTCGCATTATCACAAAATGATCAAAATAAGCTATCTCCTTTAGACAAGGAAGATGATTGGGGCTTAGCACTTTTTACGACACTGAATAAAAATTTTAACCCAGATAAAAAATGGTCTGGGTCACTAAATGCAAGCCACGAATGGAAACAAAAGAACTTCAAAGCGATCAATCCTTACAGACTACCCGAATTTAACAGAGACTGGGATATAGGTAATAACAATGCAAACCTAATTCCATTAGAAGAGCACCTCGGAAATGGCATATTAAGTGCGCTAAACAAGTCAAAAGGTATAAAACTAGATTATGAGTTTAGTATGCTCGCTCGAGGAGACGAATATCTTGGATTAAAGCATCTAGGTAGATTTGCACTCGAAAATAAAAAATGGACGTTGGATGGTAAAGTATCCGTTTTAAATTCAGACACAAACTTTTCGAGCAGTCGGTTTCAAAAACCTTCTATATCCCTAGGGCGAAGACTAGGGAAAGAAGACAATTTTGAAATTCAATTCAACTGGTTTGAAGAGCGGAATGAACGTTTAGACCTAGATTCAGATTCTCTGCTAAATTCGAGTTTTGCTTTTAACCAAGCAGAAATGAAGCTAATACTTCCAGAGAAGTATAATTTCAGCTGGACATTTTACACCCAAAACAGAAGGGACTTTAGCCTTATGGACCAAGAGCTAGAAATGTGGAAAAATGCATATAATGTAGGACTAGATGCACAACTTAAAAACATAAAAAACACCCAACTAACTGCACAAATAAATTACAGGAAGTTCGATAATATATTAGAGGAACTCCCAGAAGAAGATGGACAGCTAATGGGAAAAATAAACCTCAATCAACAATTTCTGAAAGGTGTCATCCGATTCTCTACACTGTATCAGTTAAGTTCAGGACAGGAACAAAAAGTGCAGTTTCTATACCAAATGGTAAATCCCGGTGAAGGTAATTTCCAACATATTGATTTCAATTCGGATGGAGTCGAACAGGCATCTGAATTCGTAATAGCTCCAAATCCTGACCAAGGAACACATATCAGAGTTATTTATTACTCCGATGAATTCATAAAAACAAACAATGCATTATTTAATCAAAATATAAGCCTTAGCCCTAAAGCCTTGTGGTTTGACAAAAAAGGAGTCAAAAAAATAGTCAGTTACTTAAGTATACAATCAAATTGGCAATTGGAGCAAAAAGTACAGGATACAGAAGGCATCATCTACTGGCATCCACTTCAAACAAACATAGATCAAGAGCAGATTGTAAACGATCGAAGCAATATTCGAAATAGCTTTTGGATAAATCGTGGTGGAAAAAAAATGGATATTCAATTTGCACAAACCCGAATTTCTTTAAGCAATCTTTTGATCACTGGTTTAGACCAGAGAAGAACTGAGGATATATCCTTGAGTGTTCGTTGGAATATCAACAATAATATTAGCCTTAGAATAAATGCAGCGGAGGGATATAAATCTGCTAAAATTGAGCAGTATACAGATCGAAGTTTCAGAGTAAACACTCAAAAACTTAAACCAGAACTGAGCTACTTTCCATCGGAAAACAGCAGAGTAATTCTAAATGCTGAACATGAGTCCTTCAAGGACATAGACTTCAATGTAGACAATGGAAATATTCAGCGGTTTAAGATTGAATCACAAATCAATAGTTCTCTTGGTTTATTTGAGGGAAATTTTTTATTTTCAAATGTTCAATACGATGGGAATCCTAATAGCCCTATTGGTTTTGCTTTACTTAACGGACTACAATCTGGAAAAAACTACCAATGGGTTCTTGGTGTTAACAGAAAAATAAACAAAAGTTTGCGCCTTGGGTTAAGGTATGAAGGCAGAAAGAATGGAATGCTCGAAACTATCCATACGGGTAATCTTCAATTCTCAGCGTTCTTTTAGCCATTTTCTTACAAAAAATAAACGATTGATTCTCTATTTTTGTCCAAACAACTGTCCTGATAGTTAAAACTTATACGATGAAATATTTTATTTGCTCTCTGATCTTATCTCTTTCAATCGGTTTTGCGAAAGCCCAAAACACAACGATATGGAAGGATAGCGATCAAAAACCAATCGACAACACAGCATTATTAATTGAAGAACCAAGGTATCTTACTATTGATATCCAAGCTCTACAAATTGCTGCAAGTGATGCCCCAATGGAATTCACTACAGCTGCTAAGACATCCTCAACCGTTGTAAATCTTCCATTGCCTAATGGATCAAACCAATTCTTCCAATTGGTTGAATCACCTGTTATGCACCCTAATCTTGCTGCCAAATTTCCGGAGCTTAAGTCATATAGAGGGTTCGGAATAAATGGCAAAAAAGGTCTATTATACTTAAGTGTAACGCCTTTCGGCGTCGTCGCATCAATAAATAATGAAGATGGTCTATCCATAATTGACTTACCAGAAGATGGTTCAGGGATACACCAAACTTATTACTTCAACCAAATGGATCATCAAGCCTACAGCCAACTATCTCCACCAATGGCATGTGGTTTCGACCCATCATCCATAGAAGAAGATATACAACCTGACTTTTCAAATAGTTCTACAATGGCTCCTCAGGCAGATGTAGCTGAACTTAGGATATATGAACTTGCTTTAGCTTGTACGGGAGAGTACGGAACTGCTAAAGGCGGCACTGAAGCAGCAGTTATGGCATCTTTTGTTCAGGCACTTACACTATTGAATGGTGTACTTCAGCCAGAACAATCTATGAAGTTTGAGATGATTGAAAGCAATGACCTTTTAATCAATCTAGATCCTAACACTGATTTCTTCCAGAATTCAAATGTGGGAGGACAATTACTACAGCAAAATCAGAACTACCTAAATCAGGTAATAGGAAATAACAACTTTGATATCGGTCATGTATTTACTATGGCTTGTACCGATGTAGGTGGTGTTGTAAGTGGAACAGCATGTAATGCTCCAAATAAAGGAAGAGGTGTTACTTGTCACTATGCCAACATGACGAACATTGTATATAATGTAATGGCACATGAGATCGATCACCAGTTTTCAGCAGGTCATACTTGGGGAAATTGCCCCGGTATTGAAGGCCAGCTAGCTTCAGGTTCAGCATATGAGCCAGGTTCAGGATCTACAATTATGTCCTACCTTGGATCATGTGGTGCAGAAAACATTTCGCTTGGATTTGGACAGAACAACACATACTATCATGTAAAATCACTTGAGCAAGTTAGACAATACAGTGAGCAATCAACAGGTAATACTTGTCCGGACGTTATTCAAGTGGATAATAAGAGACCAGAAGTAACACATAATCACGGTGAAGGTTTCTTTATTCCAAAATCTACTGCATTCGAATTAGAGGCATTTGGAACGGATGAGGATGGTGATGATTTGACTTATTGTTGGGAACAATATGATTTAGGACCAGTGGTGAGTATTAACGCGCCTCAAAACCCTGATGTTACCATCCCTTTATTCATGTCAAGGACACCAACTACCGATAACCTTAGAAGCTTTCCATCTCTAAATACAATTCTTCAGAACCAAAGTAATAATGGAGAACGACTTCCAACAGTAGGTAGAGAAATGAATTTCAAATGTACTGTTCGAGATAACAACCTTGAATCTGGAGGTTGGAATGCTGCCCTTGTTACCTTTGATGTAGCAAGTAATGCAGGTCCTTTTTCTGTAACCTTCCCTTCTGCTTCTGGCGATGTTATTGAAGGTGGAAATCAAGTGAACATTAAATGGGATCCAGCAAACTCATTCAATGCTCCTGTAAACTGTAACAGTGTTGATATTTACCTATCAACAAATTCAGGATTTGATTTTGATATTTTACTTGCTGCAGACGTCCCTAATGACGGAGAGCACACTTTATTTATGCCAGATATTTCCACATTTGCAGGTCGTATAAAGATAAAAGCATCGGATAATATCTTCTTTGATATTTCCAACTCCAATATCACAGTAACAAAACCTGATACACCATACTACGGTTTTTACATCAACTCAAGTAGTTATCAATTTGCCTGTTTACCAGCTGACCTAGACTATAGTTTTAATTTTGCTGGATACAACGGCTTTGATAATTCTGTAGATCTTGAGGTTGTAAGTACTGTACCTGCAGGTATGAATCTTTCATGGGAAACCAATTCAATGGCAGTTGGTGATGATCTAGGTTTAAATGTTACTTTTGACGATGACTATCCAAATGCATATACAGAATTAGAGATTAGAGGTATTATTGAGAATGATACCTTTTATCAATCTATTTTCGTTGAAACAGAAAATGCAGACTTTTCTGCACTTGAATTACTTGGACCTGCAAATCAGATTACACAACAACCACTGGCAACGTCTTACAACTGGGTAGAAATTCCTAACGCTATTAACTACGACATTCAAATCGCAGATAATCCTAGTTTTGCACCAGCAACGATCATTGAAGAAGAATCAGGCTTAACAGATAGCTTCTTTGATTCTGATGAACCACTAAATAAAGGTACTGTCTACTTCTGGAGAGTAAGAGCCAATGCAGATGTATGTGGTAAAGGAGAATGGGTAGGACCATTTTTGTATCAAACATTTACAGAAAGCTGTAAGACCTTTGAGCCAAATGGACTTCCAAAAAACATCAGTCCACAACTTCCAGTGGGAGGATCGGTAACATCTGAGCTGGCAGCAGTTGATAATTCTTTGATAACGGATATTAATATTGCTAACCTTGATGTATCGCATGATAAGTTAAAGGATATCCAAATTTCAGTGCGTTCTCCTCAAGGTACTGAGGTAATGCTTCATGACGGAACTTGTATTCTAACAAGTATGAAATTAAGTTTCGATGATGAATCCTTGACTGATATTCCATGTCCAGCAAATACAGGTGATCTAGTTCAACCTGTAGGAAGTTTGTCTGATTTTGATGGCGAAGACCTAATAGGAATATGGGAATTGGTAGTTACTGTTATCGATGAAGAAGGAATAGGCGGTAAGATCACTAACTGGGAACTAGAATCTTGTGGAGAATTGATTCCAAACAATCCATACATCGTAAACAATGAAATCCTTAAAGTAAGAGACGGAGAAGGTCGTTGGATCGAAAACGATGTGCTTGCAGTAGCTGATGAAGATAATACAGCGGATGAACTTATATTCACGATCACAGAAGCGCCAAAACATGGTGAAGTTCACTGGTCTGGTAATGCAGTTCCTTTGGGTGGTATCTTTAAGCAAATTTCTATTGACCTAAATCACGTTGAATATTTCCATAGTGGTGATGGACAAAATGATAGCTTTAAGTTTATTGTAACTGACGGTAATGGAGGACTACTTCAAGAAACAACAGTAATCATTGAACTAGATCCAAATGCTCCAACAGCAACTAACGAAATCATAGAAGATGACTCTGATTGGTTGGTTTATCCAAACCCATCAAACGGTACTATCACCGTTGGTCTTTCTGGAAAATGGACAACTGATCTAAGTCAGATAAAAATTACAGATGTTAAAGGTGCCCTAATTTATAGTGAAGGCATCCAAACTAATCTGATCAGCAAATCAATTGATCTAAACCACCTACCAGCAGGTGTGTATTCAATTCAATTGGTTGGCAAACAACAAACTGAAACAAAGCGAATTGTTATCAGTAAATAATAAAAAAAAGGAGCCTTTTTCAAGGCTCCTTTTTTTATACCCTTTCAAAAGTTCCTCTAACATAATATCGCCAAAGAATAAGAGCTCTAACTACCAAGAAAACACATAGAGCAAACCAAAGACCATGGTTTCCATAGGTAGATTGAACAGCATAGAATACAGCAAGAAATACAAGTAAAGAAATAAACATACCATTTCGCATTTCCTTAGATGCAGCGAGACCAACAAATATGCCATCCCATATATAACAAGGAGTGCCTAATATTGGAAATATCACCATCCAAGATAGATATGCTAGACTTGCTTGAATAAGCACCTCTTCATTGGTGAAGATCTGTAAAATACTTGTTCCAAAAAGTCCATAAACCAAAGCATAAAGAAAGGCAAAACCCATCCCCCACTTAAAAGATTGACGAACAGCTAGCTTTAACTTTTTCTTATTTTCTGCACCTAAATATTTTCCTACTATACTCTCAGCAGCGTAGGCAAATCCATCAACACCATAAGACATCCAATTCAAAAACTGCATGAGAATTGTGTTTATCTCTAAGGTATTTGCCTGCATTTTTGAAGATTGTGCATAGAAAAATCCAAATACAAAAGTCAAACAAAATGTACGTATAAAAATATCTCCATTTATCCTCAAGAATGATACAAGTTTGTCCACCCTTTTAAGGTAAGCTAAGTTCAAAAATCCCAGATGAGTTCGATACTTTATAAAAAACAATACTAGTGCCATTACCAATCCAGTATACTGGGCAATAACTGTCCCCCA
>Ga0206130_10004601_pt1 | contig 16927 bp, 19 predicted proteins | sample Helgoland_Spring_9_FD_148637 | JGI IMG/M metagenome (GOLD analysis project Ga0206130, IMG submission 148637) | Pelagic subsurface seawater microbial communities from Kabeltonne, Helgoland, North Sea - Helgoland_Spring_Bloom_20160512_1 | ecosystem: Environmental > Aquatic > Marine > Epipelagic ... | reverse complement strand
AGTCTACAAGAGACTCAGCGGCCGATCAGGGTCGAGCCATCATCCGTTGCGACTGCGACTACCGTAACACCCTTAAGCTCTAATCAAAACTTGGGGTCGGTCTCTTCATTAGATTCCGAAAGTCCAACATTCAGTAATGGTCTGGTTAAAGCAGATGTGGAAAAATCGTTGATGCTGCAGTTGTCGAGAAGCGCATATACCCTCTCTCAAGCGAATCTTGTGACGTCTAAGATGAATGAAATAATAGACAGAATGCAAGCGTCAACGAATCAATTCACCACCGCTGAAAACACTCGGATTAATTCAAATGCCTCCTTGGTAAAACCTCAGGCTTCTTTTGCGCCCAGTCTGGTCGGTAATGCTGCAGTGTTTGGCAAGGTAGCAGATACGCAAGTTAGTCTTGGCGTTGATAACGATCAGCCAGTGGCTGAATCTATGCTGTCTAAGGCAAGCTCCCACCCGCAAAAAGTGGTCTTCGAGGCAGTCATACCTGCACCTGTTCATACCAGTGGACCACCTCAGGTGCCACTTGTTAAGTTCTGCCCGGGTTGTGCTTGATCTTGTCAGCTGGTTTCTAAGATTCTCTTGACCTAATTGCTGCATCTGCTGTCATCATCGACACTTTATTAGGTTTCATAGCTTGTGTTTTTTTCAGTGGATCTGCATCATTGCCACGTTTAAAGATTATTTCGTGACTCTATTATGACAGCGCCCAAGATCAGTTCTTCAAGTGCACTCCAAGCCGCTTTCTTTCGCCTACGTAGCAACAAATTGTTCGAGTTATTCGTTATTGGGGTGATTGTATTTTCTGCCATCACCATTGGCATTCGCACCTACGAATTGCCACCGTTGTTGGTGTCCGTGATGGCCGTGTTAGATTGGGTGATAACAATTGTTTTTCTGGTTGAGATCATTGTCCGTTTTATTGGAGAGCCGCATAAGAAGCAATTTTTCCGTGCCGGCTGGAATGTATTCGATACTCTCATTGTCGTGGTTAGTTTAATCCCTGTGGAAGATAGTGAACTGGCGCTTTTAGGCCGTCTGGTGAGAATTTTTCGTGTTTTGCGCATGATCTCGATTATTCCGGAGTTGCGCATGTTGCTTAATTCACTCATTAAAGCGCTACCTCAGCTCGGCTATGTAGTATTGATGATGTTTATTATTTCTGTACAACAAAAGTTTTGTAAATGTCATTAATGAGCAATATCCCGCTTTTCATATGACTCTTAGCCGCTTTATCCTACCTTTACACTTTTTAAGTGCCTCTTTCCTTTTATAGATATGATGAACAAAAATTATGTAAAGGCATGACGAGAAAAATACTGAACTATCTTTTAGGTAGCATGTGTACATGAAAGTATAAAGTGGCCGGATTTGACACCATAAGTTGGCCGGAAATTACAAAAAGTGTTCCATATACTGTCAACTATTCAATGTTTCACAAATATGAATTTCTGACTAATGAGACACGTGTATAACCATTTGATAAAATTAGCATGTAACATGTAGCGATACAGGCTACAATTAATCATGATCAAGACGTTCCAGGATCAGTGGTTGGATGACTATTACTTCTTTGGTGTTAAGTCGTCCAACATCCCTAGCACCATAGAGAGTGCTCTAAAGAGTAAGCTCAATATTATCCATGCCGCCAAAGGCGAACAGGATTTACGAGTGCCACCGGGCAACCGATTTGAGCATTTGGAAGGTAAGCTTAAGGATTGGTGTTCGATCCGGGTGAATAAACAATGTCGCTTGATATTCCAATGAGATACTGGCGAAGCAAAGGGGCTCTATTTGGATCCCCATACATACAAGTAAGAGGTGAAATCATGGTTGAAGCACTGAAAATTCCCGCTCATCAACCTACAGGCGTGGGCACTATGCTCAAAGAAGAATTCCTAGAGCCATTAGGGGTCACCCAAGGCGAATTGGCAAAAGCAATGGGTGTAGGCCGCAAGACCGTCAATGAGTTGTGTCGTGGTCGGCGTGGGGTAACTGCTGAAACAGCTTTTTTGCTGGCGAAGGTTCTCGGAACTACGCCGGAATTTTGGCTTAATCTCCAATTCATGAATGACATGTGGCTGGCTAAGCACAATGAAATGTTGGCTGAAAAACTGGAACACGCAAGACCGTTGGTGCCTGCATAGATACTGATGAATGACGGCCAATGAAAAGTTCCTGACCCAACGGCAACGTTACCAACCAGTGGCGTTGCCACAAGATTTCTTCGATGAGGAAATGGCCAGGGACTGGACACCATCAGAGGCTGACCAGAACGCACTCATAAAGCGATTGGCGGCATACCGTCCTGCAGCTACTGGAGGCAGCATAAGTTTTCTCTGAATAGCTGCTACTTAAAATGGGGGGATTACAACGATATCAAAGCAACCAACCTGGCCAGATTAGCTGACCTAAAACACCATAAAATGGCCAAAGGGTCAACTTATGCTGTCATGTACACATGATGTAACAAATAACGAAATTATGACCTTAAATAAGCCTGACTTTCTCATTAGTTCCACTCGCTTGATCGTAAGTTGGTAACTTAAGCTACCTGTTTTACAAATGCAACCGGCGACATATAGTTCAAACAAGCATATGCTCGGAAATGGTTCTCGTGATATCGTCATTTAATGTTTTTGCTCATTTACTATAGTATCCTTGATATATTTAAACTATTGATAAAGCTAGCTTTTTTGTATTTTGATAGAATACTCTCAATGAGTAGATTTTGTCCAGAATGTTATATAGACTCAAGGTATTTAGAGACTGAGAGGCGAAAAACCAACCTAATATGAAGTCTAATTTCCAAGATCAGCAAATCAGCTTTCAGACTGTGGTAAAAATAGCTGCACTGTGGAAACTACCAGATCATCAGATTTCTGTGCTGTTAGGGCTTTCTAGTGAAAATCAATTTTTGGAGCTAAAAGCGGCTGCTAACGCAGAGAATGGATCGGAGTTTTTAAACGAAGATGCGCTGCTTCGAATCTCGCAGTTGCTCGGTATTTTTAAATGTCTTGAAACCTTATTTGAGAATTCAGATTCAGTCGACACTTGGCTGTCATCACCAAATGATAACCATTTGTTCAATGGCAAACCGCCCATTGAGGTCATGCTGTCAGATTACAATGGCATCGAAAGGGTTAGGGGTTATTTAGAGCATCAATGTGCTTAACTGTGGTATTGGCTCATAAGTGTTAGTGATCTTTATTAGTTATACACTTATTGACCAAATATTGCGGTATTTGATTAATATCATATGATCAAGGGCTCAGCTAAGATGAAAAACAATGCATTTAATAGATTGTGGTTCGGCTCCCATAAGGAACCTACAAAATTGGGCATCCTTAGGGGTTATTGGATTAATCCAAATGGCTCAGTGTCGATTGATCTAATTGAATCATCAAAGATGCCGTCTTTTAAAAGGATGGTAGCTGGTCTGCAGCCTCTTCCACTGAAGGAGCTAAAGAGGAGCTCTCATTATGGCGATACATCCAAATAAAAAAGGAAAATATCGAACAAACAGTGAAAGTTACCGAGGCTTTAGCCTATCTGTACTAATTAACGTACTTGAACACTTTGGGAATACATATGGATGCTATAAGTTACACTGCCGCGAGAGCAAATTTAGCAAGTACAATGAAAAATGTTTGCAACGATCGCGCACCAATAATAATTACACGTAAAAGTGACGATCCTGTTGTGATCATGTCGTTGGAAGATTATAACGCCATGAGGGAAACTACATACTTACTAAGATCCCCTGAAAATGCTAGAGATCTTTCAAGGTCTATTCCTGAGCTTGAGGCTGACAATGGTACTAAAAGAGAGCTTGTTTAATAATAATTAACATTTTCAACCAAAGTGTGGGAACAATATCTTTACTTTCTGCTGGTATGAAGACGAAGCTCGAGGAGCCTATATTGATCCCTGTCAACATAGATAAAAGATGAGAGAAATGAATAGAGAGTGCACGCAGATTAAAGTTGATTTTAGCGAAAAGCTTAACCTGATCAAATCTACCTTCTCATTAACAAATGAAGATTTAGCTAAAGTCCTGAGGTCTGGGAGAAAAACTGTTCATAATTGGATGTCAGGCGATGACCAACCAAGCAGACGTAAGGCTAAAAGAATTCTTGAGTTAGATAATATTGCAAATTTATGGGCGCAATCAGGCTTCTCGACTGGTTCGTCAATAAATTTGGTCACCGGCCGCAGTGGTTACTCATTAATGGAGCTATTATCTCAACCTAATTTAGATAGAGATAAAGTTATATTCCACGGTTCATCAATGTATTTTGATAGTGACTTAACAGAGCTTGAGGATCCATTTGCGATTAGCAGAAACACGGTGCCCCTTTAACTGTTCCAAAATTAATTGTTAAAGTTAGTATGCTAGATGAGTGAAACCATACCTCCTTGACTTCAAAAGGAGCTCAGAACACATGAATGATCAAACCATTTATGCTACTCAAGTTCAAACTATCCAGTCGTGCTCAGGCATCTCTGGACCTAAAGACTGAACAAGCAAAGAGCAAAGAATTAAAAGACAGAGTTGCAGAGCTGGAGTCACAATTCCGTAAACTAGCTATCATTAATGCCAGTATTGAATTAGAGTTAACAACACTAAGACTTGTCAAAAACAGCCAAAATGTGACGGGATTTAGGGGTAAAAAAAGTTGAAAAGTCTTACCATCCATTTTTCTTGCAATATCAAAATCTTAGGGATTAGTAAGAGTATAAAGTACACTAAAGATGTCCAAACTATTTAATTGCCGGAGGAAAAATTATGGACATCAAACCGATTAAAACTGATACCGATTACCGAGCGGCATTAAAAGAAATTGAAAGCCTGATGATGGCTAGCCCTGACACACCTGAAGGCGAAAAGCTGGATGTCATGGTCACGCTTATCGAAGCTTATGAGGCCAAGCATTTTCCTATGGAACTGCCTGATCCTGTTGAAGCCATTAAGTTTGAGATGGAACGTAAAGGATTAACAGTGAAAGACCTCGAACCCATGATTGGAAAAAGCAACCGAGTCTATGAAATTCTCAATCACAAACGCTCGCTCACGCTAAAAATGATCTGGAAGCTGCATGAGGGCTTGGGTATTCCGGCAGAGTCCTTAATCAAACCACCTCAAGCGCATGTTTAAGAGTGATAGATTTCAAAGTGTATCCCGTCAACACTAGTTGGACTAAATTGGTCAATTGATTAAGAGAGCGTTTTGGTTCATCGTTTACTCGCAGAGGAAATGACGATGACTAAAAAATCCAGTGCTGAAAAAACTGTGCGTGACATTCGTCGCGCCACCCGCAAGTGTTATTCGTCCGAAGAAAAAATCCGCATTGTACTTGAAGGATTACGCGGAGAGGGAAGTTAAGTTATGGATTATAATAGATAAAGTGTTTTTTGAGGTGGTAAAAATTACTAGCTGTTATTTTTTAAGATTAAATAGAGATGGTGTTACAGATGAACTTATTGAGGTAAATAATGATGAGTAAAAGTATTTTAGATGTTATGCATGAAACGGCAAAAGGCTTAACGGATGCCGGAGTAATGAACGTGCAAACCCTGCGTGAATTCGACGCACTCTGCTTGCCAGAAATTGAGCATTATGACGCGGCTCAGATTAAAGCGATTAGAGAAAATGCTCATGTGAGCCAAAGTTTGTTTGCAGCGTATTTAAATACCAGTCCTTCAACGGTTAAGTCTTGGGAGCAAGGTGAAAAGTCGCCAAAAGGCACATCGCTTAAGTTGTTGAACCTAGTGGCACATAAAGGCTTGGAAATCCTTGTTTACACAACGATGCGCTCGTATTGATTGACCTTTCCCCATCTTTAGTACCACAGGCTTAATGAGATATCGGATATTTTGCGGGGGCACCGTTATATTCAGACGGCCTGTTCTGCAAATCCAAACAGTGGCAGATTTTTCATAGCACCTTTGGGTTGAACACAGTTGCAGACATGTCTAGTCTTTCATGAATTCATATCAAAGTAGTTTGTCACTCATATTTCCTAAATAATGAGCCACAAGATGTCATCAGTTAATCCGCAATATAAAAAAATGGGTACTGACGGGAGGCAGATATAAACGTTGCTTTTCAGACTATGAATTTTGGAGAAAGGTCCGGGACTAAATTCAGCATGGCATTGTTTGATTTTCAATTGTCAGTAAAGATATAGCAACTAGGCGCAAGGCCAGCTCACTTTGGTTTGAAAATCGCTAATACCACTGATGACGATTTTATCTTGGAATTTTATGAGTAAAATCGGTAACGGAATATAAGATTAGGCTGAAAATAGGCTCGATAAGGGCTTAATTTCACATTTTGCCCGCTCTAATCCATCAAAAGGGAGAAAATGTAAAAATATATTAAGGCTTAAGATAATAAGAAATATAGGAGAAATCTATATATTTCAATAGCTTAAAAAGGTATTTCCCATGAATTACCACGATAGGTTTACACATCATCACGTTAGGTGTGAGCGTTACCACGTTAATGTTACACATTACCACGTTATTTAGCTATTTTGTCATGATTTTGGTTTAATTTGGTTAAAGATTAATCAAATATTGTGGATAACTTTATTTTTTCAGTCTAATTCGGGCGAAAAATCGATTTTTCCCCATTTTTTGAGTAATTTCGGTAATGAAAATCGCTTTTTTTCCCATTTTTTGAGTAATTGTAGTATTCGTGTTGTATGTTTTAAGCGAGTTTTGCTAAATCATACAAAGTTAATGGGTGAATTTAGGAGAAAAACAGATTAAGCAGACGTACATAAGTTAATCCGCTTTCTATTAATTTAAAGATAACGTAGTCTGTTTAGATAATCGATAAGACTTCAGTTTAGGTTTAGCTATCTTTTTTTGTATACTTAAAAAATGATGCAGCAGACATGTTTTCACATGACATCACGTAACCTTTAGGGGTCGAGGCAGTGCCCGGTAATGACGTTCTGATTCCAAGATGCCTCTCATAGCTCTTGGCGAAGGCTCCCTTAGACGGAGCCTTTGTTATTTCTGAGACAAGGAAATTATCATTAACTACTATTTAAATCTTTCGAGATAACAGGCGACATCATTTAATCCGCCAGCACTCATTATCAGATGTTCAGGTATGCCCCGCAGATCGGAGTTCTCAGAGGACATGCAGTAGCATGGCTCGATGCAAAGAGCACGCCTGGAAAGTGTGTAAAAGTTTGTAGCGTTTCGAGGGTTCGAATCCCTCTCTTACCGCCATACAAATAATTAAACCCCTGTAGTTGCAGGGGTTTTTTTTGTATATACAGTGGTGATGTAAGCCAGAGTGACACATTGAGTCACACTCTGGTGCATCGTTACATCAACCTCATTGTTCGCTTTATGCAACCCTCTGGTGTTCATGGGTTGAGTTGAGTTAGCACAAATTAGCAAATAATCTAAGCCTGACAAGCAACAAAGTCGAGGATCTAACTATTAAATGACGAACGCGGGACAATCCAACTATGGCTATGAAGTTAGACGAGCTGTAAAGCTGGGCGAGCGAGCCTGTTTGGTTTATCTAATAAACCCAGATCCTATATGTAAAGTCTACTTTATGTTTAGGGGGCAAGACACAGTCCAATCAAAAACACTATCTGATAAACCAAATAATCAACTAGAAAAATTAAAGCACTTTAGGGAGTCTCTGAATGATAAGGAGCGTGGTCAGCTTGTAATCAGCGACATCGACAGAATGACCGACTTATTCGAGCAGCTTGAATTATTGGATAAAATAGAGGCCATTCACGATGCAAAACTATAACTGTTTAGCCAATGGCAAGGAACTAACCGACGAAGAATTAGAACGGTTACAGGAAATGAATAAGCATAACTCACACGTATTATATGGAGGCAAAAACAAAGTAGCCTTCCTAACAGCAAATGAGGTATTGGGTCAAACTCATATTTTCATGTCGATGATTGAGTTCGCGCATTACACCAGTGATTTACCTACTATCGCAGGTATGAACGCTGGCAGAGCTTGGACACGGTGGGCAGGTAAAAATAAGAAACTAAATGGCGTTGGTTTTTTTCCAGACGAAGAAATATGTCCCCACGGATTTTTCAATACATATATAAAGCCAAACATCATCCCTGTTGAAGGGGATTGCACTCACTATTTAACTCACCTTCGAGACATCATTTGTGACAAGGATCAGCGAGCGTATGAGTATATAGTTCAATACTTCGCTCATATCGTACAAAAGCCTCAAGAAAAACCGAATGTCGCTATTGTAATGAAATCAGTTGAGGGAGCAGGAAAAGGCACAATGATGAAACCTCTTCTTCAGCTATTTGGAGCACAAGGAATTCACATAAATGGTGATAGACATATAACGGGACAATTCAATAGCGCTGTAACAAACAAATTATTGATTTTTGCCGATGAGGTAGACCTCACTTCAACGGCGACTGCCGATAAACTAAAAGCCTTTATTAGCGAGTCGACCGTTCAAATGGAGAAAAAAGGTTTAGAAGCAGTATCAATACCCAACTATGCTCGAGTTATTTTCGCTAGTAATCGAGAACATGTTATATCGGCGGGTACACGAGAGCGCCGTTATTTAGTTTTGGAACCCAACGCAGTTAAGGCTCAGGATACTGATTATTTTAGAGCTCTCTATAAATGGATTGACGATGGCGGCGCGCCAAAACTGCTCCATTATTTATCTCATATAGATTTGACTGGCTTTAATCCATTTCAGCCACCGTCAACATCAGCACTCATCGATCAAAAACTACAGTCTTTGAATGATGCTCAACAGTATATCTATGAACAACTTATTGACTCCAAAGGTTTTGCAAAAACCGCTCGTGTCGAGGCATCAAAAGTTATAAATGACTATCATTCTTGGTGTGAAAACAGAGATATACGAGTAAAACTTAGCGCTGCTAGAAGTCAATTAGGAAAACTAATGACCATGATTGCCGGACCCAGCTTGGGCAGGTCAGATAGAGCAACTGGAAAGTATTATGAATTGCCCGATATCAAAGTCATGAGAGAAAATTTCGCTGGAATATTGAATTTAAGCGCACAGGATATCTTCAACTAACTTAGATTAGCTATACCACCTAACCCACTCAAAAAAAACATATATAAATTATTGGTTTAGGTCGGTACAGTAAAATTTTATATCTATTTTAGACCTGTACCACACAAACACACTATTTCACTTAGCTTTAAAGATAGTGGTACAGCAAATCGCACAACAATTGGGATAAATAGAAGTCCCCCTAGGAGTCCACTTTGGCAGCACCAAAACGCAATAAAACAGAAATAGCACTAAATAGCGCTCAGGCAACAGAGCTATATTTACAAGGTTTCACCATGTCTGATATTGCAGATAAGCTAGGATTGAGTATAGACATGGTTAAGTATGATCTGGCAAAAGTTAGGCAGAATTGGTTAGAACATGCGAGGCTAGATTTGAATGAACTTAAAGCGAGAGAACTCGCTAAATTAGATTACCTTGAGCAACAACTTTGGACTCAATGGCAAGAAAGCCAAAAGCCCCAAAATAAAGTAACGGAAGAAGAAAGTGAACTTAAAGGAGCATGCACTAAGTCAGAAATTACTAAATTGTCCGCCAATCCTAAATATGCGGAAATGATACTTAAGATCGTCGAAAGAAGAAGCAAAATGTTAGGTTATGAATACGAGCAAACGAGTGTTTATCCAAATATTCCGACGAATATCTTAGATGGGTTATTGTGAGTAAGCTTCAAAGTTGTAGTATCTGGATGACCAATGGATTTGTGTCAGTCTCATTACCGAGTGACTTTGACATAATCATCGATTACGACAGAATCGCTTGGTAATTAACATACGACAAAGTCGCTTGGTGTTAACATGTTTTTTTGTAGTAGCTTACATCTGATCAGACACTTTGAGTCCATAGGTTTAGACCTATCTCTACAGACGGCAAAGAGCGAATTGCAGACATTCGGCTCTTGTTTATTGACGATCTGCTTCAGACAAGGAACGGACTGTCGATTTTTTCCATCGAGAATTTTAATTAGTCTTTTCTTGCGGTTGAGTGAACCCAAGATTTTTCTTCCATCAAATCATTCCCAAGCTTTCAAAAAATGTCTTTTTGTGTCGTATTTATGTAATAACTGACTTTCCTACATGAGATACAATTCAGCAAAAGGAGATAGTTATGACTAGAAGATTACTTTTTTTTGTTGCGGACGGGTTTCAAGCATTAGACTTGTTCGGACCATTAGATGCATTCATGGAAACAAATAGCTTCGTCGCTAATGCATATGATTCGAAAATACTTGGACTAACTAAATCGAAAGTGAGCACGTCTCACGGCCAATTGATTTATCCAGATGTGAGTTTAGACAACGAATTTACATTTGATGATTTGATTATATGCGGTGGCGCTGGTATGCGAACGCTTCGCCTGTCTGTGCGCCAATTGAAGCAACTTCAATCTCTGGCAAAAAGCGCAAAGCGAGTCATGAGTATATGTACTGGCGCGTTCGTATTGGCAAAGCTTTTTCCTAACAAAGATTTAGCGATGACATCTCATTGGAGGTATTGTACAGAACTGTCCCTAAAAAACCCCGATATTAGTGTTTTTAGTGAGCCACTTTATGTCAAAAGTGGAAACAAATGGACATCGGCAGGCGTATTATCCGGTGTTGATTTGGCACTAGCAATTATCAGAGAAGATCACGGTAATGCAATCGCGGTCAAAGTAGCAAAGGAGCTAGTTGTTTACGTTCAGCGCTCAGGCTCGCAGAATCAATTTTCCGACATTTTGCAAGTTCAGTCTGCTGAGAGCTTGCGGCTATCACCTTTGATTGATCGGCTGAACCAACAAATTGATAAAACAATTTCCGTTAATGAAATGGCTAATTACATTGGACTGAGTGAAAGACAGGTATCGAGGCTTTTTAAGTTGCACTTAGATTGCACACCAAGTCATTTTTTTAAAAAGTTAAAACTAAACTACGCAAGGGATTTACTGGGCAGAGAAAACATCAGCGTTGAACAGGTAAGCCGTAAAGTAGGTTTCAATAGTTACGATAGTTTTCGTCGAGCTTTCGTACGCCACTTTTCTCTTTCACCCACTGCGTTTTCGAGAGGGGTCGCCTCGCATGATTAAACTCTGTTTTTACCTTACGGTTTGGTGTTCATCTTTCTCGGTCAGCGCAAACAACATTGAAATCGGTAGTGGAAAATTCTTGTTTGAAGAAACAGCCCGAAGGCCAATTGAAGTCTACTACTATCTGCCAGCCAAATTAAAAAGTGATTCAAAAATTATATTTGTCTTACCCGGAGCGGGAAGAAATGGATGGAACTACAGAGATGCTTGGATTGAAGCCTCAAAAAAAAATAGCTGGATTATTATTTCTCCCAGTTATTCGGATGAAGACTACCCTCGTTTCTGGAACTACAACCTCGTAAATATGATTCATGATGTAAAAATTAACGCGTCAAAAACTGCAATTGCTGATTTTAAAACCAATCGCGATTCGTCTACTTGGCTATGCAATGATTTCGATAGTCTTTTCGCTTTCGTTAAGAAAGAGCTGAAGCTGTCAACGCAGAAATATGAGGCATTTGGTCACTCCGCTGGAGGGCAAATCCTTCATCGTTGTGTGCTCTCTGGTTATCTAATACAAGCAAATAACATATTCGCGTCGAATGCTGGTTGGTACACTACAACCGATATAACAGAATCTTTTCCGTACGGTTTAATTGAAGCTCCGTTCAGCCTGAATACAATCAAAAAGAGTTTCTCAAAGCACCTTATCGTTTTTTTAGGCGAAGACGACAATGAATTTGAAACTAGAGGGCATTTGGTAAGAAACGACCAACTAGATAAATACGGAACGCACCGACTTGACAGGGGAAAAACCTTCTATGAAATTGGGAAGCAAACAGCCAAAAATTCCGAATCAATTTTTAATTGGAGATTGGTTATAAACCCAAATGTTGGGCATGACTATAAAGAGATGAGCAAACTCGCTGCCCAGTATTTGTCCAAACACCCTGACCAAAGTGCCGATAACTGACGGGCTGCAATACGTACAAAGTGATCGTTGAAAACATTCAATCTCAACGTCGCCTTATAGCACAAAGCGTCTGTAAGTTTTGGTCAAGCTCATAAAAATGTGAAAGACAGGCTTATCGATCAAAAAGTGAATGAGTATTCTAGAGGAAAATCTTATGGTGATTTGAAAAGAATACGCTCAAGAGCCCAAAATGACTTCCCTGGTTCATTTAGTTTTAAATATATATATCAGGAAAAAGATTTAGACCAAATTTTAGAAAATGTAAAAACACTCTCTGAAATAGAAGTAACTACAGAAGTTGGTATACCAGACGAACCAGTTTTCCGTCATTTTAGCTCTATTGCAAAAAACTTAAATACGTAGGTTTTAGTGACACTATATGAGAATGAATAATTTCAGCATTACCTTTTTGTTAGTCATTGTCGGGAGAGAAATAACATGGATTTGGATAATGGGCTTATTGCAGGCCTCATATTAGGTTACTACTTCTTACTCAGAGCAGTACTAAATAAGTCTGTTTCGTTTGCTGTTGAACTTTGGGTGGAAACTTATCAAACAGAAAAGGACTAGATGGGAGAAGAGCGCCCTCTGCACTTCGATATGTACGCAAAGAGTTGCAAATTTATAGTGACTCCAGCCATTGGTATGGAGTTTCAACCGGAAGGCATAGAAGGGGCAATAGTGGAACGCGTGATCTTTGATGACCAAGGGTTCTGCAAGATTATGTGTAAGATGAAAGTTTTATCCATGGATGGAGAATTTGAGGAAATAACTAAGGCTTTAGCTTCAGTTGGCTGGAGCAAGCAGCCACACTATGAAAACTAGCAGACACATTATGAAAGATGAATAATCTGTTAAACCGGGCAGCCAGAGTAAAGACGCAATATACACATGTTAGCAATTAAAGGACGAACGAATGAAAATACAGCTAATGCTATTATTATCTCTTCTAACAACAGTTGCTACGGCACAGCAGTCCGATTGGGATTATGGCCGAAACCAAATTATGGGAGAGGCAATTCTGGAAATTCGCGAATTTCCAGAATTCAAACATCTTCCTTCCAGTCATGTCCGCCTATTTGCATCCTGTATTGTTGAAAAACGAATTCAATTGGGGAATAAACTAGGCTGCAAATGGGAAATGAAGCCGGGGGCTGCACCTCAGGACCATTTAGCGGAGCAAATGCAGTGCTATGAAGAAGGTGGTTATGGGACAGCTCAAAGGATCGAGCATGGAGAATTCTGCGGCATACTAATCCGTGAGTATTTTCGCGCTCTTGAGAGTAATGAGGATCCTAAAAATTAGCTCCAACGGGCAAAATACCCGTAAACTTTGCTTTCGTAAGGAATCTAATAATTAACTAATGGAATAGTTTATGGATAGTACGGACATATCAACACTTACCTTTGACGATAGAGATGATTTTAATCGCAAGCCAATTGCAGAGAAAATTATCACCCTTTTGGAATCCGACATAGATGTATCTCCTATGGTACTTGATGGTGGATGGGGATCAGGGAAGACTGAGTTTTGCCACAAGCTGAAGAATTTAATCAATAGTGATGACAAACATATCATCTACATCGATGCATTCAAAGCGGATCATGTTGATGAGCCCTTGCTCACTGTTTTAGCTGCCGTGGTTGCGGAGGTACCTGATGATCAGAAAACGGAACTTAGATCTAAGGCCTTACCTGTTATCAGGGAAGGGGTAAAGATCGTTGGAAAAGCGCTTGTCTCTCACGTACTAAGACAAGACCCGGGGGAAGTAGCGGACAGCCTTAATGATGCACTGAAATCGGGCACAAATGCTGCGATTGATGCCACAGCGGAGAGCTTACTGAAAGACCAAGAAGATGCTGAAGAAAATTTACTTAGCCTGCGAAACCATTTATGTGGCTTGGCTAAGGAAAAACCGATGATCATATTTGTAGATGAACTTGACCGTTGCAGGCCCGACTATGCAGTTAAAATGCTGGAGACAATAAAGCATGTGTTTGGTGTACCCAACGTCAAATTTATTCTATTTACTAACACTAAGCAGCTGAGAGCATCTATTGACCACTGCTATGGTCAGCATGATGCTCAGCGCTATCTGGACAAGTTTATAAAATATAGTTTTAATCTCCCAGACATTGTTCCAGGACCCAGTAATGAATCATTAAATGCGTCCTTGAAACACTTTCAAGCCCTAATTCAAAATAATAGTCGTTTGCTTGGAGAGAACCTCAACCAGAGTGGCTATATTAAACTTATAGAGCAGATCATTAGAGTTAATAATGTATCACTCCGCGAAATAGAAACGTTGGTTCGCCATATCGACATATATGTAACATTACAGAGTGGTGGGGCTTTAGGAGGCACGCAAAATTATACTTACTCTGTGATTGCACTTTGTGCGATCGCAATTTTCGTTTTAGAGCCTGAGCTAGCGCAAACCATTAGACGAAAAAGTTTAGATGCAAAGAGCCTTGCAAAATTCATGGGAGTAGATAACCTTCCATCGCGCGATGAAATTGGGTTTCCCGATGCTCATCAAAGAGTTTTTTGTGCTCTTGCCTGTGATGCGATACATAACCGTGATCTATATATTCCGTCTGGCCAAGAAGAGGAAAGGGAGTTTAAAGAGTTTTGGACCGCCGCTCTTCCAGCGCCTTGGAATGGAACCCATCTTGCAATATGCGAAAAAGCGATTTCAGCTCTGTCACTAGAATAGGCTATAAACTAGTTACAATAATAGGCTACTAATTGCAGGTGAATTTACGGGAAAATTACTTTTAGCTTCTACACAAATACGAACCTTTACAAAATAGCTAAAACCCCTATAAATCCATCGAATTTACGAGCAATTCTTGAGTTGTTTACAAAAACTCCCGATTTTGTAACTGTAAGTGGTTTATCAAATTCCACGCATTGCTACAGTATTACTGTGTTTTAACTCACTCACTCCCTAAATTATTGGAGTTTTTGTGGGTCATTAAATTATTTTCTACATATACGCCGCTGTGGGCTCCACTTTTTTTGCTGCCATTAATCCGGACCTCTGGGGTGATATTGCCGTTAGTTTGTTGACGCTTTTTCGGGTAATGACATTCGAGGACTGGACGGATGTGATGTACGAAACAATGGCGGTATATAAAATGAGTTGGGCTTTTTATGTCAGCTTTATCTTCTTTACCGCCTTCGCTTTTCTTAACATGATCATAGGCATCGTAGTCAATGTCATTGAGGAAGAGCATCAGCGTGAGCGACATGCACAGGCTGAGGCCTCAGGCGATCCCACTTTACGTGACCTGCAGAATCAAATAGCAGAATTAAAGCAGTTAATAGAGCGTAAGTAGGTTCTAACAGTCCGTCAGGGCTGATTGAATTTGTAACTGACTGCACGTTTACAGGGCTCTTTCTGCGACACTTTTGACCATATTTCTCCTCTAAAAAAACCAAAAAAAGGGGCCTGATAAATTCAGACCCCTTTATGGTTATGCCGGTGATGTGCTTTTACGCTACATCAAAACGATCCGCGTTCATCACCTTGTTCCATGCGGCAATAAAGTCGCGTTGGAATTTTTCACTGGCATCAGCTGAGGCATAAACTTCACAAATAGCTCGCAACTGAGAGTTAGAACCAAACGCTAGATCCACCCGTGATGCAGTTCTAACTTTCTCACCAGTTGCGCGATCTGTACCCTGATAGCTATTTCCGCCAGTGGCTTCCCATGCAACACCCATATCTAACAGATTCACAAAGAAGTCATTGTCCAATACGTCAGTGTTATCAGTGAAAACGCCGCGATTGTCTGAGCTGACGCCCAGAGATCGTAGACCACCCACCAAAACAGTCATTTCCGCGGCAGCTAAACCGAGCAACTGAGCTTTGTCTAAGAGCATTTCTTCGGCGCTAACGCTGAACATCTTCTGCAAGTAGTTGCGGAAGCCATCGGCTACAGGTTCAAGAACCTCAAATGATTCAACATCGGTTTGCTCCTGGGATGCATCACCGCGACCCGGCGTAAAAGGTACCTCAGCACCTGATGCTTGTTCGATAGCAACATTACCGGCAAGCACAATCACATCGGCCACAGAGGCGCCTGTTTCAGACGCGATTGGTTCCAGCACTGACAGTACTTTGGCTAATTGATCGGGTTTATTTGCTTGCCAATCTTTTTGCGGTGCAAGTCGAATACGTGCGCCATTGGCACCACCACGCATATCTGACCCACGATATGTAGAGGCACTGGCCCAAGCGGTTTCTACCATTTCTTGAGTGCTCAATCCGCTGGCAGCAATCTTGGCCTTCACCGCGGCGACGTCGTAGTCCGCATTGCCTTTGGTCACGCGATCTTGCCATATCAGCTCTTCGGCAGGCACTTCGGGTCCAAGATAGCGATCAATGGGCCCCATATCTCTGTGCAGCAACTTAAACCAGGCGCGAGCAAAGGCATCGGCGAACTGATCAGGATTCTCATGGAAACGCTTGGAGATTTTGCGATAGGCTGGATCTTCACGCATGGCCATGTCAGCGGTGGTCATAAACGTAGTGACTTTCTTAGATGAATCCTCTGCATCGGGCGCCATGTCCTTTTCTGCAGGGTTAATCGGATGCCACTGGTGAGCACCGGCAGGGGATTTAACCAACTCCCACTCATAACCGAAGAGTAAGTCGAAGTAACCATTGTCCCACTGGGTGGGATTGGCAGTCCAAGCACCTTCAAAACCACTGGTGATGGTGTCGCTGCCATGACCAGATGCGTAGGAGCTCTTCCAGCCAAAGCCCATGTCCTCTATGGGGCCACCCTCGGGTTCTACGCCGACCAAGGCGGCGTCTCCAGCACCGTGAGCCTTACCAAAGGTATGACCACCGGC
>Ga0206130_10004592_pt1 | contig 16946 bp, 23 predicted proteins | sample Helgoland_Spring_9_FD_148637 | JGI IMG/M metagenome (GOLD analysis project Ga0206130, IMG submission 148637) | Pelagic subsurface seawater microbial communities from Kabeltonne, Helgoland, North Sea - Helgoland_Spring_Bloom_20160512_1 | ecosystem: Environmental > Aquatic > Marine > Epipelagic ... | reverse complement strand
AGATTAAAGTTGTTGGTAATGTAATATTAGCAGAATACTTTACCTATGTTGAAATATATGACTACTCAGTATCTGAAGAGGAAGAAATAACTAAAGACGGTATAAAGATTATTCTAAAAACTATTATTGGTATGCAAGTAAGATTTGTCAATGCCGAGACTGGTTCTATATTAACAGGTTCCGGAAGCGGAGAAGCAGTTACAGTAAAAAGATCTAATTTATTAGAAGGTTTAAATGAAGTTAAGTTCAATAAATCTACAATTGGAATAGCAACCAAAAAAGCCCTTGAATCAGCTTCAGCAAGAATCGTTAAAAAAATGATTAAGCGTGGCATCTTTAAAGAATAAAATAATACTCATACTGCTGCATGTTATTCCTTTTTTGAGTTTTGCTCAAACATGGACTTATACGTTTACCAACCCCTGTACCCTTACTCAACAGACAATCACAAACAATATAGGCGAATCAGTTGCTTTAAACTACTTCGGCAATGTGCAGACATTTACAGAAAACGATTTCAATAATGGAATATTTGATAACTGGATTAACTCGGTTACTCAAATTAATTCATCTTCTCCATGTGATAGGATTACAGAAGTAATAATCAATAATACAAATAGTACGGTTGTAGCGACTACATTAACTGTAGTGACTAACATAATGTCTGCCCTAGGCGGCAACATGTTACCACCTGCAGAAAGTATTAACAACTCATCTAACGGAAACGACTCTGAAGAAGAGGACCAAGGAGAGGAAAACATTGAAGCAAATGGAAACAATACAAATAAAGGAGGAAGCTCAAATACTACTCAAACAAATAAAAGCAATCAAGAAACCAAAGGAGGTGAATCCTCTTCTCAAACAAGCGGAGAAAGTAATACAGAAACAACTGGAGGGTCTAGCGATACAAATAAATCAACTAAGACAGGAAAACAAAAGACTGAATCGACTGTAGAAGAGGAGAAGGGTTCAACACAGTCTTTAGCAAACTCTTTAGCTAATGCAATTAGCGGCGGAAATAATGAACAGTCAAACGAAGCTGGAAAGAATGCAGGCAGTCTCATAGCATCAGGAGATGTAGTTGTGATATCTAACCAAGATAATTCTAACGGACAGCAATTTAGATTTGTCGGTAGTATAACACACTCTAATACTAATGATAATAGAATTAAAGGAGCATTAATAACATATACCTCAGGTACAAACGATGCTAGTGTAACATTATATAAATCCTGGATTAATCCTAAAAAGACCTTTAACTTAGTTTTAGCAAATACAACCCTAACTAACTTTACATCTAATGTAACTAATACTACTACAGCATTAGAATCATTTAAATTTGGTAAACGTAAAAAGTTTACCGGAATGGCAGGACTTAATTACACGTACGGAAAACTTGGAAAAAGAAATTTGCAAAATCTATCTTCAATTGCTGGAGTGCATAGGAACTTTAAAGTTAGTCCGAGAATAACAACTAGTCTACTGATGTTAGGAGTATACTCTCCTTTTACTCAGTATTACGAAGGAGCATGGTTTGACGCTGGAGTATTAGTTGTTCCGTTTAGTTCTTGGGATATTAAAATAACAAAAACATTCAAATATAATATTAGCTTTACCGGAGTATGGCAAACATCCGGGAGTGCTTTAAACTATCAAATACTAACAGGAGGAAAACTAAACTTTTAAATTATGAAACATTTAACATTTTTACTATTAATTGTACCTACTCTTTTATTTTCTCAAAATTGCTATGAAGTAGGCAGAGTTGTATCAAGAGTAGAAACAGAAGATATAAGTCAAAACAGAATTATATTCGGTATAAAGCAGATGGCAGAAGAAATACTATCAGAAAAGTACGACTTATGTCTAAGCGGTACACCTATATTTATAGAGATTATATCAATCGAAGCTCCTTCAACAGGTATTCAAATAGGGCCATGGGGAAGAAAGAAGAAAGTAACACAAGTAAAGTTGCTAACTATAATAAGAGGAGAAGTAATAGAGGGAACTGGAACAGCAAAGTCAACTGTTAAAGCAACATTCTTAGATTTGAACAATAAAAACCTCCCTTTTAGTAAAACTGTATTTGCTTCTGCAGTAAAAAAGGCATTGGAAGATACTTTATAACTATTTATAATAAACCTTAAACTACAGAGATGAAAAAACTATTAGTATTATTTATAACCCTACTTTCAGTACAAAGCCAAGCACAAGAGGAAAAACAAGGCTTCTTTAAATCTATATACACAGATTTCTTAAAATACGGTACAGTATATGGAGCAGGAGATATATCCAATTCTGTTGAAGCAGAAGAGCAAACATACTTTCTTAGAACCAACCAAGACGGTAGTCTATATTCAATTCCCGATGTAGTTAATAACACAGAAGTATTTCCATTTGATTACAGATATGGATTCGGTATTAGAAAATTAGCTAGATTTGATTACGAAAGAAAGCCTAAAAACTTTTATGATGGTACAGAAGAACAATTAGTATTCGGAGCTCCAACATCAGCAGTACAGGGATTAGAATATTTGTTCCATTTTGAGAAAGAAAGATGGAGAGGACAAGATTTTACTAACTATAACTTCTTTTTAAAGCATACTGGAAAATACCATATCTTAAAAGTACAATCTAGATCAGTAGAGAAAATTAATCTAAAATATAACTCAGCTGAACTTAGAGCTAGGTTACCAATAGGTAAGAAGTTATCTATATCAGCAGGAGCTATAGCTAGAGGACATGAAAGAGCTTATGGGTATAATCCTATCGAAATATGGTTAAACGAGACAGATGAATTCGGCAATCCAGTTAACCAATGGTATACTCTAGGATATGAAAATGGATACCAAGATGTTTTTTATACACAAACAAGTATAGACCCAAATACAGGTCAAGAAATATCCACACAGGATTGGTACTGGTTAGATGAAGATGGAACTCAAGTTGCATCATCAGACTTAGACTTTAGAGAAAGAATAATGCCATCACTTATGAATGAATTTAATGGGCTAGCTTGGGATGAATTAGATTCATGGGTAGAAGTAGCACCTATAGTAGGATTAGATTTCTACCACTATAAAAGAGATTTTTGGTTCCATGGATATGCTAACTACATCTTACCTTACCATAGGTACATAAAAGGTGATGAAGAAGCATCGTACTTAAATAGAAACAATTGGGGTAAAGGTGGATTAAGACAAGATGCAGAATTAGAACAATGGACAGATTATTCATTTGGGGCATCATTAGGTACTAAAGTAGGTAGAAACTTAGGAATATTTGTACAAGGTGAATATTCTAAAATGTGGGATAGTAAATTATACCAAACAACTTTTGGTATTAACTACTCTTTTAAATAATAAAAAATGGCAAAACAAATAGGCGAAGAAACTAAAATTACATTAGACCTTAAAACAATAGGGATACTTTTGTTCTTTATTGCAACCATAATAGGTATGTGGTTCTCTCTTCAAGCTGATATAGAGGAAGCTAAAGAACTTCCAGCACCTGAAATTCAAAGAATAGAGTTTCAAATGAAAGATGAAGCAATTAGAGATGCTATTATCAACACTCAGGATGATGTAGAAGAAATTAAAGAGCAACTTAATAAAATAGATGAAAGGCTCTTTGACTTACAAAAAAGAAACTAAATATGAAAAACTTAATAGTTACAGTATTAATATTAATGTCATTAAGTAGCTTTGGCCAGCAAATCTTAACTGATGACAATTTTGAAGAAGCTATAAATGGTCGATCAGCTTTTCAAGATGATAACATTTCAATAGTAGTTGTAGAATTTTGGGCTTCGTTTAATGATGCTAATTCATTTAAAGATTGGGATAAATTAAAAGGTATTAAGTACTATAAAGTTGATATCTCTAAAGCACCTAAATCTAAAAAAGATCATAAGGTCAGAACAATTCCACACATTATTATATTTTTAGATGGGTATGATGAAAAGCACTTTAAGGCAGGTTTAGATTTTGCTATAAAAGATTCATGGGAAGACATCCAAGAAGTTATAGATGAACTGTTAAACGAAAGTAAATTTTAAAGTATGGCAGACGCAATACAATGTATGATTGCAATCAATGACGTTAAATCTTCAGTTCAAGGTAACGATCCAAGAACTTGGATGAAAGCATGTGCAATAGATACATTACTAAAAGGTAAAAGCGGTAAGCATTTTAAAAATTGCTTGATAGGTAAAATAGAATCAACTAAGGAACACATCGAAGACCCGGCAGGATATGCTGAGGAATTATACAATAAAATAAAAAATAAATGTAAGTAATTATGAGTTGTTATACTAGAGAACAAATTGAAGAAGCAATGAAAGACAAAGGCTTTAAGTACTTCACAGGAGGAGATTATGATGTTAATATTATAGGAGTAAGAAACTCAGAAACTAAAAATAGAGTTACTAATGCCTTTGATGACTGTGTTACTATATCCTATAAAGTTGAAGGTGAGTGGAATTTTCATTGCTTTAAAGCTACTACAGATCCTGGAACACATTGGGTTGAAAATATAATGAATGATAAAGGAGTAGCAATTCTTAAACCAGGTCAATATAGAGGTTCACATAAATTAAGACTACATGCAGGAAAGTACTTAGCATTAGGACAGCAAAAGCCTGTAAAGGTTTATAGAGATGACAACAGAGACAGTAAGTATGACTTATTAGAAGAGAATGTACAGGAAGGTATCTTTGGAATTAACATTCATAGAGCTACTGGACGATCAGGAGGAAAGTCAACAAGAGTAGACAAATGGTCTGCAGGATGTCAAGTCATAGCCTCTAATGATGATTGGCATGAATTCTTAGATATCTGTCAAATTGCTAGAGAGCAATGGGGTAACTCTTTTACCTACACTCTTCTAGAAAGTAAAGATATAGCATAAAAGTTGCCTATTAAGGATATTGTTCTTATATTATAGTTATGAAAGCAAACACATTACAGGGTTACCTACTGTTCGCAATCCTAGGAGGATTCGTAGCATGGATGGTTTGGGGTCAACCTAAAATAGAAGTAGACGTTAAGGCCTATGAAGATAGGATTAATAAACTAGAAATGAAAGTAGATTCTCTACATACTAAAAATACACATTTAGAATTAGAATCAGATTCATTAGCTATCAGGTTAACTGACTACACTAATAAGATAAACAATTTAAATAATAGAATTTATGTTATACAGAAACAAACTAAAGCTAAGCTTGATGCTGTTAATAACTACTCTACTGATGAGCTTCAGCAGTTCTTCACAGACCGTTACAGACTCAACAAAGATAGTATTAACTAAACCTGTAGCTAAACTAGTAATCCAGGATATCGTAATAGGAGATCAATTAAAACTTAAATTGAAGACATTAGAGGAGATATTAAGTGAGACTAATGGAAAACTTAAAACTCAAAATTTACTTGTAACTAACTTAGAAAGTCAAATACTAAATTATAAAGGTATAGTAACTGATTTAAATTACAAGAGTTCAATTCAAAATGATTTATCTAAAGATTTAGAAGCAGCTTTGAAAAGAGCTAATAGAAGAACAAAGTTATATAAAATAGGTACTACTATAGGAGCAGTTGCTTTAGGTATACTTATAATACAGTAATATGCAAAAAATAAAGAGGAATCTATTTCCAACGTTCATAGCACTATCTGCCCTATCGGTTTCGGTATCGGCAGCATTCTATTCAGTTAGCGGCTTAAGCAAACTATTTGCAGGAGCATCATTCGAGGTCATAATCATGGCCGGATCATTAGAGGTAGCTAAGCTAGTTATTGCTTCCCTACTCTACCAATATTGGAATACATTAAATAAGTATCTTAGAACTTATCTAACAGTTGCTACGGTAGTACTAGTACTAATTACTAGTATGGGTATATACGGATTTTTAAGTGCAGCTTATCAAGATACTTATCGACAGTTAACCGTAAAAGAAAACCAGACAGCATTTTTAGAACAAAAGAAATTATTTTATGAAAACGATTTTATCCGGTATGATGAAGAACTTAAAAGAATTTCTTCTAACATTAGTACTCTTTCCAATGCTAGGTCTCAATCGATCCAAGTACGAGACACCTCGGTGGTTGGGGGCGTTAGAACAACCATCTCTACTTCAGAGCTTAGGATGGCAGCAAAGCGTATTGAAGTTGAGGAAGATAATCGGAAGAACGTTCAAAGGAAAAGAGAAGTAGTAGCTGATAGCTTACAGAAGTACCAACTGGCAATATTGGAGTTAGACAACAATACAGAAGTAGCAGGTGAGTTAGGACCTCTACAGTACCTTTCCGGACTGACAGGTACTCCTATGGATAAAATTATTAATATACTATTATTAGTTATTATATTTGTATTCGATCCTCTAGCAATTTCCTTAGTAGTAGCAGCAAACTTTGCATTTGATCAAGCAAGGCCAAAAAAGAATCTATATAATGAAGATGAAGATGACTTCTCAGAGTGGGATGAGTTTATTAAAGAAGAGACTTACGAGGCAGGAGTAGAAAGTAAAAAAGGTTTTAACGATGAAGCTGAATCGAGAATGAATATCATCGGACAAAATGGTAACGATGGCTTACACTATGGTGAAGAGGAATGGGATGAAGATCATGCACTTGACTTAGTAATGAACGATATGGTAAAAGACTTGACAGAAGAAGATCTTAAAGAGATTGAAGTCAAAGAACCGGAAGTAATACTTAGCCAAGAGGTCTTAAAAGAAAAAATTAAGAACCAAGAGAAGCCTTTTATTATTAAGAAACTACAAGAGAATACAAGACAGATACAAGTACTCTACTCAGACGGTTCAAAAGCTTGGATAAGGAAAAAAGATAATAATCCAGATAAAATAGTTTATATGTAGTTTGTAGTTTATAATATTTTTCGTATATTAATAATATAATTAAGAGTTTAATTTAATATGAAAAATAATTAGTAAATGAATAAATTAGTAGAAATGTTACGTACATCTGCACAGGCAGATAAAGCTAAAGCCTTACTATCACTCGAGTTACTTGGTAACAAAGCAGTAGGTATCGGAGATCATTCCACCGGAGATTTTTATAAGAATGCAGAAGAAGCACTTATTATGTTAGTAGATGCAGATGATAGATTATCTGCTATATCTAAATACTTTGATGATAAAGGTCAAATTAACGGATAGGTGAAGTTACCTGTAATAAAAGCAATAGCATCTGATGATTCTGTTTGCGAACTAGACCTTACTGCCACCGTAAAAGTATTAGAAGTTATATCAGCAGCTAGAGGAATTAAGGACCGGGAGTTAGACATAATAGGAGAGCTTATTTCAAATATAGAAGGAGCAAAAATAGTTATAGAGGACCACCGTCATTATGGAACTCCTTTAAGTGAGTCATTAAATAAGTTTATGAAAAGAGTTATAAATTCAGTTAATTAAATAAGTTGTATGAGTAGCAGAGAAATCAGTGAAGCCAAGAATCCTCCTTCGGCAAGAGAAATATTAAGAGAAGAGTATCCAATAATTCATGATGCTTACGAACAGATAATATATGAACAGTTTGATTTATTTGCTAAGAAGCATTTAGATTACGGTATGCATAATGTTAGTGCAGGAACTAATCTAGAGACAGCAGACGAAATGGAATTTGCTATGACTGGGCTATGGTATAGAATCTCAGATAAAGTCAATAGATGGAAGAATATGATTATCTCAGGACGTAAAGTTCAAAATGAAACCCTATTAGATACCTTTCAAGATATAACTAACTACGGTATAATAGCTCAGTTAGTATCTAAAGGATTGTGGAGAAACGATTAAGATATGTCTAAGAAATTACCAAAGATAGTTAAGGAGGTTTGGGAGAGTAAAATCAAACAATCTCCTAGAGCTAATAAACATATATCATATAGTCAACTTTCTAGTTTTGCCACTTGTGAAAAGCAATGGTACTTAACTTATGTAAAGAAACTGTCGCCTTACCAGCCATCCATACATGCTGTATTCGGTACTGCAATGCATGAAACGATTCAGACTTGGTTAGAGGTACTCTACCACGATAAGGTGAAGACAGCTAATGAAATGGACTTAGATGCACTACTGTATCAAAATTTGATTAAAGCATATAAAAGTCAGAAGGCTCAAAATGGACACGAACACTTTACCGACCAAGATGAGTTGAACTTATTCTATATCGATGGTAAAAACATTCTTAACTTTCTTAAGAAAAAAAGAGGCGGATACTTTACTACTAAGGGAGTGTATTTGGCTGGTATAGAGACACTATTATACCAAGAGCTACGCCCTGGAGTTAAGTTCAAAGGGTTGATTGATTTAGTATTCTACGATGAAAGAGTTGATGAGTGGACGATTATGGACATTAAAACTTCTACATCAGGTTGGAATAAGTATGCTAAGACGGACGATAAGAGAAAAGCACAAATACTATTATATAAAGAATTTTTTAGTAGACAATTTGACATACCGTTAGATAAGATAAAAGTAGAATACTTTATACTTAAGAGAAAAGTACCCATAGATGCCGAGTTTGCTTCTATGCAGAAAAGAGTTCAGGAGTTCAGACCAGGAGACGGACCTCGTAAGATGAAACAGGCTGTAGATCTAATGGAGAATTTTGTACTCAATGCAGTAGATCAAGAAGGGAAGTATGTTGATAAAGAATATGCTACTAATCCTTCTAAAAGTGCTTGTATGTTCTGCGGTATAAAGAAGATGAGGCTTTGTCCTGATGCTGTTTTTTAAAAAGGTATATATTTATATATAGATATATTAATTAAAGTTATGAGAAATAAAGACAAGAAGCTTACTTCCGTAAGACTAGATCCAAGAGAGTATCAGGAATTCCAAATGGAATGTTTAAAAGATAATTTTTCTTTTCAAAAGCTTGCCTCTCGAGCAATTTTTCTTTATCTTAATGATAAGGAGTTTAAGGTTAAAATACACAAACAAAAATAGAAGTTATATGAAAGATAAGTTTCGTTACGTGAAGCCGGAAGATCGTAAAAAAATCCTACTACTCTGCGATGATATTAGAATGCATTCAGGTATTGCTAATATGGGTAAAGAGATAGTTTTAGGTAGTGCACACCATTTTAATTGGGTTAACTTAGGAGCAGCACTAAAACACCCCGATGAAGGAAAAGCATTTGACCTTTCAGAACAAGTTAATAAAGAAGAAGGCTTAGACGATTCCTATGTAAGGTTAATACCGTCAACAGGATACGGTACTCCAGAAAAAATTAGAGAATTAATTGCTATAGAAAATCCCGATGCCATTTTAATATTTACAGACCCTAGGTACTGGACATGGTTATTCGAGATGGAAAGAGAGATTAGAAGTAAAATGCCAATTTTCTGGCTAAACATATGGGATGACTATCCTGCTCCAATGTACAATAAATCTTATTACGAATCAGTAGATGTCTTAATGGCTATTTCTAAACAGACTAAGAACATAAATGAAATCGTTCTAGGAAGTAAAGCTAAGGATAAGCTGATAGAGTACGTACCTCATGGGATTAATACTAACCACTTCTTTCCTTTAAAAGAAGATCATAAAGACTTTCCTAAGTTAGTAGAATTTAAAAAAAATGTACTAAAGGATAAAGATATAGACTTTGTATTATTTTATAATTCCAGGAATATAAGAAGAAAGAGTACAGCAGATACTATATTAGCTTATAGGATATTTTGCGATAGTATAGGTAAAGAAAAAGCTAAGAAGTGTGCATTCATTCTACATACAGATCCTAAAGACCAGCACGGAACAGATTTGAAAGCTGTACGAGAAGCTTTTTGCGATCCGGACTATGTTAATGTATTTTTCTCTTCAGATAAGCTACCAACAGCTCAGTTAAACCTACTGTATAATATGGCTGATGCTACTATACTACTATCATCTAATGAAGGATGGGGGTTAGGTCTTACTGAATCACTAATGACTGCAACACCTATTATTGCTAACGTTACAGGAGGAATGCAAGATCAAATGAGATTCTCTAAAGACGGTAAGTGGGTAGATTTTACTCCTGATTTTCCTTCTAATCACAGAGGTACTATAAAAGACCACGGAGACTGGGCCTTCCCTGTATATCCATCATCTAGATCTATAGCAGGTTCATTACCTACTCCTTATATATTTGACGATAAATGCACTCCAGAGGATGCAGCTTTAGCAATAGAGCAAGTATATAAACTATCCCCTAAAGAAAGAGAAGCAGCTGGTAAAAAAGGTTACGACTGGGTAACAGGAGATGAGGCTAATATGACAGCTACTAAGATGGCTAACAGAGTAGTGGAAGTATTGGATAAAGGTTTTGAGAATTACACTACTAGAGAGTTATTTAACTTCCATAAGGTAGAAGATAGGCCAGCAAATTATATAGAACATAAACTAACAGGTTATTAAGATGAATAAACCAACTATAGTAATAAGTTGTCCGGTAGATACGTATAGCGGATACGGAGCAAGATCGAGAGATTTTGTAAATGCGATAATAGCAATAGACAAATACGATGTAAAAATACTAGCTCAAAGATGGGGTCAAACACGTTGGGGGTACCTGAAGGATCATAAAGATGAGACTATATCACCTAGGGTTATTAATAAACTTACAGAAAGACCTGACATATGGGTACAAATATCTGTACCGAACGAATTTCAAAAAGTAGGGAAGTACAATATTGGAGTAACTGCTGGAATGGAAACTACTCTCTGTGATCCATCCTGGATTAAAGGAGCAAATAATATGGACTTACTTTTAGTATCTTCTAAACATTCTGTAGAAAGTTTTAATAGAAGTAAGTTCGATATTAAGGATGATAAGACAGGTATAATAACAGACTCTATTAAATTAACAACTAAGATGGAGGTATTATTTGAAGGAGCTGATATAGCTAAATACTTTCCTATACCGCCTTCGACTAGCTTAACTGAGATGGAACAAACATTAGATTCGATCCCTGAGTCATTTTGCTTCTTAACGACAGGTCACTGGATGCAAGGAGAGTTTGGAGAAGATAGGAAGAATATGGGATATACTATTAAGACATTCTTAGAAACATTTAAGAATAAGAAGAATGCTCCAGCACTGGTAATGAAATGCCACAGTATGACTACTTCTATAATGGATAGAGAAAGAATGCTAGATAAAATAGATGCAGTAAGAAGTACGGTTAAAGGTAGTTTACCGAACATATACTTACTTCATGGAGAGGTATCTGATACGAGTATGAACTTACTATATAATCACAGTAAAATAAAAGCTTTTGTATCTCTGCCTAAAGGAGAAGGGTTTGGTAGACCTTTCTTAGAATTTAGCTTAACCAACAAACCAATTATAGCATCAGGTTGGTCCGGTCAAGTAGACTTTTTAGATAAAGAATTTGTACGGTATGTTACAGGAGTAATCAAACCAGTTCATAAATCAGCATTAGTTAAGAATACTATAATACAGCAAGCAGAATGGTTTACACCTGATGCAATAGACACTGGAAAAGCATATAAAGAAGTATTTAAAGATTACAGCAAATGGTTAATAAAAGCAAAGAGGCAGGGACATAAGAGTAGGACTAAGTTTTCTTTCGATTCTATGACTAATTTGCTAGAGAAAATACTTACAGACAACATACCAGACTTTCCTAAGCAAGTAGGGCTTACATTACCAAAGCTTAAAAAAGTAACTGACAATGTCACGTCTCCTAAAATAAATTTACCAAAATTAAAATTGTTATAATATGAATAAAGATCAATTAGTAGAAGGACCTTTCGGCAGCAATGCTTGTTACGAACAATCGTTCATACACGAAAATAAAGAAGTAAGAACTTGGCTATGTTTCGGTAGTGGGTTTACAACTTCAACCCTAATGACTAAAAATAGCCCAGCAGTAAAAGCAGCAGTAGAGACATCTCCGGAATTGTATAAAGACCTTATGTTTGAAGATAAAGATGGTAAAGTATGGCTACCAGCTACTATTACATTACCTGAAAAAGGAATGGTTTTTATAGATGGTAATAGCAAAGACAACTGGAAGTGGGCTGGAGTGAAAGCTATACCTGTAACAGCAGCAGATAAAAAAGTTGCTAAAGATCAAACACATAAAATGGATATGAAAAATGTAAAGCATTTTGAACAGAAGGATTTTATGGAAGCAGCAGATTATATAGGTATGTTTAAATTTGCTTAGAGTATATGAAAATAAGTTATGCAGTAACGGTTTGTAATGAATATGAGGAGATCCAAAAATTAATATCTACTCTTTTTGCTTATAGTAGAGAAGAAGACGAGATAGTAGTACTCTTTGATAAAAAAGGCGGTACATCACAAGTTTGGAACTATCTAGTAGATCTACAGAAGGAGGATTGGATTAAGGCTTACCCTAAGTCATTTAAAAATCATTTTGCTGATTGGAAAAACCAGCTTACAGCCCTATGTAGTGGAGATTATATCTTCCAAATTGATGCAGATGAATTACCAAACCAAGCTTTAATTGAAAATCTTCCAAATATATTAGAAAACAATCCACATAATGAAGTATATTTAGTTCCTAGAGTAAATACAGTTGAAGGCTTAACTGATGAACATACGGTAAAATGGGGCTGGAATGTAGATGCTAAAGGATGGGTTAACTGGCCTGATTATCAATGGCGTATTTGGAAAAATAAACCAGATATAAAGTGGATTAATAAAGTTCATGAAAGATTAGAAGGATTTAAAACTTACGCTACTCTACCTCAAGAAGAAGAGTTTGCATTATATCATCCGAAAGAAATAAAAAAACAAGTAAAACAAAATAAGTATTACGATACATTATGAAACACCTATTAGAAAGTCTTCCTGATAAGACTGAGTATAAGAATACAACCTCTCTTAAGTTTAAAGAGGATTTAATAGAATTCTTTCGAGATAAGGAATTAGATACCTGCTTAGAGATAGGAACTAATCATGGACATACCACCTTTATACTCAGCCATCTATTTAATCATGTTTATACTATCGATCTTTATGAGAGTAATATAAAGAAAGCAAAAGAAGTAAATAAAGATAGGGTTAATATAAAATACATAACCGGAGATGCATATGATATAGAAAACTACAAAGATGTTCCAAAGGTTGATGTAGCTTTTATAGACTGTATACACACCTTTGATAGAGTACTGAAGGATATTCAAACCTCCCTACTAAAATGTAGTGAAGAGGGAATGTATATAATCTTTGACGACTATGCACACCCAGAATCAACAGGAGTATATGACGCAATAGAGCATACTATAACCCAAGGCTTAAAAAGAGAAGCTTACATAGGGGAAGACAAAGGGTTCACATTCAAAAAGGAAACGAACCCAACAACACTAATACGACAAGAAGGAATAATTTTAAGTTATGGCAAATAATATTTTATTTTTTACAGCCCTGAAAGCTAATGATCCAAATATGGAAGCTTACCAAGAATGGTCACTAAAGACTTGGAAGTACTATGCTAAGAAGCATGACTGTAAGTTAGTAATGCTCCAAGAGCCTCTACTAGACGTGGAATTAATGAGACCAACATGGCAACGCTGGTATGCTTATGAGATACTTGAACAGAATGGAATCGAATTCGACCAAGTAGCTTTAATAGACATAGATACAATGGTACGTTGGGACACTCCTAACATCTTTGAATTATCAGAAGGAAGGTACACAGGAGTTATAGACGACCTATCTATAGAGTGGATATACAATAGTGTAAACGGCTACAAGGAATACTTTCCAAATGTGAATCTACAATGGGATAAGTATATTAATAACGGAATACTGGTATTGCCTAAGGAAGGTGGAAGAGAGTTCTGTAAGAAGGTAGTAGATTTCTATACTGCAAATGCTACTACTCTAAGAGATAAGCAACATGTAAGTTTAAAGAAAGGAACTGATCAAACCCCAATTAACTATCTGGCGCTAGAATCCTTTGGTGAAGATATAAAGTATATATCTAAGAAGTTTAATATGACCCACATGTATAAAACGGATGCTTTTATTGATAACATCTATATTAAGTGTAGTTATATTTGGCACTTCAACGGACTACCTAGAGAAGACCGTAACAGGTACATGCAATACACTTGGGAAAAAATAAAGAGTAACTATGTCGACTAAATTCGCAGTAGGGGCGCTTATTCAATGGTACGAGATAGATATACTACCAGAGTACATAGACACTTTAATAGAAGCTATAAAGGTTTACAAAGTAGATTCTGTTTTAGTTGACCTGAAACTAGTTACTAACCAAGACTTAGAACAATCTGATACACCTGAGCGATTAGGGGAAGTACTTTTAAAATTTCAACAACAATTAGATAGGTTAGTAAGCTATAACATTGAAGTCAGTGTAGATAATTCTCTTACTACCGTAGCAGATTACCGTAGGGATTTTAATAACAAGTACTGTAAATTAGCAGATGTTCTAGTATGGGGTGAGACTGATTTACTTATACCTAGAGAAGAGTTTATAGTATTAGATCATCTACACAAAGCATCTCCAACCCCGAAGTATATAGCTACTTTTGGGATATGTAAGATGTGGGACGATAGCTGGAAAGTATTAGAACATCCGGATTTTGCATCGAAGCCTTTTATAGAAAACGACTTCAACAACTGGTGGTCAGTTAAGTATACGATGACTAAGGAAGAGATGTATAGTATCAACTCCCGTACAATATCACCAGAAGTTGTACAGTTACCCGAGATTAAGTTTAATGGATGTGGATTAGTTATTAGCTCTGAGGTAATAAAAGCAGGAGTGAATATCCCACAATCAGTATTCTTTGTACACGAAGATACATCCTTTATGTTAATGATAAAAAAGGTATTAGGAAGTATACCTCAATACTCTATTCGCAATATTCTCAATGTACACAACAGAAACCATCCAAAGAAGAGGATGTACGTTAAGGGAGAGAGCGGAGATACAATGAATAAGCAACGTAGGAGTAATAAATGGTATACCAAAGCTAACAAGTATTCAGAAGAGAATTGTTATAACCTTTTCAATCCGAATTATAAATCTAAAACATGGAAAGACGTATGGCAATAGCTTTTTTTACTGAAATGGGCTTTACAGGTAAGGTACCGAGAACTCATGATAATATGAGAACTGAATTTGCCTGGATGTGCGCTTTAGATGCAACTCATTACCCTATACATTCAGCACATCAAATAAAGTATGAGACAAAGATAGATTTAGGAATAGTAATTATACCTAAAAAAAATCCTGATTTTAATCTAGATAGTATAAAATCTGTCTGTGATAAGGTAGCAGTAATGCAAGAAGGACCACACTGGTATTTTCAAGATTATAGCTTAGAGAAACAAATTAATTACTTCAACACTCTAACATCTGCTGATATAATATATGTTCATAATAGAGCAGATAAGACCTACTACAAAGGGTTAACAGGACATAGTGACATAAGAGTTATGAACTCGTTAATGATAGAACAGGCAGTAGGAGATATAGAAGAGGTAGAAAGAAAAGGAGTTATAATTGGAGGTAACTTTGTAAGCTGGTACGGGGGATTTGATTCATATATAGTAGCTAACAGTCAATTTGAAGAAGTAACAGCTCCTACTATGGGAAGAAAACAAGAAGGTGAAGAACAGTTGCTTACTCTACTCCCTTACATGAATTGGAAGGAATGGGTACATAAACTAAATGAATTTAAAATAGGAGTACATTTAATGAGAACACATGCCGCTGGTACATTTGCTTTGAACTGTGCTTACTTAGGAATACCTTGCATAGGGTACAAAGGATTAGACACTCAGGAAAAATGTCACCCACAATTAACAGTAGAGGTTGGAAATATAGGACATGCTAAAGAGTTAATTAAACAGCTTAACACCGATGATAACTTCTATAAAGAATGCAGTAAGCAAGCTAAAGAAATGTATATTCAGTACTATGATGAAAGTAAATTTACATCAAACTTATTTGGAATATAGAAGTATTTTTCGTAAATTACATTAAAGATAAAAGGACTAAACTATGGATAAGATAACATTTGTAATACCTTCTAGAAATAATTTAGAGTTTCTAAAATTAGCTTACACCTCTATACGTAACTTAGATACAAAGCACGAGATACTAGTACTAAATGATGCCTCTATAGATGGAACCCAGGAATGGATAGAGGGGCTAAATGATGAAGACTTACTAACATATCACAACCCTGGACCGGAAAGAATAGGGATAGTCGGGATGTTTGATAAAGGAATCGAAATGGCACGTACGGATATTATTATGGCATTCCATGCTGATATGGTTACCTGTAGAGATTTCGATAAAAACATTTTAAAGCACTTAGAGAAAGGGACAATAGTAACAGGTACAAGAGTAGAGCCACCTCTACATCCTGATGGACCAGAAAAACAATTAATGAATTTTGGAATAGAAGTAGATGAATTTAGCTTTGATAAATGGTATGAAGGTAGTGAAAAGTTAAAAGAAGATAAAGTGACTGAAGGAATATTTGCACCCTGGTGTATGTACAAAGAAGACTTCCTTGCAATAGGAGGACATGACGAACTCTTCGCTCCTCAATCAAAAGAAGACTCAGACTTATTTAATAGGTTCTACTTAAACGGATATAAATTTAAACAACCTTGGGATGCTTTAGTGTACCATTTTACCTCTAGAGGTTCTAGATTTAATAAACACTCAGGAGGTGCCGCCGGAAAGAATAGTAACGAGTGGATTGAGACGACTACTAAAAATGGACGTAACTTCATCCGAAAATGGGGACACTTTATTAAACATGATCCTTTGATGAAGCCTATTGTGCCCCCTAAATACGATATTGGATTTATTGTTAAGACCTGTAATGCTTCTTTACTACACGCTTTAGAACCTTGGTGTAGTAATATATACATCGAAGACGATATGGAGGTTATTAAATCAC
>Ga0206130_10004591_pt1 | contig 16947 bp, 20 predicted proteins | sample Helgoland_Spring_9_FD_148637 | JGI IMG/M metagenome (GOLD analysis project Ga0206130, IMG submission 148637) | Pelagic subsurface seawater microbial communities from Kabeltonne, Helgoland, North Sea - Helgoland_Spring_Bloom_20160512_1 | ecosystem: Environmental > Aquatic > Marine > Epipelagic ... | reverse complement strand
AGCATGCTGAATTGCCATCCGTTCAAATGCAGAAACGCGAAGAGCGCGGCGAACGCCGTGAGCGTCGCTAATTTAACCTGAAGAAAGGATCCTAAACCATGGCTGCAAAACCATTTTTTCGCCGTCGTAAAGTGTGCCCCTTCTCAGGCGAGAATGCACCAAAAATCGACTACAAAGACACACGTTTACTTCAGCGCTACATCTCTGAGCGTGGCAAAATCGTGCCGTCCCGTATCACTGCAGTATCTGCGAAAAAGCAGCGTGAATTGGCCCGTGCCATCAAGCGCGCCCGCTTCCTCGCTCTTCTGCCCTACGCTGTGAAATAAGGAGAACGATCATGAAAGTTATCCTTCTTGAGCGAGTCGCAAAGCTCGGCCAAATGGGCGATGTTGTAGACGTGAAAGCAGGTTACGCACGTAACTTCCTGCTCCCACAGAGCAAAGGCTTGTCCGCATCTCAAGCGAACATCGCCAGCTTTGAAGCGCGCAAAGCGCAACTCGAAGCTAACAACTTGGAGAGCAAGAAAGAAGCCGAGGACATGGCGTCCCGTCTTAACGGACAAAAGTTTGTTGTGATTCGCCAAGCGTCCGACGCTGGCTATCTCTACGGCTCCGTTACGACACGTGATGCGGCTGATGCGGCAACAGGCGGCGGATTCTCCGTCGATCGTAAGCAAGTAGTCTTGCAAGCGCCGATCAAAGAACTTGGACTTCACGCGGTAACCGTGCGACTACACCCTGAGGTTGATGCTGAAATCACCATGAACGTTGCACGTTCTACCGAAGAAGCAGAGCTTCAATCCGCTGGTAAGTCCATTCAGGAACTTGCAGCAGAAGAAGAAGCTGCGGCAGACTTCGAAATCGCTGAGCTGTTCGATGATATCGGGTCCGCGGCAATGGATGACGACGATCTCTCACCGGCTGCTGCGCCAGAAGCAGATGCAGAGAAAGCTGACGAAGCGTAAGCTTTGATTGGTTAACTAATTAGCGAAGGGCTGCGAAAATCATTCGTGGCCCTTTTTTATTAAGTATAGTTTAAATCTGGCATGCGTGGTTTAGGCGAGATACCACCGTTTCGAGCACCGTTAGCAATAACAGCCTTAACCCTATTAACTACAACGTCTTGCAACCCTGAGCAATTTCAGTCCACAAGACGCTACTGGAACTTGTGTCAATTGTAGTGCTGCGTGTGTTGGGTAAAAAGGTGATTAGAATGACGAATATTGATGTTTTAATTGGTGCGCGAATAAAAGGGCGTCGCATCGCATTGAAAATTTCTCAAACCAAATTGGCCGAAGCGGTTGGCGTCCGCTTCCAGCAGGTTCAAAAATATGAATCAGGTGCCAATCGCGTAAGCGCGTCCCGTCTTCTTATGATCGCAGAGACCCTTTTCGTTCCCATTTCCTACTTTTTCCAAGGGCTGGATGCTGCTGCATCGTCCGACGCTGTGGTCAAGAAATCCAGCGAGCGGCCAAGCGCACCAATGAACGCGCTAACTGATACCCACGTTAGCGAGATACTCGCACTAGTTGAAACGCTGCCGAAAGAGCAACAGATGGCCGTGCTGGCATTCTTGCGCACCCTTGCCAAAACAACAGAAACTGAAATTAATTCCGCCTAGGATTTGTGTCGCTCAATACGGCGATACCAAAATAACCATGCAAGCGTTACAAGCCTATCTGAGCGAACAGCTCGCCGTGGCTGACGGTACTGAAGAACTTCATGCGACGCTGAAATTGATCTCAGAAGCAGAAAGATAAACGGTTGAGCTCACTTTGGTTGCCACACTCACACAAATCTTCAACTGGCAGTCATAGACAGTTTCGCGGGTCTCGATTGACAGGTCGAGGCCTGCATTTTTATATGCTTTTGACTAATCGGGGCCACAACTTCGCACAAACCAAAAAAACCCCGTCTGCAACTCAGACGGGGTTCTCTGTTTTCAAATGTGAGAGAAATTTACTCCTCTTCAAGCGCCTCAACAGCCTTTTGAAGATCGTCTTTGCTTATCTCCTTGTCGGTGACTTGAGCCAACTCAACAATGTAATCCACAACCTTGTCTTCAAAAATTGGTGCGCGCATTTGCTGCTGCATCTGCTGGTTTTGTTGAACGAATTCAAAGAACTCACGTTCTTGACCAGGATACTGGCGAGCTTGGTTCATCATCGCTTGCGTCATCTCCGCGTCGGTCACTTGAACCTCAGCCTTCTGACCCAACTCAGCCAACAACAGACCCAAGCGCACACGGCGCTCAGCCAATGACTTGTGCTCATCCGTCGCCTCGATCGTTGGGTGATCGTGGCCTTCAACCTCTGGGTTCTCTTCATGCCAAAGCTGATGTGCGATCTGATCGGATTCCGCTGTCACCAAAGATGGTGGCAAATCGAAGGAAACGACATCATCCAGCTTGTCGAGCAAACCGCGCTTCATAACCGCGCGCGCAGCACCTGTGTATTCCGCCTCGAGACGCTCAGCGATCTGAACCTTCAACGCTGCCAAGTCTTCCGCGCCAAACTTCGTCGCCAACTCATCGTTGACTTCCGCTGCAACTGGCTCTTTCACAGCTTTGATTGTGCATGTGAAAATCGCTTCTTTGCCTGCAAGGTGCTCGGCTTGGTAAGGATCTGGGAACGTAACAGCTACGTCCTTAACTTCCTCAGATTTTACGCCAACTAGCTGCTCTTCAAAGCCTGGGATGAACTGGTTGGAGCCCAAAACGAGTGGAAAATCTTCGCCAGCACCGCCTTCGAACGCCTCTCCGTCAACTTTACCCAAGAAATCCATAGTGACTTGGTCGCCGTCTTTGGCTTTGGAGCCTTTCCTGCGATCATTGAAGTCCTGCGCAGTCTCTGCAAGGTTCGCCAATGCTTCCTCTACAGAGGCATCGTCCGCTTTTGCAACCAAACGCTCAAGAGAGATCTTGCTCAGATCAACTTCGGGGATTTCAGGCAGCGCTTCATAGGACATTGTGACGTTTACATCGTCGCCCTCTTTCCACGTCTCGCCGTCAACCATTGTGACCTCAGGCTGAAGCGCAGGACGATCGCCGGATGTTTCAAAGTGCTCGGACATCGCGCCGTCCACAGCTTCCTGCATTGCTTCGCCAAGAATACGCTGGCCAAATTGCTTTTTCAGTAATGGCATTGGCACTTTACCCTTTCGGAAGCCTTTCATCTCGACTTCTGGGCGCGCTTCTTCAAGCTTTTCGTTTACTTTCGCTTCGAGCTCTGTCGCCGCGATTGTGATGGAGTAGCCTCGCTTGAGACCTTCGTTCAATGTTTCGGTGACCTGCATGTCGTCCTTATCCATGTCGTAGGGGCCGCAGAGGCGTCCGCGGCGGTCAAAATCTGAGCCTTACTATGAGCGCAGTAAGACAGGATCAAGTAGATTCGGAAGAGATATGAAAATGGTGCGGGTGAAGGGACTCGAACCCCCACGCCTCGCGGCGCCAGAACCTAAATCTGGTGCGTCTACCAATTCCGCCACACCCGCACTATGTGCCTCTTAGCAAAGCAATTTCCAGAACGCGAGAGGAAAATGCAGCTTTACGAAATCTCAAGATGTGGCTACGATAGAACTCCGCTGCACAAGAGACTATATGCACACGGCGTTACCCGCTACCTTGACTTCAATAAGGTCGAAAATGACCATGAGAGCAGAGTTAGGACATCGCAAATGGAGCCAAAATGGCCTGGCGCGAGGACTAGGTTCAGGCATCGGAAGATCTAAAAGTGCAGGAAAATTTCGCGCAAGCAGGTCTTTGCGCAAATACAATTGTCCTTAAAATGGATGGGGAGCTTCTTGCCCATAATAACGCCCACTGTGATCGTATCACAACGCTTGATGCAAATATGGTTGTGCTGTTTGGCGTGCGCCGAAAGCGCGTAATTTGCGATGCGGTGCAAATCAAAGCCGTATCATTTGAGGCGCAAACGACCATCCAAAGGTATAGTGCTGCCTTGCGGCAGCAAACTGTTGATCCGCGATCGGCGCGCTGATGCGATTTTTGGAACGAAACAAGCCCTGATAGCCACTCAAGATCTGCGCGATGGCGAATATGTGAAAATCCTAACCCACCAAAAATTGGACGTGGTCGAATTCATTTTCGACAAGCCTCACGTCATTTATACAGGTGGTCTTGAAGTAGGCTCTTAAATACCTCTGTAAAAGCGAGGCGCGTTAACTAAACGTTCGACAGCATACAAGAAAGTTTTTATTTCGCCCAATAATTGTGCAAACCGCTCAATCCTTAACCTTGAACCGAACAGCAGTGCGGCTTTTCCTGCCGACCATTGGCAATCCAATTGTGCATACCCGAGGTAACTGGTCTTAGCGTTTGCATAAGCGCATTGGAGCATTCCGCATGAAAAAGATTGAAGCGATCATTAAACCGTTCAAACTCGACGAAGTCAAAGAAGCGCTTCAAGATGTTGGTGTTCAAGGCCTGAGCGTTATCGAAGTCAAAGGATTCGGACGTCAAAAAGGTCATACTGAACTGTATCGCGGCGCAGAATATGTGGTTGATTTCCTTCCTAAAGTGAAAATCGACGTTGTTCTCGACGACGATCAAGTGGACGCCGCAATCGAAGCTATTGTTCGTGCCGCAAAAACAGACAAAATCGGGGATGGCAAAATTTTCGTAAGCCCCGTCGAGCAAGCCATTCGCATCCGCACCGGTGAATCCGGCTCGGACGCGCTTTAAAACACCCCAATAACATTAACCTATAAGGACATATGGCATGAGTATCGCAGCCGTTCTAAAGCAAATCAAAGATGAAAATGTCGCCTATGTTGACATCCGTTTCACCGACACGCGCGGTAAATTGCAGCACGTGACAGTAGACTGCGACCTTGTTGACGAAGACTTCCTTGAAGAAGGCTTCATGTTCGACGGCTCCTCCATTGAAGGTTGGAAGTCCATCGAAAACTCAGACATGAAATTGATGCCAGACACGACGTCCACGTATCTCGACCCCTTCTATGCTGAGAAAACGCTCTGCATACACTGCTCTATCGTTGAACCGGATACAGGCGAAGCATATGAGCGCGACCCACGCGGCACAGCGCAAAAAGCGGAAGCATATCTTGCGGCCTCCGGTATTGGTGATGTTGCTTACATGGGCCCAGAGGCGGAATTCTTCCTCTTTGACGACGTGCGTTACTCAAACACGATGAACAAAGTGTCCTTCGAAGTCGATGCAACTGACGCAGCTTGGAACACAGACACAGAATACGAAATGGGCAACATGGGCCACCGCCCTGGTGTCAAAGGTGGTTACTTCCCAGTTAACCCAATCGACGAAGCACAAGATCTACGCGGCGAAATGCTCTCCACGATGAAGCGCCTCGGTATGAAGGTCGATAAGCATCACCATGAAGTTGCGTCTTGCCAGCACGAGCTTGGCCTGATCTTTGACAGCCTTACAAAGCAGGCTGACGAACTTCAGAAATACAAGTATGTGATCCATAACGTAGCGCACGCTTACGGCAAATCTGCGACATTCATGCCAAAGCCGATCTACGGTGACAACGGTACGGGTATGCACGTGAACATGTCGATCTGGAAAGACGGCAAGCCTTTGTTCGCTGGCGATAAATATGCTGACCTGTCTCAAGAAGCACTTTACTTCATCGGCGGAATTTTGAAGCACGCGAAAGCGCTGAACGCCTTCACCAATCCTTCCACAAACAGCTACAAGCGTTTGATTCCGGGCTTTGAAGCTCCTGTTCTGCGCGCATATTCTGCACGTAACCGGTCTGGTTGTGTTCGTATCCCATGGACAGAAAGCCCTAAAGCCAAGCGCGTCGAGGCGCGTTTCCCTGACCCCTCTGCCAACCCATATCTTTGCTTCGCAGCACTTCTGATGGCTGGCCTTGACGGCATCAAGAACAAGATCGATCCGGGCGAAGCGATGGACAAGAACCTCTACGACCTTCCTGCGGAAGAGCTAGCGGACATCCCAACAGTTTGTGGTTCCTTACGTGAAGCGCTTGACGAACTTCAGGCAAACGGCGACTTCCTATTGGCGGGAGATGTCTTCACCAAAGATCAAATCGAAGGCTATGTCGCCCTGAAAATGGAAGAAGTTGAATTGTACGAGCACACACCACACCCTGTAGAGTATGGCATGTACTACTCCTGCTAAATCGACTTAAAGACCCAGAGAGAGCGTCCAAAACGGACGCTCTTTTTGATTCCTAATTTGGGCGAAGCCGACACAATCGATCATATTTCGACCAGAAAATTCCATTTTGGAAACAAACCTCGCCCCAATTATTGCGTTAACCTTAGGTCACGAGCAGCAATAAAAGAGGTAACAATGACATATTTCCCAGATGTGAGTTACATGTCGCCACTTGGTGCGGCCTATCAAATTGACCAGCGAGAAATTGAGCGCGTCTTGCGCAACCTGATATTGTGACACATGCGAAGACCTCTGACGGTGTGCCACACATTGAGGTTCGCGAGAGATGATAACGAAGGGAACTGGCGCACCCAAGAGGATTCGAACCTCTGGCCTCTGCCTTCGGAGGGCAGCGCTCTATCCAGCTGAGCTATGGGTGCGTCTTTGGGGCGGTATAACTTTGCCGCCCCTGCCCCGCAACGTTAAAATCCAATGAGACAGGTATACCGATCATGCCACCCAGCCTTGAAACAATATTTTGAAAAAATTAATTTGTTCCAGCTTACATCTTAAGCCTATGTACGTATTCCTCACGTGTAAGTAACAGACTGTTTGCCTAATAATGACGGTAAAAGCGGAGCTATCTATGAAAAAACTCGCACGACCAACCCTATTTGTAACTTTTGCCTCCCTCATTGCCACCATGGGCTGTGTCAGGGAGGATAGAAGACTAAGCGACTAGCTCTTTTGCGCCGGCCGTGACGTCGGGGGCTTCATCCGCGCAGATCATCGGCACTGCACTGACGCAACGCATCGATGACTCAGACGTAAATTCAGACATTGACAGCTACGCTTATGAAATCGGTGTGGATGGCGGCGAAGGATTTGTCGCGCGCGCAGGTTTACTTTTCAGCAGACGCGTTATGATCCTAGCTACGAGCAGAAGCGCAACGCTAATAGGCACCTACGAGGCCGCTAGGGTCACCGGAATAGATCTCAATAATGAGCACCTAACAGGCTTTGCGCGTAAAGGTAGCGTTGCTATCACGCTTGAAGCGGATTTTATGGACAATACGCTGAGCGGAACATCTGACAACGACCTACTCTCAGTAAATGGCATATTCGACGATGAAAACCTTGCTGGCATGGTGACCTATCGCAACATTTCCGGCCTGTTACGTGGCAAAATCGGCGGCACAGAAGCCATTGGCATCTTTCATGGAAAAACCAGCTCATCCCTGATGTCTGGCGGATTCATGGTTAAAGAATACCACTAGCCAAACAGGTCGTGCGCCAATTCCAACGCATCGACCAGAGCATCCACATCTGCGCGCGTATTATACATCGCAAATGACGCGCGGCAGGTCGCAGTTTCATCCAAAAATTCCATCAGCGGACCCGCACAATGTTGACCCGCACGGACCGCTACACCCTTTTTGTCGAGAATGGTGGAGATATCATGCGCATGCGCAGCACCTTCCATGGTGAAGCTGAAGATCGCGCCTTTGCCCGCGGAATTACCCTGAACATTGATCCAGTTGAGACCACGAAGTTTGCTCTGCGCATAATCGCGCAGATCCACCTCATGGGCGGCAATCGCCTCCATACCAAGGTCCATAATATAATCCAGTGCAACGCCCAAACCGATCATTTGCACGATACCCGGCGTGCCGGCTTCGAACATCATCGGTGGATCATTGTAGCTGACTGCGTCTTTGTTGACCTCGCGGATCATATCACCGCCGCCAATAAAAGGACGCATCTCGGCCATCCGCTCACGCTTCATGAATATCGCGCCAGAACCGGATGGTCCGTATAGTTTATGACCCGTGATAGCATAGAAATCACAACCGATATCATCAACGTTAACTGGCATATGGACCGCCGCTTGCGAGCCATCTACAAGGACCGCAACCCCCCGCTCATGCGCGGCATCGGTGATAGTTTTCACATCCACCACAGTGCCGAGAACGTTCGACATATGTGTGACAGCAACCAATCTTGTCCGCGGTCCCATAGCATCAATCACGGCCTGTGGATCAAGGTCGCCATTGGAGTCAACATCCACCCATTTGATCACTACTCCCTGCCGTTCGCGCAGAAAATGCCATGGCACAATGTTAGCATGATGCTCCATCACGGAGAGGATAATTTCATCCCCCGCTTGCAGATTTGGCATAGCCCAACCGTAAGCGACACCATTGATCCCCTCGGTCGTGCCCGAATTGAACACGATCTGCTCTGCATCTGCGACGTTCAGGAATTTGGCAATCGTTGTGCGCACCGCTTCATATTTGTCTGTTGCGAGATTGCTGAGATAGTGCAAACCTCGATGCACATTGGCGTATTCTTCCGCGTAAGCACGCGTGATTGCGTCGATCACAACCTGCGGTTTTTGCGCGGACGCACCATTGTCGAGATAGATCAACGGCTTACCGTTCACCTCCCTCGACAGAATTGGAAAATCGGCGCGGACCTTCTCTACATCAAACATACGGTGTCAGTCCCATATTTTGTACGCCCAACAAGGACAGCAAGATCGCAAGGCCTAGCATAATACCAAGGCCGGATAAAATGAGGGCACAGAAGCTGGTAAACAGGTTTCCGAAACCATGCGCCACATCGACGAATTGTAACAACAACCACATCCCATAAAGCGTTGCACAAAGAACCAAAAGACCTGCAATGCTCGGAATGATAGGCATCAACAGAAAGGCCGCCAATTGCACCGCAAAGCGCAAGAATTGCAGCCAGATAAGCAAAGTCATGACATCATCCAATACCGCGCGCCCGCCGATTAACCGGCCTGCATATGTAATTGAAAAGATGCTTAAAACTAAGCCCGAGCCGATCAAGATTGCAAAGATTATTGGCGAGCCAAATATAACTGGCAGTGCAACCTGCGGCGGTGAAGCGAAAAGCGAGATTTGATACACGATCGTGTTGAGCAGCACGGCAAGCACCAAGGCGCTCCACATCACGGAGCGGTTGGGTCTGATCGAAAGGATTTCAGCTGCCGCATCACGTGGTTGCGACAGCGTGCCCATTGCCAGATTTAGAAATGCATTCAACATCAATCTGCCCTTTCGGCTTCAAACATGCCTACGATCCAGAACCAGGCGAACACCACAAACCAAACAACACCAACGAGTTGCCACTCAAGTCCTTTGCCGATGAACCCTTCGACCAAACCCCACAGCAATTGCAATGGGCTGCTCGCAAGTAGCGCCCAAAACAAAGCAAGGCGCGCGCGATACCAAGTGCCTTTGCCACCAACGATCATCGCTAGGATATGGGCAATGGCTGCGATTGCGTAGAAAAGCAAAGGTGCCATGATCCACGCCATCAGGGCCCCACCAAGCAAGGCGTTAAGCTCTGCACCACTTTCATGGGCCTGCCGCGCAAGACCCGGCCAACGCGAGACAAAAGCGACGATGCAAGCACCAATGATGACAATCAAAGCAAATGCTTCGCGTTCACCCATGGCGAAAAGCCGCACCAAAACAAGGCGCGGTCCTTTATAGGTAGAAACTATGTCAGAAGTGACAGACATCAGCCGCGACGTCGCGCCAACCAAGCCGCGAGGCGCTCGTTGATCTCTTCCGCGAGAGTGCCGTCTTCGATCTCCTCAACCGCTTCTGCAAGGAACGACAAAGTCAGCATATCTGTCGCTTCACCAACGGGAACCCCGCGCGAGCGCAGATAAAACAATGCCTCCTCATCAATCGCACCAGAGGTGGACCCGTGTGAGCAAGCCACATCATCGGCATAGATTTCCAACTCTGGCTTAGCGAGAAATTGACTATCTTCATCCAACAAAAGCGATTGGCTGATCTGATAACCATCGGTCTTTTGCGCACCAGCTTTCACAAGGATCTTACCCTGGAAAACACCCGTCGCGCCATTGCGAAGGACCTTCTTAAAGACCTGACGGCTTTCACAATTTACCGCATCATGAGTAATGAAAACCGTATCGTCATGATGAAAGTCGCCGTCCCCAAGCGCAGCACCTGCAACAGTTGCATGCGCATCATCGCCCGCCAGCTCGATCACGCACTCATTGCGCGTCATCACGCCATTGGCTGTCAGCGTGAAGCTTTTGAAGGTCGATTCTGTTCCCAAACGTGCAAACATGTGAGTAGCCGCGCGTCGTTCATGATCACGTCCCTGCGCGCGCACATGATGGAACGTGGCCGTATCTGCAACGTCGATCTCCATACACATGTTGAGGCGTGCTGCCGCGGGACCATCCTCTAAAATGGTCAGATTCGCACCCTTTTCGACCTTAACAACATGATGAAGAATCGCGTCAGAAGACGTTGAAATATGACGGTAAATCAGATTTATAGGCTTACTAGGCGTACCAGTTACATGGATCAACACGCCATCAGTTGCATAGGCCGTGTTTAGCGCAGCAAGCGGACGTTCAACAGGGTTTTGACCGTTGTTTTCCAAAACACCGTAAAGACCTTTGGCCCAGTGAATATCGGCTGTCGCACCTGCAAGACGCTCAATCATTACACCTTCTAGTGTAAGGTCATCAGACTCGTCAGCACTGAAAACACCGTCGACAAAGACAATTTTCAAACGTCCCAAAGTGTCAAAGACAGGCCCCTCGTCCGTATGAAGCACCGCTGCATCCGGCGCTGTAGGCTGAACCAATGTGTCTGGGCGGGTGTACTTCCAATACTCATCGCGCCGCGACGGCAAGCCCATACTACGCAGACGAACCAAAGCATCCTCCCGCGCAGCGGTGCTCCAGCCCTCTTGCGGCATATCAAGCGTGTTCAAACGCTCTTCTGTCGCGTCTATCTTTACTTGTGCTAAGGTCATTTACGCAACCTCTGCCAAAATATCCGCGTAACCGTTTTGCTCAACTTCCAATGCCAGTTCCGGCCCGCCAGTTTTAACAATCCGACCATCGGCCATGATGTGAACGACGTCCGGTTTGATATGATCCAGAAGGCGTTGATAGTGCGTGATCACAAGGAAACCCCGGTCTTCATTTCGCAGCGCGTTCACGCCCTCAGCCACCAGCTTCATCGCATCAACATCCAAGCCAGAATCCGTCTCATCCAAGATGCACATCTTCGGCTCTAACATTGCCATCTGAAGGATTTCGTTGCGCTTTTTTTCGCCACCAGAAAAACCAACATTGACCGGACGCTTCAACATATCAGCGTCGATCTTCAGTGATTTCGCGCGCTCGCGCACGACTTTGAGGAACTCTGACGCGCTCATTTCGTCTTCACCGCGCGCTTTTCGCTGAGAATTCACCGCTGTTCTCAAGAACGTCATGTTGCCTACTCCGGGAATCTCTACAGGATATTGAAATGCCAAAAACAAACCAAGCGCTGCACGTTCTTCAGGGTCGATCTCAAGCAGATCTTCACCCAGCAAATCCGCACTTCCTTCGGTCACTTCATAACCCTCTTTGCCAGAGAGCACATAAGACAGCGTTGACTTACCAGAGCCGTTTGGACCCATGATCGCATGGACTTTTCCAGCCTCTACCGTCAAATTGACGCCTTTGAGGATTTGCTTGTCTTCTTCTTCAAGAGAAACGTGCAAGTTCTTAATATTCAGCATTTTTGCGTCCTCGTTTAATTCAGATTGCGGCCCTAATACGGGTCCTGCATGGGTGTGATGATCTCGAGCAAGTGCCTTGCTGGGATCGGCGTTAGGGTTATCTCAAATTCAGCCATGCGGCCTATCAGGCGCGGTGCGTCTGCGGTTTTTTCTACTGCGGGATAGCTTGGACGATGTTCATAATCATCGACCAAAACCCGCGTAGGTTTGCGTGTTTGAAACGCGGTTGAGAGTATGCAGCCGGCGCGAAAACGGCCGTCAACAAGCACGACATCTGGATCAGGTAGGCCCTCTAACGACCAGATCTCTAGAGAATATTTTGCATAATCCTTCCAGTGCTTTTCGGTCTTTGGGCAGCTCCATGCCTTGGTCTGACTAATGTTCGCCCAAATGATATCGGGTTTACTTTTTCCAGTGTTCTGTTCAAACCACTCATTCGAGGAGACCACCCAGAATTGATCTGTCTCAACAGATGTGATTGTCTTTCCCGCCATTTCAGCCGCCATAACAGTCGAGCCACCAACTCCAAATTCCAAAATGACATCTGCCGCGCTTAAATGCGCAGCTACGCCGTCTGACATGGTCAACTCGGGACGGTCTATGGAGATGACTTGGGTCACTTGCTCGCTCTCATCACATAACTAGCCCATAGCGATCCAAGAAAAACTAACACGAACGCAATAAACACGTCCGGCATCAATGAAATCAGCATGCCAAGCGTTGTGACGAGCACGGCAAACACCACGCAATAATCGCCGGTGATCACAGCTGAAAGGACCGCACGTTTGCTCATGCCTTAGCCCACAGACCCTTCGAGCGAAATCGCCACCAATTGTTGCGCTTCCATCGCGAATTCCATTGGTAACGCTTGCAACACCTCTTTGCAGAATCCGTTCACAACCAATGCAACCGCATCCTCTTCGCCAATGCCGCGCTGCCGGCAATAGAATAGCTGCTCATCATCGACTTTTGACGTTGTCGCCTCATGCTCAACCCTTGCGGAGTTGTTCTTGACCTCGATATAGGGCACGGTATGCGCGCCACATTGATCGCCGATTAGAAGGCTGTCGCACTGCGTAAAGTTACGAGCGTCCTTCGCTTTCGGGTGCATGGAAACAAGCCCACGATAGGTGTTTTGTGCTTTACCCGCTGAAATACCCTTGGAAACAATACGCGACTTGGTGTCTTTGCCAAGATGGATCATCTTGGTGCCAGTGTCGGCCTGTTGCATGTTATTGGCGATGGCGATGGAATAAAACTCACCTTGGCTCTCGTTGCCGCGCAGGATGCAGCTTGGGTACTTCCACGTTACCGCAGAGCCTGTTTCGACCTGCGTCCACATCACTTTGGCCCGATCACCACGGCAATCCGCGCGTTTGGTCACAAAGTTGTAAATACCGCCCTTGCCGTTTTCATCCCCCGGGTACCAGTTTTGCACGGTGGAGTATTTCACTTCAGCATCTTCTTCGATGATGATTTCGACCACAGCCGCATGCAGCTGCGATTCATCGCGCATGGGTGCAGTGCAACCTTCCAAGTAGCTTACATAACTGCCCTTATCGGCGATGATCACCGTACGCTCGAACTGGCCTGTGTTCTCCGCGTTAATACGAAAATACGTGGACAGCTCCATCGGGCAGCGCACGCCCGGCGGAATATAGACAAAAGATCCGTCAGAAAAGACTGCTGAATTAAGCGTTGCATAGTAGTTGTCAGAGACAGGCACGACCGTGCCAAGATATTTCTTCACCAATTCAGGATGATCTTTGATCGCTTCCGAGATGGAACAGAAGATCACGCCTGCCTTTTTCAACTCATCCCGAAAGGTCGTGCCGACAGATACACTGTCAAACACCGCATCTACAGCGACTTTGCGTGGGGCTTCCGCGTCGATATCTTCTGCGCCTTCAACACCAGCTAGGATCATCTGTTCTTTCAACGGGATGCCAAGCTTAGCGTAAGTGGCGAGCAGTTTCGGGTCCACCTCATCAAAGGATTTCGGCTTCACGGCCATGCTTTTCGGGCGCGCATAATAATACTGGTCCTGAAAATCAATCTCAGGATAGTCGACCATCGCCCAATCCGGCTCAACCTTCGTCAACCAACGACGATAGGCCTCCAACCGCCACTCCAACATCCACTCGGGTTCATCGTTCTTGGAGGAAATCAAACGCACGATGTCTTCATTCAGACCCTTTGGCGCATATTCCATTTCGATGTCAGTGGACCAACCGTACTTATAAGCACCACCAACCTCGCGCACCGCATCGACGGTGTCCTGATCCACGCCCTCTTTGACGCCAGTCTCGGTCCCATTATCCAGTGCTGCCATGTCGGCCTCCAGTTCTTAGACTTACTCACACATTACGTGCGCGAAATTTTTCATGTTGGGCCAGCCACGCATCCGCGAAAGCTAGCACCTGTTGTTCTGTCGTCTCAGGGCCCAAAGAGACCCGTATCGCGCAAGCTGCGTCCAGCTCAGTGTATCCCATCGCCATCAAAACACCGCTGGCTTTGACTTTTCCACTTGAGCAAGCAGAGCCCGCCGAAATTGCAAATCCTGCCAGATCCATTTGCATGACTTGTGTCTCGCCCTTCCAAGACGGGGTCACAATGCAAGATGTGTTTGGCAGGCGCACAACTTGTTTCCCGACAAAAATAGTGTGTTTAGCGCGATCTGCAATAGCGCTTTCTAGAATGTTTCTAAGTTTCTCAACTTTACTCCAAACACCCTGCTCTAAATCACGTTGCGCCGCCTCTGCGGCCGCCCCGAAACCAGCGATACCAATTATGTTTTCGGTGCCAGAGCGCCGCCCCATTTCCTGACCGCCACCTTTGATTTGCGCTTGCACATCAAAACCGCGCTTTAGAACCAGCGCACCGATACCTTTGGGCCCACCAAGTTTATGCGCCGAAATAAGCGCCATATCCGCGCCGGACCAATTGAACGCGACAGGCTGCTTGCCAAAGGCCTGCGTCATATCAGAGACGGCAATCCCGTCGACAAGATCCTGCACAACGCCCGTTTCAGAATTCGCTAACTGCAAGGCACTCTTACCGGGGACGTCAATCTTAACGGCGCCTTTAGCATCAACGCCCAACCCACCAGAGGTCCAGCTCAAAACCGCATCATGCTCAACCCTTGCACTGGATAAATCACGCCCGAAACAGGCTAAAGCCGCAGCTTCTGTGGCACCAGAGGTAAAGACAATATCAGCCCCATCCGCACCAAAGGCACTGGCGACTTGTACACGCGCCTTTTCTACTATGGACTTCGCCGCGCGCCCCTCGGCATGCACAGAGGACGGATTGCCGACAGCTTCCATCGCTGAAATCATCGCAGCCTTCGCCTCAGCCCGCAGAGCTGCAGTCGCGTTATAATCCAAATAGATCCGGCTCATCTATTCATCCACAATATCAAAGAGTGTAGGCACTGCGGGACAAGGCGCGAGGCCATTAGTCACCACATCTGATAGGCGCGTTTGATGCAGATACACATACACATTCGCACTCAGCCCTTCCCACAAACGATTGGTCATCGATTGCGCACGGCTGCCTGAACTGCCACCAGAGGCCCCGGCCCCCTTGTGCATCGCATCCACTGTCTCATCGACCGCGGCAAGCACATCGAGCACGCGGATTTCTGAGGGCGCATTCGCCAAACGGTATCCGCCCCCAGGCCCGCGTACAGACTCAACAAGCTTGGCGCGGCGCAGTTTCACGAACAATTGCTCAAGATAGGGCAGCGAAATATTCTGACGTTTTGAAATATCACTCAAGGTTACCAGCGTTTCGCCGCTTTGAAGTGCGATATCCGTCAAAGCGACCATCGCGTAGCGCCCTTTTGTCGATAACTTCATGACAATGCCCCGATATAGTCCGCTTTACGCGCTTACACTTACGCAAACGCAAACGCATTGAAAAGATTGACCTTCGCGCAGGCATTGCATAGATGCGTGACGAAGGCCGTGCCTTGCTCAACTTAGAATGGTTCTAAAGTGCTCTTAAGTGTTCGTCAAGAACGGCTCCAGAGGCACTTACCGCAGGAGTTTACGATACATGCCCGAGGTTATTTTCCCAGGTCCCGAAGGTCGCCTTGAGGGCCGCTATCACCCGCAAAAAGAAAAGGACGCGCCGATCGCGATCGTGCTCCACCCGCATCCGCAATTTGGTGGAACGATGAACAACAAGGTAGTCTACAATCTGCACTATGCGTTCTACAACATGGGCTTCACGGTCCTGCGGTTTAACTTTCGTGGTGTGGGTCGTTCGCAAGGCGAATACGATCAAGGTATTGGCGAATTGTCTGATGCAGCCTCCGCGCTCGATTATTTGCAATCGATGAACAATAATTCCAAACACTGCTGGGTTGCGGGTTTCTCTTTCGGCGCTTGGATTGGCATGCAGCTTTTGATGCGCCGCCCTGAGATTACGGGCTTCATTTCTGTTAGCCCGCCAGCGAACATGTATGATTTCAGCTTCCTTGCACCCTGCCCGGCCTCTGGTCTTGTAATAAATGGTACTGCGGATCGCGTTGCCCCACCTGCGGACACGATAAGCCTTGTCAACAAGTTGCATGAACAAAAGGGCATCACGATCACCCACCAAGAGCTTGATGGCGCTGGCCACTTCTTCTCCGAGGAAGACCAAATGGATACAATGATTGGCAACGTCTCAACCTATGTGAAACGCCGCCTGACGGAGACAACACGCTAAAGGAGCTGCCCATATGAGTGTGATCGTTGGCATACTGGCCCACGACTTGGCTATTAATACAATCGAAGCGGCGTCAGTTTTGGGGGAGAGGAATTGATTGTCGATATCGGCAACAACCTCGCAAGTTCTTCAACGACGGTTGAGGAAGCCTTTAGGACAGCGGCCCGTGTGCGCATGTCTATCACACACGCGCGCAAATTGCTCGATTCACGTATAAATGCCGGAGCAGCCAAGCGGGACAGTAAATGAACACACGACTCGATGCGCAAATGGCGTTTCTAAATGAAGCGGACAAGCTGAAATCAGTCCTGCGCGCGACGACACTTTGCGACGGGTCACGCCATGAAAACTCTGGCGAACACAGCTGGCACATCGCGCTCTATGCTTTAACGCTCGGCGAACATGCGCCAAAGGGCGTTGATATCAATCGCGTTATCAAAATGCTTTTGCTGCATGATCTGGTCGAAATCGATGCAGGCGACGCGCCGATATTTGGCGATCACGATATTTCAGCCATG
>Ga0206130_10004590_pt1 | contig 16948 bp, 14 predicted proteins | sample Helgoland_Spring_9_FD_148637 | JGI IMG/M metagenome (GOLD analysis project Ga0206130, IMG submission 148637) | Pelagic subsurface seawater microbial communities from Kabeltonne, Helgoland, North Sea - Helgoland_Spring_Bloom_20160512_1 | ecosystem: Environmental > Aquatic > Marine > Epipelagic ... | reverse complement strand
AGAATGCGAAGCAGAAATCTGTGTAGCCACAAGATTATTGGCTGACGTTTACGCAGCGGAAGAAGCTGAATGGCGTGCGGATGAATCGCGGGAACGTGAGTGGGAAGAGAATAAACATTTCAGATAAACACAAAACTCACCACATAAAATGACATGGCACACACAAAACTCAACACATTCCACCTCTTCGCAGGAGCAGGTGGCGGCATTCTCGGTGATCTCCTACTTGGACACAATCCAATCGGAGCTTGCGAAATCGAACCCTACCCAAGAGACGTCCTGCTCGCAAGACAGCGTGACGGAATCCTACCCACCTTCCCCATCTGGGACGATGTCTGTACACTCGACGGAAATCCTTGGCGCGGATCAGTTGACGTTCTTTGCGGGGGATTCCCCTGCACTGACCTCAGTTCAGCCAGGACAAACAATAATGTCAACGGAACGCAGCGAGGACTTGACGGAGAGAAGTCGGGGCTATGGTCAGAGATGGCTAGAGTCGCTGGAGAAATTCGGCCTAAGTTTGTGTTTATTGAAAACTCCCCAAATCTTAGAGCAAAGGGACTCTCTAGAGTTCTTAACGACATTAGGAACCTGGGGTATCATGCAAGATGGTGTGTGCTGGGCAGCAAAGATATTGGAGCCGATCACCACCGCAAGCGAATTTGGATACTTGCCTACACCGACCAGCCACAACTCAAAGGAGGGGGCGTATCCAGCAGAGTTTACACGCAAAACTCCGACGCTATCGGCTCAAATCGGAGGAAAGATCAATCCTCAGTGGAACGAGTTGCGGATGGGTTGGCCTCTGGGTTGGACAAAAATTGGGGAAAGCGACTCCAGGCAATCGGCAACGGACAAGACCCAGCGGTGGCTGCAACAGCATTCAACATTCTCTCAGAAGGACTAATCTAACAACAAACCCACATACATTATGAAAACAATACTAATCACCCTATTTACAGCCAGTTTCCTGTCAGCACATCCTCATTGCTGCTGCTGTTGCGACTGTAAAGATGAAGTCATTCTTACAGACGTAAACTCTCAGCAAGAGCCTTCCAATATTCCAGTTGGCGAACCGCCAGCTACACCCGTAATCCTATCAAAATAATAATCAACAACCCAAAAGCAATTATGACAGACACAGAACAACCAGTCACAGCATTCCATCACACAAATCGCAGACCAATGTTCCAGCCATCGGAGCGTAAGATATTGCAAAACGCTATCAGCCAACTAGAGAACTGCCTTCAAGCTAATGAGAAGGTTTTAAGAATGTCCGAAGAAAAACTGGAGGCATTGAATTTGAGATGCGAAGAACTTATTGCTCGCAATAACCAGCTAGAAGAACGCCACGTACTTAATCAAAACTAATACCCTTGACATCAAATAAACCAGCAGCATTATAACCACTAACACCAACCACAATAACTATGAACTATAACTTAAAAGACGGAACAAAACTCACGGGACTCGGACTAAAACTTACATTAGGAGATGCCCAACTATTAACAGAGGCGGGTAGCTGCGGAGAAGATGAATGGCTTTACCATTGGCTTACACCAGATGACAAGTCATACTTGACAACTGACATCGAGTTAGCCGGACTACTAGCAGACGGAGCAGAATTAACCGAATAATTATTATGGGAAAATCAAAACCAGTTTTAGTCATTGGCGACACTCATGCACCAGCAATGCTAGATGGTTACATTGCTTTTCTTAAAAAGATTCAGAAGAAACACGGCTGCGGTCGTGTCGTTCACATCGGTGATCTCGTGGATTGGAATAGTATTTCATTCCACGAGAAAGATCCGTCGATGCCATCACCAGTAGAAGAGTTTAATCGTGCCTACAAGCAGGTTCAGAAGCTCTACAAGGCGTTCCCCAAGGTTGACTACATGATTGGCAACCACAGCTCCCTGCCAGCACGCAAGGCTCGCATGATTGGATTGCCCAATGACGTAATGAAAAGCTTCAAGGACTTGTGGCAAGTCAATGGCTGGACGATTCACCCTCGCTACGCAGACCTAGAGATTGATCGGGTTATTTACCGACACGGCGACAAGGGCAAGGGCGGTCACATGGCTGCACATAAAAATGCTATCTCCGAGTTTAAGTCAGTCGTTCAAGGACACCTTCACGCACAGGCTGGAGTTGTCTACCACGCAAACCAAGGTGAATGTATCTTCGGAATGCAGGTGGGTTGCGGAGTTGACCACAGTAACGAAGCAATGGCGTACGGGAAAGTGTACGCTAACAAACCTATTGTAGGTTGCGGCGTAGTGTACAGCAGCAAGCTCGCATTTTTTGAACCAATGTTTCTCTAACCAACCAACAAAATATATTATGAAACTAACCCTAGAAGACGATTATCTCTCAGTAAACATCGAAAACAAAAGTGATGGTATTACTGTATCAGAAGCCATAGAAATGTTTAGAGCAGCCCTAGTTGGCATTGGCTACCACGAGGACAGCATTTCAGCGGTAATGCCAAGCGAAGAGGATGTAGAAGCTGCCATTGAGGTCAACATTAAGGAAGCCCTCAAGCATATGTCTGATAGTATTTAAATTTGTGCATAGTTGTTCATAGACGTTGTGGTGACGTTGAAGCCCCTCTTGTTAATAACAGGAGGGGCTTCTTGCGTTTAAGGTCAGCTATGGACGCATTCCTGCCCTCTGAAGGGGGGTAGGAGGGCTTTGAATATTCTACGAGGGTCTACACCCCAGCCGAGCCATTGCTCGCCTTATTGCCTTTGTCTGAGGCGAACCAACTCAACTACCTTTTTAGTTGCGATCCCTTTCCTGCGAAGCTGTTTTAAATAGCCATCTGGATTTGGATGCGACATAATCTCTTCTACACGCTCGCGAATATCTAAACGCATAAGAAGATTCTCTTGTGGGCTTAGGTTTTTCCTATCTGCTGCACGTTCCCTATCCCACTTACTAAGAAGAGCTTTACCCGTAACTCGGTCTTCCTTTAATATCTCCATAATTTTGCTACGCTTTTCTCTTTCATCACCCTCAATCAATTCATATTGATCTGTTATTGAAGACAGTTTTGTGCGGGGAAGATCACGATACGTTCCTCTAAGGACATTTAAAATGTCTTTAGTTCCTATACCAGCATCTTTCATAACTTGAATGCGCTCCTGCTCTGTGTGGTTAGTGTTAATTAGGTCTTGATTTCTGAGCGCAATCATATCCATGCTTTCTTTTCTGCCAGCATTTGCTTTTTGATACACTTCTTCAAGCTGCTCTGGGCTTAGGTTGTTAGCATCCTTAGCTTTATTATAAGCCTTTGCATTTCCGTCGGCATTAGCTTTGTTATCCATCATGTAAAACTTATTGTTTTCCGCTAAGTTAAAGGTATTTACTCTAATACCAGCTTGCCTTTTTAGAACTTGCATTACACTTAAATCGCCATTTCCCTTGAGTGCTTCACTGAGCTTATTATATTCACGTGAAATTCCTGGAGTAAATGCTTCGGAAACAAAATAACCCAACAATTCTTTTGCTTTCTCTACGTCTTTTTCGCTATAACTAATTTTTTGCCCACGTTCATTTCTGTTGTTGATTGCTTCCATCATAGAGCGATTAACAAAAGTTCCTTCACCCATAAACTCTTGCACTACCATGTCTCTTAATCCTTCAAGCGGCTTGTCGCTCATAGCTGCATCATAGGCGGCAATTCCTAGAGCAATTGGTGCAATATAAGAAACGTTTGCATAGCTTCCACTCTTGCCATCTTCGGACATACGTATAGCTACAGACTTGCCTTGATCCCAGCTAGGAAGCCCTCGTTTAATTGATTTTTCATTGCCATCTGTCACACCCCCGTCAGCATTAATTGCATTAATTGTTGCAGCAGTTCCAGCATACAATGTTCCCAAGGAGGCAGCACGTTTTGCACCCTCTAATCGCATAGCTTTTAGTGAAGCTGCTTTCTGTGCATCACTATATCCCAACTTATTAATATCAATTCCAAGGTCTTTTCCAAAACTACCCGTAAGCATTTGCTTAATTGTCTTAGCTTGGTTGTATTGATTACGAACAAACTCAGCGGTAAACGATGCAAACTGTGGCATGATACCAGCACGAGAAGCTTTTTTAACTAACTCAGATAGCCTATCATAATTTTGATAAGTATCATTAATCATTTCAGCACCAAGGCGCTTGTATTCCTCTTCGCCTAAACCTGGAAACGTTTTCTTTAAAGCTTTTTGTTGGGCTTTCCAGCCGATGTACCTGCCCATTGTATCTGGAACTGAGTACAATTTACCAAAGAAACCTACAGGCTTTTCAGTAAGATCAGAAAATATACCACGCTCAAAAGCATCGCGAATATCAGACTCAACAATATTTGCACCCTTGATCCCATATTTAGTCATGTCATTTACTTCTTTTAGGAATGCAATTCTTTCTTTTTTATTAGCAGGACTTAGCAAATTTTCCAAGCCTCCGTATTCAGCAAACGCTAACCTTCCAGCTTTTCTTAGATTCTGAAAAGGATTTACACCCATGCCAGCAAGTGTAAACGCATTGCCATAAGCTTGAACTGCATAAGCTGGAGGATTCAATAGAACCTTAGTAGCTTTAGACAAACCAACCGCCGTAGAATAAAGATCCTGCACAGCAGCAACTAACTTATTGCTAGATAATTCTTGCCCACCGCTTAGGTATATACTGTTGACTGCTGCATTAACTTCTGGGCTTACTGTAACTCCTTTAACCTCCCCAGCCCTCAATCCCAATGTAACATTTCCAGCAGGAGAATTTTCAGCTGGAGAAGTTAATCCCTGTTTTGTCAAGATTTCTAATAAATTTGCATCGGTTTGCCTACGAGCTACAAGCTTTCCAACTCCACCCAATGTTCCGCTAATACGCTCACCAGTATCTGTAATTTCACCAAGCCATTCCAACTCGGCTGGACCAATCTTTTCATTTTTCTTTTTTAATGGAGCTTCAAGGGGTTGACCTTTTATCATTCCACCAGTTTCGCCAGTTACACTTGCAAACCTAGACTCTAATTTTTCAACGTGTTTCTCCGCAGCTTCCGCAGCGGCAGCCCTACCCTTGTCGGTATTAGCAAAACGAGCAGACTTTTGATAGGCTTTAGTAATTTCTTCTACTGCGTTCTTACGCAAAGCTGGATCATTAACAAACTTGCTGTCGGTATATGCACGAAACTCTCGTCGTGTAAAGTTACCTAGGTCTCTGCTCTCCCGAATCTTTTTAATTAGTTTAGGGGTAGCCTCATATCCTTTCTTTGCCTTGTCGAGTTTAACAAGTTCCTTGGCAATTTTACTTCTTTCGGATCTTGTTCCAGCAAGCCGCCCCTGTTCCCTAAGCGTAAGTATTTTTTGTGTTACCTCTTCAAGCCTTTGGGGGTTCATAGCAGCCATATCCTCTGCTGTAAGTTGTTTGATCAAATCTGATTGCAAGTTATATAGCTTGTCTCGGTATGTAATTAGATCCCCTTGGAGACTGCCCAAGCTCGCATCTAACTCTCCCCCAGCTAAATAATCATTAACCTTTTGTTCTACACTAGCATCTTTTGCAATGGCTTGATTGACTCTCTTGCCTACTCTTGAACCTAGCTCATTGGTAGATGCAATACGCTTACGTAAATTCAAAGCTTCGTTTCGTGCTTCCTTTCCAATAACTTTTGATGGAGCTACGATGGAGAAGAACTGATCTTTAATCTTTGAAAACGGACGGCGTTCTGTAAGCGCATCTATGGCTGCTTTCGCCCTAACACGCTGAGTAGTTTCATCCATGTTTTCAAGGATAAGTTTCTTGGCTTCACCTGGCATTGATCCCTTGGGTATTTTATTATCAATAGAATCGGGCAATAATTCAGATATTTTATTATCAACATCAATTGATTCTGCCTCCCAAGACATATTTGATTCAAGGTCTTCTGGATCTAAGGTTTGTTTTTCTACATCCAATCTTGCCCTGTCTGTTCTTGCCTTGCCAAGTTCATCTGCCTCAGACATTGGCGATGTAGCAAGCGTCCAGTTTTCTATATCCTTATACTCAATTTCACCAGTAGCAATTGCTCGGTCAATATCTTCACCAGTTTTGCCAAAGAACTTGTCCATTGACTTTCCAATCTTAGGAGAAGCTGCACCAAGCGCACCACCAAACAGAGTACCACCACCAACATAGGCAGCATACTCTTCTTTGGTAGGCATACGGCCTTCGTCAATTTGCGTTGCTATAGTTGCTTCTGTGCCTCCAAGAACTCCACCCTTGACGGCTTCACGTCCTGCTGCGCCAGCAATCATCTTTCCAGTAATCTTGGTAGCTCCAGTAATTGCCTTAGCTCCAGCACCACCAAAAGGAATAGCACTAACAGTACCAGCAGCCAATGCTCGACCCATGCTCTTATCTTCTTGACCTTCAATGTCTTGCGCCCACAATGATCCAAAAAAACCTCCAGCAAAACCACCTGCTGCTACTCCAAGTGGAATGGTAATAGGCGCTAGGGGACCACCAAGCGCACCAAGCGCACCACCCGCAATTGCTCCAGCTCCACTTGCTAATACTTCAGCACCCACACCTTTGACAATGTCTTCAGCAGATGGGTCTGCGTTTTCTTCTTTAACTAATGTAGATGGTTTATTAGGATCAAAGGTTGGTTCATTTTTAATTGCAACTGGCTGTTTAATAGAATCAACTTCTGGAGATTCTTCAACTAACGTAGATGGTAAGTCTGGGTTAAATGATGGTTCTCTAAATAATTCTTCTTCATCATCAGACTCAGTTGTTACTAATGTGGATGGTAGGTTTGGGTCAAATGCCATAATTTATTATTTTACTAAGTTCCAATTTTTGCCGTCAAATTTCCAAGTTCTCTCTTCCCCAAATTCGTCCTCCTGTGTTCTAGTATGACCCTTTGGCACTACGGAATTTCCTAGAACTATTGGTTCAGAAGCTATTGGATTTGATTCTCCTGGAACTGCTGTAGCTGTTGCAGAAGGAACTAATGGAGTTTTTCTTACTTCAGGTAAATCAAAAGGATCCACTCCAAGTATATTTAATATTGCATCATTTTGTTGTTCTTGTGGTAGATTTTGTTTAATCCATTCTATTGCCTTATCATTTTCTGAAGATTTCTCTGGTTTATTTCGATAATTTACATCAGCACGTTGAGTTGCTGATAGATTGTTTCGATTAAATTGATTCATTGAATTAGTATAATCCGCTGACATTAATGATCTATTATAATTTCGATCTTCTTTAATGCTAGCTTTTAACTCGTTTTCCAACCTAGATTTTTCTACCTTCCTTTCCTGTAGTGTGCGTGGCTGCCTATTAAAATCTCTCATTTGATCACGAATGCTTTTTTGCCCTTCTTTTGCAAGATAATCGGATCGTTTCTTTTCTCTGTAGTCGCGTTCTTTAATTGTTTCTCTTGTTGGTGCGCTAGGTGTTGGTGCGCTAGGTGCTGGTGGTGGATTTAATTCCCTTTCTTTCCTAGACTTTTCAATTCTTTTTCTTTCCAATTCATATCCCGCTTTAGCACGTTCCCTTTCCGTTGAATTAAATAACGCAACTTGCTCTGGAGTTGCTTCAACACCATCAATAATAGCCCTACCCGTATCATTTCTTTGTACCATTCCCCTTCCAAATCTCCACGGATCTAGGTTGTCTGGGGATTGTGGTGCTACTGCCTCTGGCGCTGCTTGACCCGCTTCGGCAATAGCTTCTGGAGTTACAACGTCTGTCCCGTTGACCGAAAGGTTGGCTACGGGTTCTGGTGTTGCCATTTCAACTGCTGGTGCTACTTCTGATGTTGGGGCTGGTGCTTGACCTTGATTTGAAAATACGGGCGTTCCCCCAGTAAGAAATTCTTCCTTTTCTGGAATAAAGCCACTTTCACGATCTGCTGGAATTGGTGTGTCTCCACCAAATGAGAAACCTCCGCCAACGGGATTAAATGCTTCTGGTGTTGCCGCGCCTAGACTAGGAACAGTTTCACCAGATGCAACGATGTCAGCATTTGTCCTTGCAAGTCGAGTCTTAATTCTAGCGCGTTCCTCTGGTGTCAATCCAACCTGTGCTGGTGCTTGAGCAGTAGGTGCTGCCGCTGACACGTCTGGCTGTGCAATCGTGTCAACTGGAGCGTTATCTACATTAACAGTTTCTGGGCCAGCCAGTAGTTGGCTTATTTGTTGTGGCGTTAGAAATGCGGGAGCCTGCACGACGGGTGCGGTAGCAGAGTCTATGGTGGCTCCTACTGGAGCAGCTACATCTACATTAACAGTTGCTGGGTCAGCCAACATCTGGTCTAGCTGTTGCGGCGTTGCAACTGGAGCTTGCATTGTAGGGTTGTCTACATCAACAACACTTTCAAAAGCCTCAGCATTTGCTGATTTATTCCGTTCCAATTCATCCCGTTTTTTCTGCTTCTCAACTTCGGTTAAAAATTCTTTTACTCCTGCCATAATATTTTCCTGTTATTAATTTAAACTTCAGTATAACTACGAAGTTAATTTTTTGTTAAACTGCCCCTCCGCCAATATGCCATATTGTGTTTGGAACTTGTTTGATTTGTTTTGAATTAAAGATTTTAGCTTGTAGTGCATTTTCGCTTCCCTTTGCGTATAGTCCAATTTTAGCTTTCTTTGCAATTCCGCCGATGCCCCTACCCAATACGCCGTCTTGTCTCCCTGCAAGTGTTCCTTGTCGATTCTCGGCTTCAAATGGTGATTGCATTGGGGGACGATAAGAATTATTAAAGCCGCCATTATTACCAAAGTTTGTAACATTACTAAAGTTGGCATTACCAAAATCAAAATCTGCTGGGTTTTGCATTAATGGTGTAACGCCTAAACTAGAATCTAGGAATTTTTTTGATAGAATATTTTTATCAACTTGGTTTATGAATTCTTTTACCATGATATTATTCGCTTTGTTAGTCTGTCATTGTTGGGTTAGTAATTTGCCAATCGTTGTTTACGTTAATGTAAGATTGTGAATTTATGGTTCTGTCGTAATTAAAATTAAACCAACGTTGATCTCCAGACTCAAAGTCATTCATATAATCTTCTCCAAAATTTAATCCAGGGGCTGGATTATCTGGAACATCAGACTCGGGGCCAGGTGAGTGGGGAAAAAAACAATTTTCAAATTGTTTTTCCTGTAAAAATGTAATTGATACTTTTGGGGAAATTTGAACATCAATTCTTTTTACCATATCATTGTTTTCAGCAGCTATTGTGTCAATATCGCAAGTTGCGTCTGGAATCCATAGTGTGATTCCGCCAAATCCCCAATTGTCTTCAACGAAATTTTCTTCGTTGTTAGACCAAAAAGTTTTTAATGAAGTTCTGGCAAAAAAGAATTGTGGATCTACTTCCCAATTGCCTGTTGTCCAATTAGAATAACCCATATAATATCTTCCAGTTACAAAATCACTATCTCCATAACTACTAATGTTTGTATCAACATTATATTGCGGTTCTTGTGAGCTAATAGTCCAATAAATTTTATTGTCTTCTGGATTTCTGCCTAAACAATAAAAATGGATATTTCCCATGATTGTTGTTTCCCTCAAATGCTTAGTGCGAAATTTAATTGTCTCAAATCCACCAGCGTTATGAAATGGATTTTGATATATAGTTTCTTCAAATTCATGGAATCTTTTATGGTTTGGATTCTCATAAAAACATCCAGAACCAGGGTTTCCAAGTTCCTCCTTTAATGCGTTTCCTGGTGTGCCATCACCATTTGAGTTATCACCATCATAAAAAAGACTCCAGTAAGTATTGTCAATGCAAACTGGTTTCATTCTTTGTTGAAATGTCCTGTTATATTCAACAGTGTATGGAGCTGTTTGAAAAAAACTAGAGGATTGCGACTTAGAGTCATCATCAGATTGCACATACCTTTTTTCTGAAAATACTGGTATTAAAAAATGACCAACGTCATTATTAGCATACTCATAAGGAACGCGATTAAACCAATATCCGTTTTGAACCCATGTTCCATCTGGTTGCATTCCGTCTTCAGATCCTGGTGGCTGAGGTTCACCATAATATTTTATAGATCCTGGTGCATCTGGTGTAACGTAATAATATTCGTGAAGATAAGTGTTGGCTCCCTCAAAGGGTGTTGAATAATATTTCTCCGCGTATTCGGGATTAACTGATCCATCTTCCAAATATTCCAATACCCAATATTGGTTGTCAATAATATAGTCCCAATAGTATTGATGATACGTTGTAATTGCTGGTGGTATTAGCGTAATTGATTTAAAATAATAATAAAGTTCCTGCACCTGTTCAATTGTAAAAACATTTGGTTTTACAAATTCATATTCATCAGACCAAACATCAACTCCATAGTCTTGCCTTGGCTGGTCTTCCCACCAATCACGAAATTCCCCAGAAGGCAAACCAAGACCAGCTTGAAAATTAACGTTTTGAGGTATTATTGACATTAGGAAATTCTAACAAAAGATAAAACTGGTTGAGCATTTACTTGACCCTCAATTCCATAATTAATAGAAGTAAAACATTCTCGAAAATATCCACCAAAACTAACTAGACGACCTTCAACGTAAATTGGTATTCTTGCTAAAGTTTGACTATCACCAGTTGCATCAAATGGTTTGTAATCATCGGTGTTTAATGTAAATCCAGAATCTTTATATGAATACTCTACACTACATTCAATACTCATGTTACCATCATACTTTTCTTCATCTTCGTTTTGTTCTTTCCACTCATCAATATATCTAACAATTTCCGTAGTGCTAAAAATTTCAATTGATCCATTAAAAAGTTCAATAACAAACGCATCTAAACCAAGTGTTTCCTCTTCTTCTTCAAATCCATCTTGCTGAAGAAATTGAACATTTGGTCCTCTCAAATCATAGTCTTGAAATGAAGCTTGATAATCATCTACTGTGCCACCGTATGATCCACCAGATGAATCAATAAATGTATCTGGCAATAAATCACCGTAGTTTGATTCTTCATTTATCATAATACTCTGCCTGGAATTGTAAGTTCAATTTTTTCGTGCCTATAATATTGATCCCCGTTTAATCTAAACACTGGATTGCTCGTAACGCTTACTGTTTTGACTCTTCCAGCGGGATCCTCACTTTCTCCACTAATTGATATACGACCAGTTGTATTATTATATAACGGATTTCCTTGACACATTGCAGGTGAGCCTTGGCGAGAGCTGATTTGTGCGCCATTATTCTTTTTAATGTGATTAGAATAACTAGAGGTAGAAGCAAATGGCCTACTGTAATAACCAATTCCCTCAATACTAACCCCGACTCCGCCATTTATTTGATAAAAATTTGATGGTACATCTTGGGTTGGACTCTTATCGTAAAAAACAGTTACAGTTCCAAGACAATTAGTTGTGTATGGGGGAGTTACTGATAACTGTATAGCTCTAAAATTACCAATTCCATAACTTCGGTAACCTACGGTTCCTGGAATAGCAAATTTTTGAGTTGTACTATATTTAAATTTTGATGTTCCAGTTATATCACTAGTTTTATAATACTGAGCGACAATTGTTGGAAATCCAGAAACGTCACGAATTGTTCTACCAGCAAATGTAAATCCTTCTGGAGGGTTACCTTCAACACCTTGCCATGTAATTGACTTTTGGCGAAGATGATCTGCGCCAACTGCTGGTTCTGTTTCGTTAAGAATACCAGCTTCCATCCAAAAACGAATCCTAGTTTTAATTGAATTATTATTATTTATTGTTTCTTGACCAAGAAACAGCTCTCTTCCATCAAATGATTTGGTAGATGTCCCTATGTTGCCGCTTGGTAAATCATTAATTGACAGCTTTGTTTCTTGAAGAGTTAAAAGATTACTTTCCCTAGAACTAGAAATATTAATTAAATCAATTTCATAATTAAATTTAGTTGTCTTAATCCCATCAAAGTCAGATTCTGTTTGAGATACTAACACATGATTACCTTTAATTGCATTAATTTCAGCATTTACTTCGGCTTTTGTTTTTGAAAACGCTTCAATTGAAACGGTTGCTTTTTCTCCAATAAAATCTTGAGTTAAACTAAGTATAGAAGGTTTTAAGAAAGTATATCGATTAGTTTTAATCCCTTCATAATCCGATTCTTGCGTGTTAGCTAAAGAGTAGTCGGTCGGTGTTTCTGGAATTATTCCAAATGCCTCAATGGTAATGGCAAGCTGACTCCCAACCTTGTCTGACGATTGACTGAGGATATTTGGTTTAAGGTACGTATACCTTGTAGTGGGAACCCCCCCCACATTTGAAACTTGCTCGTTAGCCAGAGAATAACCATTGGGAATTGTTGGATTAATTCCAAAAGCCTCTATTGTAATAGCAAGTTGCGATCCTACTTTGTCTTCTGAACGTGACAGGATTGATGGCTTTAGGAACGTATAGCGATTAGTTTTAATCCCCTCAAATTCAGAGATTTGCTTATTTGCAATTACATAGCCTGCTGGTGTTGCTGGTGTATCCTCAAAGGCTTCTATAGTAATTGCAAGCTGTGAACCAACCTTATCCTCTGATTGACTGAGGATGCTTGGCTTTAAGAAAGTGTAGCGATTTGTAACAATCCCTTCGACATCAGAAGCTTGTGTATTTGCAAGAATGTAACCTGCTGGCGTTGGCGGGACTTCGTTGAATGCTTCTACGGTAATCGCCGACTGTGATCCAACCTTGTCACTTGATTCGCTCAGAACCGATGGGACAAGAAATGTGTATCGAGTTGTGGGGATGCCATCTACGTTTGATATAGACTTATTTCCCAGAACTGCTGTGCCGTTTGTTGGCGCAGGTGCTACTGTTGGGCTAAATACTTCAATGCTTTCCGCAAGCTGAGAGCCGACGTAATCGTTACTGCGAGACAGCTCGGAGTTATCCTTGTAGAATGTGCGTGAGCAGGTCTCAAATCCTTGGGTGTTGTCCTTGCTTTCGTTGACAACCGTATAGCCCTCTGGTGCTGCTGGGCATCCGCCGATCTGGGAAATGCTAATAGATCCCTTGGCATCCTCAGGGTTTTCCTCTCGGCTCAACTTTCCAGACTCAAGCCAGATTTCTGAGAGCGACCACTTAGCGTCAGTTTCTTCAATCTTAAAACCGCCGAGATACAAGGTAGTACCATTGCTTTCAATTGTGCTAGTGCCAACAACCTTATCGTATGTGGTGGCTGGGAGGGCAACAAATGTACGTGATACTCTCTTTAAGCCGTTTAGCTCGTAATCTGTATCCTCAGCCTTCTCTTCCACCCAGGAAGCTGTAAGCGTCTCGTAGGTAAGCTTGACGTAATGCTTGCCAGCTCGCACGTTGTATGGGTACTCAGCAAGAACTAAACACATATCTGGATAAACAGAATCTGGAATTGCTTCCCAGTCTTCGTTTACACCAGAACCAAAATTGGTTGTTTGCAAGATACCGTAGTCTGGTAGTAAAGCAGATACATTTTCATAGTACCAATCTTCCTTTGGGCTGTTGTTGTCACAAAAAAACTCTAGCTTAAATCGATTGTTCCACAACTTTTCAATTGCAGGTGCGCTATTGGTAACTTTTAATCTGATTGTACCTTGATTTGACATATTATAATATTGCGAAGTCGCGTTTAATAAATAAATCTACATCCGAAAGCGTAATTGTACTTGTGCTTTGCGATGTGTCAATAAACATTCTTCCTCCATTTGTAATAAATTCTTGAATTGCTGCTACTGGAAAACCTATAGAAAAAGAAGAAACGCCAGTTTTTAAAAATGTAAGGCTTCGGTTTACGATTGGATTTGGGGTAATATCGGTTCCAATATCTAAAATAAAGTTTGCATAATCATTAATGTTAGTTGGTTCTATTTTAAAGTCTACACGAATATCATAGGAATCACCTAATTTTGCTGGTGTAATTTTACTATCTGTGGCGTTCCAAAGTGATAATACTCCCGATGGAAGATACGTTATATTGTTACTTGGTCCAAGTGCATCAATTTCAATTAGCTTTTTTTCGTTAATTATTGAAACTGGTGTTAAGGCACTTGCATAATCATCATATATTGCCCAGCCATTAGTATTATGTGGAGATAAAACTCGCCAATTAGATCCATCCGAAACTAATCTAACAGCTTGATTTTTATCAGTTATACTTAATGTTAAATTGCCATCGATTGTTTGATTACTGTTATCTGTTGCAATAGTAACTGGATGTGAACTTCCAAGTTTTTTTACTATCACTTCAAATCCGTCTCCAATAGCTGTGCTAATTAATTCAATATTAACTACTTGACCAGCAACGTCATCATCTACTAGGATAATTCTATCAGTACCCAATACACTATAAGCTGTACTGGTAGTAAATGTAGTTCCTGCGATTCCATTATATGGGAAGCCAAGGTTTCTAATAGCTTGTAATTGTGTGCTTGCTCCAGTTCCCCCATCCGAAATAGCAACATCGACTCCTCCTTGAATGTAACCTCCAGCCGCAGAGATGTTTGTTGAATTAGTAACGTCTGCCAAATCTTCAATTAAAGAAAGTTTAGCATTTTTAGTAGTTGTAAAGCTTGCTGTGGTATTTTCTAGGATTCCGCTATAAGCTTGAACGTCTGTTCCAATTGCCAAACCTAAATTAACTTGTGCTTGAGCCGCGCTACCTGCCCCAGTTCCTCCGTCAACTACAGCAACTTCTGTTCCTCCTTGAACATATCCACCAACACTAGTAATGTTTGCTGCGCTAGTTACATCAGCAAATTCTTCAATACCAGACAATTTAGTGTCATTAGCTAAAGTAAATGAAGCAGTTGTGCTATCTAAAAATGCATTGTGACCTTGAACACTAAAACCAATTTCTGATGTTGGTATTGCGTTATCTGCCAAAGTTCCTTGAGCCGCTGTTGCATAATCTGCTATATCAGTTGTTGATACTGAACCAAGTTGCAAATTATCACGAGATGTTGCTGCATCAGCAACGTCCGACAAATTATTTACAGCAGACAGACCTTCAGATGTTGCTGGAACCCCAAGTGCAGCTCGTGCAAGTTCCGCTGTAGTAGCTCCTGTTCCTCCGTCAGCAATTGGTACAACAGTTGTTCCTGCAATATATCCACCAGCGGAAAGAATGTTTGTTGAGTCGGTTACGTCTGCAAGAGCCTCAATTCCATCAAGCTTAGTCTCGTCTGCTGCAGTAAAGCTTGCTGTGGTTGCGTCAAGGATTGCACTATGTGCTTGAACATCTGAGCCAATTGCAACGCCAAGGTTTGTGCGCGCTGTAGTTGATGTAGGCGTAAGTTCAGACAAGTTGTTCGCCACAAGAACCGCCTCGGCGATTGAGGGGACACTGAGATTTGTTCGAGCCGTTGGCGCATCTGATGCTCCAGTGCCACCATCTGTTAATGCTACGTCCGTTCCACCAGCTACGTAACCCCCGTTGGCGGCAATGTTTGTCGCGTCAGTTACGTCGGCTAGTGCTTCAATGCCGTCGAGCTTGCTTTCGTCTGCTGTAGTAAATGATGCTGTCGTTGCATCTAAGGTTGCGCTGTGGGCTTGTACGTCTACCCCAACCTCAAGGTCTAGGTTTTGGCTTGCAATAATTTTATTGCCGATATCGCTTAGATTACTTGACTTGCGAAGGAATAAATCTGATACTACGGGTACTTGCTCGCTGGTGCTTCCGTCGGCTTGATAGTTTTCAATTAGATCCCACAGCTCGATGCTTGCTGTTCCAGTGGGAATGATTACGCTCTCAGCCTTTGAGCCGTCCACTGTAATCTCAAGGACGCTTGTCTTGCCGCTGTCGCCGTTGTTCCATACGTCAATCGAGAAGTCGCCGTTAGCATCCGTCTGAACCGAGTCTACGCTTTGTGCTACTGTTGCCGTTGCCCCAGAGTCTGTGCCGAGCTGAACTAGGCGAAAGGTGATCCATTTGTTGGCAAGGGCTGTATTATTTACCCCGTTAATTGTACCTGTAATTGTTGTTGTAGACATATTGATTTAAATTAATTTAACATTTCCATCTTTTAAGTGCAAGTGACTTACGGGTTGGCTTACCCTTGGAATCCTTCATTGGTCCCTTTACCCCAGACATTCTAGCGCAGAATGATTTCTTTCGAGCTTTCCGTTTCCCCGTAGGCTTAGATTCAGTTACTGGGGCTTTTAAATTAGCCCCAGTTTTCTTTTTGAAGTGCGCCCTTCCAGCGGCGGTAAGACCACCCTTTGAACTTTTATGTTTTTTCTTCATTTATTTGACTTGCGATGAACCAAAGTAGAACCCTACAATGGCTAATGCTGTCTGGCGTATCTCTGGTAGTATCACAAAACCCTGTACAGTGGACCATTCTAGGCGCTTGAATAGCCCTAGAAAGCCTTTTGATTCTGATTGGATACTAACACCTATGTCAGTGAATGCAAAGACAAATGGGGCTATTACAATGGCAAAGATAACTGCCGCCGTAATTGCACGGCGCATATAGACACCACCACGAGCTGCTGCCTTATCCGCTGATTCATCCGCTACAGTCTGACGAGCAATCATACGCTCAAAGAGACGAGCCTGGTTGTCGGCCTGTGCCGCAATCATCTTCATTACAAAGCCGCTTACGCCGCCTCCTAGCATTGCTATCAGTTCTGGTGTCATAGGTTATTTATCCTTGAGTTCCTTGATTACCTTGACTGCGGATGCAGTCATATAGACTAGAGTAGCAAGACCCACGACTAGTCCTAGAAGTTCGTTAATATGCCCCAGTTCGATAGTAGCAATAAAGCCCCCCGTTCCTATGGTAGACTTGTAAAGAATGTCGTGCATTATGCTTCCTCTTCTGGTTCAGGTGGTAGCAGTGCTAGGAATGCAGCTTTGTCCACGACTTCGCATTCTTCCAGTTTAGCTTCGTCAAGCATCTCCCACAGTTCGTGGTAGATACCGCCTGCGCCGACCTCTGTGTAAAGGTCACAGCAAGCACCGT
>Ga0206130_10004584_pt1 | contig 16955 bp, 9 predicted proteins | sample Helgoland_Spring_9_FD_148637 | JGI IMG/M metagenome (GOLD analysis project Ga0206130, IMG submission 148637) | Pelagic subsurface seawater microbial communities from Kabeltonne, Helgoland, North Sea - Helgoland_Spring_Bloom_20160512_1 | ecosystem: Environmental > Aquatic > Marine > Epipelagic ... | reverse complement strand
CCGGTCTGGTTGGGGAAGTATACGCAATGCGTACGGATGGAGATGGTTGGCAGTATGCATCTATTGAAACAAACGGTACTTATTCCATGCTTTTACCTCCAGGTAATTGGGTGGTGGAGTATTACTTGGAGTACGATGATCAGAACCGTAATTATCCCAATGCTTCTGCTCAACCTTTGGAGGTGAGTGTGCAGCAGGGTGCAACCGTTGAAGAAAACTTTGTTCTTTCAGCTGCAGGTGCTTCGATATCTGGTTCCGTAGTCTACGATTCGAATAGTTCGACCGTTTCTGAATCCACTCTCTATGTCTGGGCCTACCGTGAAGGTTCTTCATCTTTTCCCGAATATTGGGATGAAGTGGAGACAGATGATAATGGTTCCTTTACCATATCTGTTCTGCAGGGAGGTAAATATGAGGTGGGTGTGATTCTTTCTAATGATTTGCGCGAGGATGGTTACCTTGAGCCTGCTATACAGAAATTCAAAATGTCTACTTCAACCAAAACAGGATTGAAGTTCCGATTAGCTCAGCCTGCACAAGAAAATTACTTAAGTGGCACGGTTGTTGATGGTTTCGGAAACGAACTCGCAGGTGCTTTTGTTTATGCTTGGACCTATGATGGTAGAGAGAGTTCTGTATATGCTGACAGTAATGGTGATTTCAACATGACTGTGCCCAGTGGAGCCTTATGGAAGCTGGGAGCAGAATACAGCGAATTCGATTCTAATGATGACGAAATTCTCTACCTTCCTGAGAATGATGCAGAGGCAGATTTAAGAAAGAATGAATTTGTTTCAGGTATTTCGATTGTTCTTACCCGTCCAGAGTTTGAAGTTCCAGATGGAATCAGTATCACCTTTGATCCTAGTAAGGATTTTGTGACCACTCTTCCCGATGGTACAGAAATCACTATCCCTGGAGGAGCGGCCAATGTTTCATCTGATGTTCAAACAATAAGATTAGTTGTTACTCCAACTGCGAAAGGTTTGGATAAGAGCGGAACGGATAAACCAGCCGACTATGCTTATTCGATGGAGCTTTTCGATGATAAAGGAAAGGAGATTGAAGGAAACTTTAAGAAAGATGTTGTGATTCGTATCCCTGTGGATGTGGATTCATTCCGTACGAAGGGTATAGACTTGGATACCCTTGAAGGAATGTATTATTCCCCAACCAAAAAAGCATGGGCGAAAGCAAAGACGAGTACTTTTGACCAGCAAAGCGGAAAGCTTACCATGACCACAGATCACTTCACTGTGAATTCTCTTGTCGGACAAACTGCTCAATCCGACTTAGTGGCAGATGCAAATACATCATCCCTTAGTGGATATGATAATTGGTACCAGTCAGATTGGTTGGGCTCCTTCTTTGATGCCTCATCAAATGATCCAGACTGGATATTTCATGTGGAAGAAAAGCTTGGATGGATGTGGGTAAACACCGATGCAGCGGGCAATTATTGGTTTAACCACACCACCCGTGGTTGGCTATGGACGGGTGCTGACTACTTTATCGAAGGGGATGATACGAAGTCTCACTTCTTCTCATTTAGCTTAGGTAGGTGGCTTTATTTCCACCCAACAAACGGCTTCTATGATTATGAAGCAAACGGCGGTTCATATCTGGATTAGTCCTATTACAACTTGCTAAATAACAATTTAAGATGCACATTATAAACAAAGCCATGAAACTGTTTTCATTTCTCTTCACAACTTTACTTTTAGTTAATACAATACTTATTGCACAGGCCCCCACCGATTGGGTCGTTGGGACTCAGTATAACTCAGGGGTGCTTGTTGAATATAATAACAATTTTTATAAGGCCATCCAAGATATACCTGGTAGTGTTGGTGGGACTCCGGATACGCTTACTGATTATTGGGTTGATATATTTTCTACTAAGCCCGATACCGAGCCTGGTGACCCTCCAAATACTGAAGGCCCCGGGAGCGATTCTGATTTAGGTAATCTTACACCTCCGGTGGATAGTAGTACTATAAATTCACGATTTCTTGGAATTTCAACTAGAGGACCAGTTTCGAAAACAGTTGGAATGACAGGAGCGGTAGCTGTGACAGGAAGCGGAACAAAGAAGGTTGCATTTATGGCAAAAGGCACAACCATGCTAGCAACTGATTCAACTATCAACGTGGTAAAGGATCCCAATATGATCATATTCCAAAACGATGGCTCAGGCTGGACTGTCTTGGGAGAAAACGACAATCATGCCGATGCGGATGCTTCCAAGAATATCAGTACGGTTAGCGGCAAAGAAGGTATAACCTTACCTGTTGGAGCAAATGAAGCAGCTATCGTTGTTGATGTTCAGCCAGGTGTAAGTTACGCGGCCATTGTTACTGAGCAGGATACAACCATCGGTGACACTGAAGTTCGTGAGGCGATTGTAGAAGCCTATGAGATTTCGGAAGATGGAAGCACATCCCAAGCTAGATTTTTGGGGATTTCGACAAGAGGTCCAATTTCAAAAACAGTAAGCATGACCGGAGCGGTAGCCGTAACGGGAACCGGAGCAAAGAAAGTTGCATTTATGGCAAAAGGCACAACAATGCTGTCAACTGATTCAACCATCAATGTGGTAAAGGATCCCAAGATGATCATCTACCAAAACGATGGTTCAGGCTGGACCGTCTTGGGCGAGAACGATAATCACGCCGATGCGAGTGCTTCCCAGAATATCAGCACGGTTAGCGGTAAAGAAGGTATAACCTTACCTATTGGAGTAAATGAAGCAGCGATCGTTGTTAATGTTCAACCAGGAGTAAGTTATGCGGCCATCGTTACTGAGCAGGATACCACCATCGGTTCTAATGAAGTTCGTGAAGCCATCGTTGAAGCTTACGAGATAACTGAATAGGTCTCAAAAACTAAGAATATCATTTAAATAGTAATGTTAAGGAAGCCCGCCATTTAGGCGGGCTTTTTGTTGGTCGTATAAATCAAGTGAAAGTTATAATATATCGAACAAATTTTAAAAAAACTTTAGATGATTAGAATTTTAAACCTTAGCAAAGCATATTTCAAGCCCAAGCAAAGCCAGAACAGTAAAACTGCTTTTGGGCAAATGTTATCTATTTTATTTAATGGATCAGGTTTGAAACCAAAAAAACAGAAATTCTTTGCTTTAAAGAAAATTAATATCCTTTTTGAAAAGGATAGCTCGCTTGGAATAATCGGACTAAATGGTTCGGGAAAAAGCACTCTCTTGCAAATCATTTCCGGAACCCTATCAAAATCTTCCGGAACGGTGAAAGTAAGTGGGAAAGTTGCTTCATTACTTGAACTTGGGTCGGGTTTTAATCCTGATTTTACGGGCATTGAAAACATAAAAATCAATGCCGCTTTGTTCGGTTTATCTAATAGACAAATTGATGATCGAATTAATGATATAACCTCATTCGCTGAGATCGGAGACTTCATAAACCAACCAGTACGAACATATTCCACAGGGATGTTTTTACGGCTGTCATTTGCAGTCATAGCACATGTGGATCCAGAGATTTTGATCATTGATGAGGCACTAGCCGTTGGAGATGCGAGATTTCAGCTTAAATGTTTTTCTTTTTTAGAAAGATTCAAGAATAGGGGAGGGAAATTAATTCTTGTGTCACACGACAGTGACTCGATAGCACGGTTATGTTCACGGGTTATTCTTCTTCATGAAGGCGTGATTGTAAGGGATGGACCTCCTCGAAATGTTATTAATGTATATTCGAAGATCCTTTCAATTGGGAAATATGATTTTGAGGAAGAAAGCCCCACTAATCAAAAAAATGATCAAAATCAAAGCGAAGTTTTACTTGATGGAAATTCCCTTAAATCATCTAAACATAAGGCACTTGTTGAAAGCATGAACGAAGATCATGTATTGAAAAATGATGAATTTTCATATGGGGGTGATAAAGCCAGAATAGTTAAGAGTAGTGTTTTGGATAATTTTGGAAATAAAAGCGAGGTTGTTCATTCGGGAGATTATTTCACCGTAAAATTTGAAATTCATACTTATCGTGAAATTCCCGAACCAATATTTGCAATGACAATAAAAGAAAAAAGTGGGCAGCAAGTATATGGACAAAACACTACATTTAAAAAAATGTCTGTTAATGACTTAAATGCTGGTGAGAAAATAGAAGTTACATTTAATCAGAAAGCTAATCTAGGTACAGGTAATTACTTTATATCGTTAGGTTTAACTCGTTTTGGAAATGGAGGCTTAGAAATTATCCATAGAAAATATGATACACTAGAGCTGAAGGTTATCTGCATGGATGGATCTTTTGGATTAACAAATTGTTACAGTGAGATAAAGATTAAGAGTATGAAATGATTAGCTTCCGTTACATAGGTGAAACTCACCATCTCAAAGAGTCTGAAAAAAAATATTTTCCTTCCTCAAAGCTTTACGAAGACACGAACCGTTCCACCTTAGTTTCGATAACAAATAGCATCCTTGGAGGTGAAGATTGGTTAAAATCCGTAAACACATTTATACCTCAAGGAACATGGTTGAATTCTATAATAACAAGTAAGAAAAGATCATTTTTTTTCGATAAAATCCTTCCTATTAAGAATAAAATAATTTTAGATATAGGCGCTGGTTGGGGGCAGTCAACCATTCCTTTAGCCAAAGAAAACATAGTGTGTGCAATAGAACCTAATGATGCAAAGTTAGATTTCATTCAGGCCGTTGCATATCAGAAACAGCTAACACGCAAAATTTGTTGCTTGGGAGCAAACTTCTTGGATATTGATTTTGAAACTAATTTTGATGTCATTTTATCAATTGGCGTTTTGGAATGGGTAAACAAATTTTACAATGGTAATCAGCGTGAAGATCCACAAAGCCTATTTCTATCGAAATGTAGAGAATCACTTTCTAAAAGTGGTAAACTTATTGTCGGTATAGAAAATCGCCTAGGATTAAAGTATTTGCTCGGAGTAAACGATGATCATATCGGAGTTCCAAGCATAGCTTGCCTTGAAAAAAGTTTAGCCAAAAAAAGATTTCACGAAAACTTTAAAAAGGAACTTCACAGCTTTACCTATTCGTATGAGGAGTATAACGAAATTTTTCATTTGGCAGGATTCAAGGATATTACCTTTTATGCGGCTTTACCTGATTATAAGTTGCCTGAAGTCGTTGTTCCAATTTCTGAATTTAATAATTACATATGCAAAAATAAAATTATTGCTGAGCATGATGGGTCTAATGGAAGTTCTCTTAAAAATAATGAAGAACTGTTTTCACTTTATCAGAGTTTCGCAAAGATGAATGTTGCTCACTATTTAGTTCCTAGTTTTTTTATCGTAGCCTCTTTGTAGAACATACCTATGCGAAGCGAAAAGGAAATAAAACCATTAATTACGATTCTCGAAAAAGAATTTGATATTGAAATTGCTAGCAACCAATTAAACGAAATAGTGTATGATCGTAGGGAATCCGAAAAAAGGTATTATTCTCTATCAATTAAAGATGTAAAAACTTTTCATATTACAATATGTGATTCTGCTCATAATATTTTCAATAAATCTAAACTTTATCAAAACACTTATGAAGAATTTTCAGTTAAACCGATATCTTTCATAAAAAAGGAAAATAAAACGCTTTTTATACAAGAATATTTTGAGGGAAAAACATTAGATGAATTATATGAAAAAAATGAAATAGAAATCGATAATGTTAATTATATATTAGAGCATATTTTTGATGTGTATCGTAATGTAAGTCGGTCTTCGAATCCTTCTTCAATTGAGTCCGAGTTTATTGAATTTAAGGAGAATTTTCTAGCACTTAAAATTTTTCATAAAACTGATAGAGAATTTTTACAAAAATCGCTTTTTGAGCCTATTTTAAACAAAATAATAAATATAGAACCAACAATTAGGGTAAGTAATGGTGACCTTGTAGCCAGAAATATTTTAGTTTCTACAAATCTAGACTTTAGGGTTATCGACTACGAATACACACATGATACCAATTTTCATCAAGATGACTTAATAAGATTATCTTGGTTTACGAACTCAAAGTTTGCCAAATTGCCTATTCTCAAAGATATGCAACGACAAATTGAACCAGAAATATACTGTTATTCATATCTTCGCCAAACTTTTCTTAATAGTTTTTCATTTACAAACAAAAAACTTAGTAAGAGTTTCTTGCATGAACTATCTCAGTCCATCGAATTTCTTAAAAAGAAAAATAAACCTTGTTTTATTCTCACTGAAATAAAAAATCTTTATGAGAAAAAAAATAATCTTACTGAGGATTTATTATCTCTTCAAATAAGCTCTGGAATTTTGTTTGAAAAAGCTGAGAAAAGCAATAAGAAAATTGATTTAAAAAGAGACTTAATCGAATTATTAATAAAAGAAAATAATAATTTAGAAAACTCTGTTATTAGCCTCAGAGATGAATTAGCAATTACTAAGAATAACTACCGATCTTTACTGACTTCTATTTATCATGATTATTTTACTTTAAACAATTTGCTCTTGACTATAAGAAAATCTTTTTTCTACAAGATATTTAAATTGTTTTATAAAAATATGTATTGTTTTAAAATAAAAGTTAATTTTGATGTTTATGCATATTTAATTTATAATCCTGATTTGAGAGAGAAGTTTGGAGATGATTTGCAGGCTGCTGAATTTCATTATTGGAATGTTGGTCGATATGAAAAGCGTCGGTGTAATCTTGATGACTTTGATGTACGAACTTATTTGGCTCTAAACCCTGATGTTGAATCCGTTTTCGGAAATGATTATCAAGCCGCAACTAATCATTATTATAATTATGGGCAGTTTGAACAACGCCATACCAACTTTGTTGAAATTAAAAACTGTCGATCATACAAAATGTGGGTTGCACATTATGATTCGCAAAGTCCGACAAGAGACTTTCGTTATTTCAATAATTTAAAAAATTTAAAAAAACAACCTCTGATTTCAGTAGTAATTCCTGTTTGGAAACCCAATCTGAAGTGGTTAAAGGAATGCATTAACTCTGTGCTTAATCAAATTTATGGTAATTGGGAGGTTTGCATCGTTGATGATTGTTCAAATTCTCCACAATTAGATTATGTATTAAACAAATTCGCTGGGCAAAATGCTCGCATAAAGTACAAATTAAATACAAAGCATTCGCACATTTCCTCTACTTTGAATGACGGCATTAAACTGTCTTCAGGTGCTTATGTTTGTTTTTTAGACCAAGATGATCTTCTTTCACCTTATGCCCTTTATTGCATTGTGAAAGCGATTAATGATGACCAAAAACTGAAGTGGATATACACGGATGAAGATAAAATATCAGAAAAAGGTAAACGGAAATCCCCTCATTTTAAACCAGACTGGAATTATGATCTATTAACTTCAATAAATTACATATGTCATCTTTCCTGCATTGAAAGAGAAAGTTTACAAAAGGTAGGTCAATTCAGACTTGGATACGAAGGAAGCCAAGATTGGGATCTTTACCTTAGGTTATCGAAGTTTTTAAAAGAAAGTGAAATTCATCACATTCCTAAAATTCTTTATCATTGGAGGGTTCACAGAAGTTCGACTTCTTCCAAAAGTTTTGTAAAACATTATGCAATACTTTCTGCGAGGAAGGCTCTATCTTCTCATTTTAAGTCTCAAAAAGCCAAGATAACTTTAAGCAATGAATCTGTTGTTGATAACAGATGGCATGTGTCTTTTTTTCATTCATTTAAACCAAGGATTTGCCTTATTGTACCAACAAAAGATCGTCTCGATTTACTTGAACCATGTGTCGATTCGATTCTGACAAAAACGGACTATCCTAATTTTGAATTGTTGATCATCGATAACAATTCGGAACAGGAAGAGACGAGGTTGTATTTGAGTTCATTACAAGACAAAAGGGTTAGGATTTATAATGATAGGAAGGGATTCAATCATTCCCGTATCATGAATGAAGCTGTAAAGGAAATCCAAGACGATTTCGTTTGCTTCCTCAATAATGATATTGAAGTAATTTCAACGAATTGGCTTTCCGAAATGATAGGCGATGCTATGCGACCGGAAGTTGGATGCGTTGGTGCCAAGCTCCTCTATCCCAATGGGGAGGTTCAACACGCAGGAGTAATCATAGGACTCCGAGGCGTTGCCGGTCATGTCAAGAATTGTGACAGAGGGTTTATTCGCTACGATTGCAAGCAAAATTACTCTGCGATTACAGGTGCCTGTATGTTGATGAAAAAGACACACTTTAACCTTGTGAAAGGTTTTGATGAGGTTCACTTGCCAACCCATTTCAATGATGTCGATTTATGTCTCAAGCTTCGAAAAAAAGGTTTGAACATCGTCTTCAATCCTAAATCTGTTCTTTATCACCATGAATCTGCGAGTAGGGGATTGCCAACTGATAAAGTCAACAATGATGACTTCAATAAAGCAGTTCATTTTATGAGATGCAAATGGAAGGAAACTTTAGCTACAGATAAGTATTACAATCCAAACTATTCCTACGAATTTGAAGGATTTAAATTATCTTTCCCATTATTAAATGAAAAATTTGAAGAAATAATATGAATGATCTTATTCTTAATAATAGGGTTTTAAAGTTTCATAAAATACCTCGTATAGTTTGCCAAAAATATAGTCGGCCCCTTCTACTCTCAGGGATTTTTCTTTGTCGTGAAAAAGATAATCTAGAATTTTCTTTGAGAATTAATCATAACGATATTTTTCTAATATCCAATGATCAAATATACATCTCTGAGATTCTCCACAACGGTTATTATTTATATATATTTAAAAAGTTTGTTAATATATATGAATATTCGCAGAAAAGTGGAAAGTTGATTTTCGACTTTTTGGTGAAAAAGAATCATTTTGAACTATCTACTAAATTTGTTGAAATTTCCATAGGAAATCCAAAATCTCGATCTTTTGAATCTGCAAAAATTTGTATTTGTCTTGCAACATACAATCCAAACGAAGCTCTTTTCAAAAGACAAATAGATTCAATTGCCAACCAAAAAGAACAAGACTTTGTCTGCATTATAAGTGATGATGCCTCTTCGCCTGACAAAAGAAATTTCATAAGAGATTATATTAAAAGATACCCTCGATTCCGCTTGATTGAAAACGATCAAAGGGTTGGGTTTTATCACAATTTTGAGCGAGCTTTGAATAATGTGCCAGATGAATGTAGTTTTGTAGCATTATCTGATCAGGATGACTTTTGGTATGCCAATAAATTGACCACCTTAGTTTCTTCATTTGAAGAAGATGTCAATTTGGTGTTTTGCGATATGAGGATCGTTAATGAACAAGGACAAATTATAAATGATTCCTTCTGGGTAAATAGAAAAGTCCATACAAGTTCTTTTCAGAAACTCTTGCTGGCAAATGTTGTCACCGGAGCTGCTTCTGTATTCAGAAGAGATATGTTGAACCAGATCTTACCTTTTCCCCAATATATCAGTGCTTCCTTTCATGACCATTGGATCGCTTTGTGTAGCATATCAAGTGGCAAAATTAAGTTCATCAATGAACCGCTTCAAGATTATATCCAACATTCTCAGAATATAATTGGAGCAAACTGCAATTTAGTGGCGAATAGATTTTGGCAAAATATTTGGTATTTTTTGAGGGGCTTCCTGCCATGGATCTTGTCAAAAAGGCTAAGGAAATTTCGTTATCATGGAGAGGCTTTTGAATTGCATGACATACTTCGGATTGAGTTCCTGCTTCGTTCGCTTCAAGGGAATGCAGGAGATTCTTGCAGTAACACTTGTAATGATGGGGATTTTGACATCGCAAAAAGAATGCCTTTTTCCATGCTTTTATTTCGATCAATTGCTTCAAACTTTATTCCGCTCAGCACCCTCAAAGCCGAGTCACAAATTTTACAATCAATATATTGGAGATTTGTTTGTAAAAAATTGCACTCAGGCTTTTACTTAAAAAAAGTAGATGAAATCATGGGACTATCGCTCCAAGGTGACTCCTCTGATGAATTATTTGGTTCCACCCGTTACTTGATCAAGAAAATAGCGGGCTTAAACTTTACAATTAATAATAAAGAGAAAAATAAGTTAAACATACTCGTGCCTGCATTTAATGGAGACATTACTTACGGAGGGTACATCACGAAATTCCACTTAGCTCGTTTATTGTCTAACTCTGGGTTTAAAGTACGCATTCTTATTGTTGATGCCGATTACCCAATTGATGTTTCAAAAAGTAAGCTGGATATATCCTCCCTACTTGGTAAGGAAGATTTTTTCTCTGAAGTCGAGATTATCGATGTTTCAGATAGAGAGATATGTAGCTTGGAGCTTAACTGTGATGACCGAGTCATAGCAACTACTTGGTGGACGGCTCATATCGCCCACCAAATGGTTCAAGAGTTAAATGAAAGAAATTTCTTTTATTTGATTCAAGAATTTGAACCATTCACATTTGCAAATGGTTCCTACAAGGCACAAGCAGAGGAGTCCTACTTCTTTGAGCATTATCCCATCTACTCCTCTCAAACTTTGAGGGCTTATATCGAAAATACTTTAAGTAATCCGGAGCATAAAGCAGCTAGATTGTCTTCAGGAATCTCTTTTAAGAATCCAATTACTTCAATTAAAAGTAAGAGTGCAGTAGAATTGTCGAACAGAGAAACGATGAAAATCCTCTTTTATTGCCGACCCGAACCTCATGCCAGTCGTAATCTTTTTGAATTGGCTGTTCTTGCAATAGAATCTTTTATAGCGAGTCATTGCTATAATGGTGAATTGATCGTGAATGGAATAGGTTCTGCGGTTTCTGAGGTTACTGAATACAAATTTTCCGATAGCCTTACCATTAAGTTATATCCCAAAATGCAACTCAATAAGTATGCATCTTTCGTGAGCGAACACGACATTGGAATTGCCTTGATGCACACCCCTCACCCAAGTCTTGTGCCGATTGAATTTGCATCGGGTGGGCTTGTAACGCTAACAACAAGTTACACAAGCAAATCACAAGAATACTTTGATCAAATCTCCCAAAATATAATTGTTGCAAGCCCAACAGTGAAGGAACTTAAAGCAGGGTTGAAAAAATGTTTTGATAAATCAAAAGATTTTAAGGCTCGAGTGGTGAATTCCAAAGTCAATTGGCCTAGTGTTAGAAATGTTAAAAAATCGTTGGATCCTGTGGTTGCTTTCATAAAAAATAACACCTAGCACACAAATGAAGACAGCTACCGAAAGGGATTCTCCAGAGTTTCTCAAACTTAAGCGTAAAAAACTATCAATCATATTTGATACCCTAAGTAGTGAATGCAAAAGCAAGACTGAACTGAATTTCAACTTCTTGCATCGGCTGGTTGGATTGAAGGATGATCCAGACTTGGTTTCCTCTCATAATTACGATGAAGAGGCCCTTTCTCTAATCAATCAATTTGAAGACGGTTTGATTTTGGATTGTGGAGCAGGTTTGAGAAATGACTATTACGATAATGTGGTGAATTTTGAAATTAAGCCTTACCCCAGCACCGATGTCATTGGTATGGGTGAAAATCTTCCATTCAAGAATAATTCTTTTGATGCAGTTCTTTCTTTAAATGTTTTAGAACATGTTAAAGATCCGTTTGCTTGTGCAAAGGAAATTTCAAGGGTTTTGAAGCCTGGAGGAAAACTTTACTGTGTTGCTGCATTCATGCAACCCTTTCATGCTTACCCAAGTCATTATTTTAATATGACGCCAGAAGGCATGACTCTTCTTTTTGAAGATCAACTTGAGATTGACCTAAGAAAAGTTTTGCCGAGTGGGCATCCAATTTTTTCCCTGACTTGGTATCTTCAATCGTGGGTTAGAGCTTTGCCTGAAAAAACTGCTCAAGAATTTCTTGATCTCACAGTAAGGCACTTAATTCAAAATCCTATTGATTTATTAAACAAAAATTATGTTCAGGAATTATCTAAGGAAGCGACTCAAGAATTAGCAGCAACTACCGCAATATTCGCAACTAAAGCAGAGTGTGAACCTAGGCAGAACGATATTATTTCGATCAAAGAAAATCTAGGCAAAGAAGAAAGTGAAAATCTCAGGTTCTTGTTTCATTCAAAACTTCATACCTGGTGCATTGATGATGTTCGAAAAGATGAAGATAGAATTACAATTTCCGGTTGGATAAATCTATCTCGCAGTGAAAAAGAAGCGTTGTGCTTCTATTGTAACGGAAAAACTTCTGAAAGTATTGAATTAAATTTGCAGAGAAGCGATCTGAGAGAACTTTTTCCATTTTGGAAAGATGCGAATATAGCTGGATTTTCAGCTGTTTTTCAAAATATCCAAGCCGAAGAATTTTCTTTTGCTTACAACACTTGTAACAGATACGAAAAATATGGATTAACAAAGATTTATTTTCCAAACCTTCTTGAAAAAATTGGGTTCCCTGAAGCAATAGATCGCCAAAGAGTCCATGGGCACCCTGGACTCATTGGGTTTCAGATTGAAGGTTTCTCAGCCTATAAGAAAATATGTTGGATCTTGGAAAATGAATTTAATTTAGAACTCAACAAGGACCTTAGTTTGTTAGATTGGGGTTCTGGATGTGGTCGCATGGCAAGATACTTCGTAAATTCTGAAATTTCACTAACTTGTGCAGATATCGACCAAAGAAATCTAGAATGGTGTGAGTCAAATTTGGGTTTCAAAACAATACTACTTTCCGAAGAGACTGAAGGTCTGCTTGGGGTAAATCGCTTTGATGTTGTTATTGGAATATCAGTGTTGTCGCATCTTGATCAAGCCTATCAAATAAAATGGCTTTTTGAATTAGCTAAATCCTTAAAACCGAATGGTTGCGCAATTCTTTCTACCCATGGGGTCTGTAGTGCTCTTCGAAGATTAAGCAATGGAGAATTCAGCCAATTTTTAGGTGATGGATTTTGGGATGCTGGTCCAAACCAAAGCTTAGCAGATGTGGATGCCCAAAATAATTCGTACAAAGACACATACACTTCTTTGAACTTTATTGTATCTAATTGGCTACAGGATTTTGAGCTTGTTAAGGTTTATGAAGCTGTAATTGGTAACCATCAGGATCTTGTTATCCTTAAAAAAAGGTGATGCATAAACCTTAGACTACAATGATCATAGAAATTTTTAAAAAAATAAAACTTCCTGATCAATCATTAATTGCTCATGTGAATGGTAATTATGATGAGCAGGACAATTGGTTTAACAAAGGCGGTTACTTATTGGCACTTCATCTAAAATTGGCCTGTCAAAAAATCTTAAAAAAGCCTTTATCAGATTTTTATCGAATTTTTGATTTCGGTGTAGGTTGTAATAGGATTTTCGGAAGGATACCAACCATACAGAATCAACTTTTCGGCTGTGATATTTCAAAGGATTGTATCAATTATTGTGAGAATCATTTTCGCGGTAAGTACTTCACATGCAAACATTCTCCACCTCTGAGTTTTGAAAATGAGCATTTTGATTTAGTATGCTCCTACTCCGTCTTTTCCCATTTACCTATAAACCTTATGCATGACTGGCTAAAGGAATTGAAGAGAGTAACTAAGAAAAACGGTTTCCTCATTCTCTCTGCACACGGTGATAAAATGAGTAAGATATACCTGGATGCTAACCCCCATTTAAAGACAGAATATGACAGAAATGGTTTAATCGAAATTGAATATGAACCATTAATTATTTCGAATGAACTCAAGTTTAGTTCTTCAGTATATAAAAATATTTACATTAAGAATTCCAAAATGGAAGAAATCCTGAGTCATTATTTCGAAGTCATATACACTGGCAAAGCGCTTGAGCCTCTGGAATTCGTTTCCGATGAAACTGAGAAGAGCGATATCAAACACTTAGAGGAAATGAATATTGGTACTATGCAGGAAATGTTTTTCTTGAGAAATAAGTAATTCCTCTCACCCTTTTCTTATAAATCTTACACATGGTCTTTCGATAAACATATAGCTTAGGTATGATACAATGATAGTGACACACAAAGCAAATAGTGCTTTTGAATAGAAGTTTATTTGTGTCATTTTATTTACGATGGTAAGCACAAAAAAGTGAGTAAGGTAGAAGGAATAAGAAATGTTTGAGAGAAAGGAAATGATAACAGAACTCTTTTGTATCTTAAAAAATAATATAACAATGCAACCCAACAGAAGTGGCATGATTGGTGAAGGATTCATGAATGACAAAATCTTGTCTGGAAGGAAAATTATTATAAAAAATGAAGTAATTGTTATTAAGTGATTATCACGAATTCTTGTTACAAGGTTAAATTTATAGATTAAACTACCGACTAGAAAATATGTAATCAGTGCTAAAAAGTGATTATTTATAAAGAGAACATCATAGTTGCTTGGGCAATAATCTGCTCCCAAAACTTGCTTGATGATTCCTAATGCTGAAAGTTTCAACCAGATAATACTCAATACTGAAAAGAAAATAAACGCGTGTAACAAATTCTTGTGTAGGTAAATAATACATAAAGGTGCCATCATGTACCACAAAACTTCAATTGTTAAGGTCCATGTAACATGAAGATTGTTAAATTCCAAAAGAGCATTCGGAAATAGATGCTGTAAACACATCATATTTACTAAAAAAGAAAATGTTTCGTTACTAATTTTAGCTATCGCATTTTTATCATTGATAACTAATGAAAAAAGAAACCAAAAGATATAAGCAGGGAAAATTCTAAGGATTCTTTTGGCGTAATAAATTCTTACTTTATTCTTTTCTAGATTTTTGGTTATTAAATAACCACTTATTATAAAAAAAAGATAAACCCCGAGCCATCCGCCATGTGCTTTAAAATATGGTATGTCTAAATTAAAATAGACTCCTACATGATGAAGGAAAACGGAAATTACTGCGAAGGTTCGTATGTATTCTATTCCGACTATTTTATTACGCGTTTGCACACATTAGATATCTTTATCCCGTAGTCTTGTGTAAACAAAAATCTGACTAAATTACTGACTTTCTATCAATTTTTAAGATATTGTTGATTATTCAGTCGTCTCGGAATTTTAAATGATATCTTGTAATCTTTGACTTGTTGAAAGTTGGTTTGCTTTTGAGGAATAGTCTCGAATTCGGGAGAGAAATAATTTGAATCATCCTAAAGGGTGGAGTGAATCTTTTGGAAAGATTAAGGATTTTAGGTTCCATAAATCCAAGGTTGAGGTAAATAGGAGAAAAGCTTCCTTAAGTTCTTCATTTTGGTCGGCGAGTTAAAATCTTTCTTCTTCGCCCTCTGTATTTTTTTCTCAATCGTATTTAATTTTTCATCAATATTTTGTATTTCTTCTTGTAAGAGTTGGATTAGATCACCAATTGCTTCTTTTTCGGTGTCTCAGTTAGATGACTCTTTTGAAATCATTCTTTCGGTCGTAACCCATTCTTTAAATAAGCTCGGTGCTTCTGGCGGATTCGCGGGTAAACTACTCAAAAATGTAGAAAGTAAAAGTAGGGAGATTGTTTTAGTAGAAAAGAAATTATATTTACAAATCATACATTTTTATTCTTAAAATCTTCTACCATTTACAACCCGATTGCTTTTTTCGGGTGGTTAAATTTGCAAATCTGGCACACAAATGTTGTATAACTTTTATTTACTAACTTTATGTCGATAAAAGGTTGATTGATAGACACCTTCAAGTTAAGAAACTTTGGATGTTAACTTTAGTGGGTGCTAACGGCTATGTTGGTCAGAAGATAACCAGTACCCTTGAGCATAATCAAATTTCATTTACTTCCCTATCAAGGGTTGGCACGGATTATTACGATGCCAAAAAGCTTAGGAATTGTTTGGAATCTAACCAATCCAAGTTCTTAATTAACTGTGCAGGCTTTACCGGAAAACCCAATGTGGACGCCTGCGAATCTGCCAAATACGAGAGTTTATATGGAAATGCTGTGTTGCCTGGGATAGTAAGAGAAGTTTGCGAGGACTTAAAAATTCCATGGGGGCATATTTCAAGTGGGTGTATTTATTCAGGCAGGCGTGCGGATGGGAAGGGTTGGACAGAAGAAGATGAACCAAACTTTTCCTTTCGTTCACCTCCTTGTAGTTTTTACAGTGGCACAAAAGCATTAGGTGAGGAAGTTTTAGAAGGTGCCGAGAACTGTTTTGTTTGGCGATTGAGAATTCCGTTTAATCATCAACCTAATCCAAGGAACTACCTGCAAAAACTTTTGAATTATGAAAATCTTCTCGAAGCTGAGAACTCGGTTTCTCACCTCGGGGAGTTTTGTCAAAAGTGTATCGAATGTTTCACCAAAGATGTAGAGCCAGGGATATACAATATGACTAATCCGGGTTCTGTAACAACCCGTCAAGTAACCGAATGGATGATCAAGGAAGGACTTACCGATAAGAAATTTAAGTTCTTTAATTCCGAAGAAGAGTTTATGACTAAGGCCGCGATTGCACCTCGCTCCAATTGTGTTCTAGATACGACTAAAGCCGAAAAAGCAGGTATTGCGATGCGTCCAGTGGAGGAAGCGATGATTGACTCGATACGAAGAATGAGGCTACAGCTTGGTGTATGAAATCCTTACTGGTAACCGGCGGGCTTGGCTTTATTGGCTCGAATTTCATTCGTTTGCTGTTGGAGCAAACCGATTGTGAGAAGATTGTAAATTTAGATAAAGAAACCTACGCAGGTAACCCAGCGAACCTCGCAGACTTTGAATCGGATCCTCGTTATGTATTTTCTTTGGGAGATATTTGTGATGCTAATCTTGTTTCTGATCTTTTGAAGAAGTATCAACCAGATGCACTTGTTAATTTTGCAGCAGAAAGTCATGTCGACCGATCGATTGATGGTCCAGAACCTTTTGTCCAAACCAATGTGGTAGGTACTTTGAGGCTTCTTGAATCCTTAAAGCGTTATTACACCGCCCAATCTGAAGACCGTAAAAAAAGTATTCGTTTTTTACAT
>Ga0206130_10004582_pt1 | contig 16963 bp, 13 predicted proteins | sample Helgoland_Spring_9_FD_148637 | JGI IMG/M metagenome (GOLD analysis project Ga0206130, IMG submission 148637) | Pelagic subsurface seawater microbial communities from Kabeltonne, Helgoland, North Sea - Helgoland_Spring_Bloom_20160512_1 | ecosystem: Environmental > Aquatic > Marine > Epipelagic ... | reverse complement strand
ATTTCTTAAATTGAAAGGATTCACCATGGGCAATTCTGCCAGGTAGAATTTTTTCTACATACAAAATCTCCGCACTTTCACTCACTTCAACGGAGGTAGTTTGCTCCAGGTTAGTTGAGCCCTGTAAAATAAGTGCTCCGGGGTTGAATTCCAGGAATGACTGATCATTAACTCGAAAAGATTGTTTCACCTTGGCAACTCCTTTTCGCATAGTGTGGGAGCGAGTGGCACCAGGTGTGGTTAGAACCATGGACGAACTTTGGTATAGTTTGATATCGCATATCATGTGGTCTCCCGACAGTAGACCTGCAGTCGGACAGGAGAGATTGACGAGCAAAGAACCACTTTCTTCATCGAAGTATGGTTTGCTTAAATGAACAGGTGGTGAAAATCTTTGGTTTGATAAATAAGTTAGTCCATCCTGCTTGGATCTAGATTCAAGATGCACCCCTCCTTTGAGACCAAAATTATGAGACATTTTACAAGAATGCTGGTCGCTAAAACAAGAATTCTTTGGTCAGCCATTCGACCACATTATCCAAGCCTTTGTATGTTTTAAGATCAGTGAACAAATATGGCCTGTCATCCCTCATTTTTTTTGAATCTCTATCCATCACACCAAGGTCTGCTCCAACAAGGGGAGCTAAGTCTGTTTTATTGATTACGAGCAGATCAGAGTAGCGAATTGCTGGGCCTCCCTTTCTTGGTATCTTATCTCCTTCTGCGACATCGATTACATAGATAAATGCATCGACCAACTCGGGAGAAAAAGTGGCGGAAAGGTTATCCCCTCCACTTTCTAAAAGAACCAGTGTTGAATCAGGATGGCGGGCAATAAGCTGCTCGATGGCAACTGCATTCATACTTGTGTCATCACGAATCGCTGTGTGAGGGCAGCCTCCTGTTTCCACGCCCATGATCCGGTCTTCGGGGAGGGCATGGCTGCGTGCCAAAAACTTAGCATCCTCCATCGTGTAGATGTCGTTGGTTATAGCGACCATGGAATATTGTTCTCGTAATACCTCACACAGTCGAAGCGTGAGCATCGTTTTTCCAGAACCGACTGGTCCACCAATTCCCACGCGAACGGGGCGTGTAAAATCATTAGTATTTTTTTCTGTCATGATATAAAAAGCCTTGAGAATGCAAGTTCGTGCCGGGCAGATGCGATATCCATTACTGGGTTAAAAATTCCTGCATTTTTTTGTTCAACCTCCATCGAACCGAACAAAAGAGTTGATAAATGTTGAGGTTCCAGGCAGCGGTGTATTATCTTTTGACAGGCAACCTCACCCAGTCGGAGTAATTTTACTGAGGCGGAACAAAAATTTGAGACTGCTTGGTATACCCATGCCGTCAAAGTTGATAATAGAGGTACATTCTGTACATTTCTTAGCAATGCGGTGGCGGTTATTTGCTGAGGTTTTTCGCCAGTCTCATTAATTAGTTTTTCAAATTTTTGAGTAATCGGGCATTGATAAATCTCCCGAATCATTCGAATCATTTGCGTACCCTGAGACATTCCTGCTTCTCGAATTTCCCTAGTCAGTTTCCATGCAGATATTTCGTCATTTAATTGGAGCAAGCCTTTATATTCCTGAAGTTCAACTTTGGAGAAACAAAACCGCAGATAGGGCAGTTCCAGGTTTTTTAATGTGGGCAAGGTTTCGTGATGTAAAAAATCTTCCAGGTTCTCCTTTGAGCGAATGTCACCCAAGGCAACCCTTTCCTCTAATCCATATGAGTGGGCATACCCTCCACTGGGAAATAGGGTATCTGTGGTTTGGAGCAACGCGCCAAGCCATATGTTGTTGTTTTCTTCATTGGAAGAAGTTTTTTGTTCTTTCTCTTTTTTTACTTCCAGAATCATGTTGGTTCCTCTTTATTGCCAAAGGTTTAAATATTTGGACAGTTTGCCTGGCCCATGATGGTGGGATGAAACCGCTACTATTGGTTGAAATATTTCCATCGATTCTTGGAAGGGAATACCATTTCGTTCGAGCATGTATTGGACCGCCAGGTCGCCTTCGACCAAAAGGTAGGTATCCTTGAATTGAGCTGGGAAGTGCAGGTTTCCAACTTGCCAGGCAAGATGGGCGGCATCTTTTTGATTGGAAAAAGAAACCCGAAAAACTTTTTCCACCTTCTGTTTTATCAGGTAATTTTTGTTTTCTACTCTGTGAAAACAAATTCCGTGCTTTAAGGGTAGTGCCAAGTCGAATCCAAACTCAGTACCATCTTCAGCCTCTCCTCGCCATCTTCGCTTTGCTAAAACCCTTCGTTCAACCTGCAAAGAAACAGGATGATTGCTTGCTTGATGAGCTGCATCTTTTATCTCTCTGATTTTTATCATTATCAAAAAAGAAAATACCTTTGTGCCAGCGGTACTTCTTTGGCTGGTTCACAATAAAGTTCTTCGCCATCTGCCTTAACGGTATAGGTCTCAGGGTCTACCTCTATTTTAGGAAGGGCATCATTTAAGATAAGATCTTTTTTAGAGATGCTTCGGGTATTATGTACAGGAACTAATGACTTGCTTAGTCCGAGATCTAATAGTTTTTGATTTTGTATCGCAGCCTCACTTACAAAGGTTAAAGAGGTGGAGTGTTTTGCCTTTCCAAAGGAGCCAAACTGTGGGCGGTAATGCATGGGCTGTGGGGTTGGTATAGATGCATTTGGATCTCCCATGTTTGCGTATGCAATGAAACCACCTTTGATTACCAACTCAGGCTTGACTCCAAAAAATGCGGGCTTGAACAAAACAAGATCGGCAATCTTTCCATGTGTGATTGATCCGATTTGATCTGACATGCCATGAACAATCGCAGGGTTTATTGTATACTTTGCCAAGTACCTAAGTACCCGGAAATTATCTGCATTTGGATGTATGCTCGATTCCAGTTTTCCAAATTGTTTTTTCATTTTATCAGCAGTTTGCCAAGTCCGGCAAAGCACTTCACCAACTCGTCCCATTGCCTGGCTGTCACTTGCCATAACTGAAAATGCACCCCGGTCATGCAGGATATCTTCAGCGGCAATGGTCGACGGCCTAATTCTTGATTCCGCAAAGGCAACATCTTCAGGGATTTTTGAATCCAGGTGGTGGCAGACCATCAACATATCTAAGTGTTCATCAATCGTGTTTACTGTAAAGGGTCGGGTGGGATTGGTTGAGGAGGGTAGAACATTGGGTTCACCACATACTTTAATAATATCTGGGGCATGCCCACCTCCCGCCCCTTCGGTATGAAAAGTATGAATCGCCCGTCCTTTGAACGCACCTACCGAGTCTTCCACGAAGCCTGTTTCATTTAAAGTATCCGTATGAATAGCAACCTGGATATCCATTTCATCCGCGACCCCGAGGCAGGTATCAATGGTCGAAGGAGTGGTGCCCCAGTCTTCGTGCAATTTTAAACCAATCGCCCCTGCTCTGACTTGTTCGCGTAATGCTTCTGGGTTGGATGAATTTCCCTTTCCTAAAAATCCAAGGTTAACCGGAAACTCATCGGCCGCCTGTAGCATTTTAGCTATATTCCAAGCACCAGGTGTACAGGTTGTGGCATTGGTTCCAGTTGCTGGTCCCGTTCCTCCACCGGTCATAGTCGTTACGCCGCTGGCAATAGCTTCTTCGATTTGCTGGGGGCAGATAAAATGAATGTGGGAATCGTAGCCCCCGGCAGTAAGAATCATTCCTTCACCAGCGATTACCTCAGTTGATGCACCCACTACCATTCTTGGGTCGATGCCGTCTTGAATAAGAGGATTTCCGCCATGACCAACACCTGCGATTTTCCCTTCTTTAATACCCACATCTGCTTTGATGACCCCGAGTAATGGATCGAGAATAGTCGCATTAGTAATAATCAGATCCAAGCATTCATGATCGAGAGCAAGCGGGGATTGTCCCATCCCGTCGCGAATGACTTTGCCCCCTCCAAATTTGATTTCATTTCCATATCCCCCGTTTTCCGCAATTAGATCCTTTTCCACCTCAATAAATAATTCAGTGTCTGCCAACCTAACCTGATCGCCCGTTGTCGGGCCGTACATTTCCGCATATTGTCTTCTACTAAGTTCGAGACTCATGATTATAATTTTCCGTTGGTTAAATTATTGAGACCATAAACTTCCCGTGAACCAGCCAGGGCAACGAGTTCTACCTCCTTCGAATCTCCGGGTTCGAAGCGGGCAGCTGTACCAGCCGGTACATTCAACCTAAAGCCCCGTGCTTTTTTCCGATCGAATTCAAGTGCTCGGTTTACTTCAAAAAAATGCATATGACTACCCACCTGAATGGGGCGGTCTCCTATATTACTAACTTTGATAATAATGGCCTCGAGACCCTCATTTGCCATGATTGGTTTTGCATCTTTGGGTGTAATGATTTCTCCGGGTTTCATCGTATAGGGTTGTGTACGGTTACAAGTTTTGTTCCGTCTGGAAAAGTGGCTTCGACTTGAACCTCGCTAATCATTTCCGGTATGCCTTCCATTACCTCAGATCTTTGTAGAATGGTGGATCCAAAGCTCATCAAGTCGGCTACGCTTTTACCGTCTCTTGCCCCTTCCATCACTTCATAGGTGATAATGGCAACGGATTCGGGGTAGTTCAAAAGTACACCCCTGTCTTTTCTTCGTCTTGCCAGATCGGCAGCCACCACGATCATTAATTTGTCTTTTTCTCTGGGTGTTAAGTGCATGATGAATTAGATGCTTAAATGTTTGTTTATAGTTAGGGTATCAAGTTGATCTACAGTGCCCTTGCTTACGAAAAGCCCACGGTTCATAACCAAAAATTCATCTGCATACTCCTTCACGAAATCCACATACTGTTCGACCAGAAGAATAGTCATGTCATTTTCTTCGACCAATCTTCTGATGACTTCACCGATCATGGTAATGATATTTGGTTGGATGCCCTCTGTTGGTTCATCCAGGATAAGAACCTTGGGACGGGTGGTCAGGGCCCTCCCTATGGCTAATTGTTGCTGCTGCCCGCCCGAGAGATCACCTCCGCGCCTTTTGCGCATATCGTAAAGAACTGGAAATGTATCATAAACAGATGGGGGGATGACTTGCTGGTCGAGACCTGCTGCCGAGAGGGCAACGGAAAGATTTTCTTCCACCGTGAGAAGAGGGAAGATTTGCCGCCCTTGAGGTACATACCCAAAGCCTGATAAAGCTCGGGAGTACCCTTCAGTATTTGTGATTTCTTTGCCTTTAAAAAAAATACTCCCTGCCGATGGTTTTTCTAAGCCGACAAGATTTCTCATGAGGGTTGTTTTACCCACACCGTTTCTACCCATGACACAGGCAATAGTTTTTTCATTAATTTGAAAATCCAGTCCATGTAGCACCTTTACCTCTCCATAACTAAATTCCAGCTCTTTAACTTCAAGAAAGGCGGTGCCTGGATTATCCTTATTCATCGTCCTAGGTATGCTTCCATTACCTGTTCGTTTTTTTCCATTTCTTCCAGGCAGCCCTCGGCTAAAACTTTTCCTTCATTAAGCACTGTAACCGTACTGTTTAGGCGACGGACAAAGTCCATGTCATGTTCGATGACGACCAGCGTGTGATCATTTGCCAGCTCTAATAGTAAGTCAGCTGTTTTTTCAGTTTCCTGATCGGTGAGCCCAGCTGCTGGTTCATCCACGAGCAATAATTTAGGTTTTGATATAATTAAGGAACTTATTGCGAGCCACTGTCTCTGCCCATGACTCAAGGATTTAGCTAATTCGTTTCTTTGCTCAAGTAAGCCGACTTTGCTAAGAATTTCTAAAATCTGTTCTCTTTCATTTTTTGTTTCACGATCAAACAAATTATTTTTCCATCCTTGGTTACCAGGTAGGGCGAGTAACATATTTTCGTAGGTGGAGAGACTATCAAAAACCGTAGGAGTTTGAAATTTTCTACCAATCCCAAGCAGTGCGATTTCGGATTCATCCAGGGATGAAATTTCACGACTGTCAAAAAAAACTTTCCCGGTGGAAGCTTTGGTTTTACCACTTACTAAATCACAAAATGTGCTTTTTCCTGCACCGTTCGGTCCGATGATTACTCGTAGTTCACCATGCTTGATCCCATAGTGTGGAATATCAACTGCCTTGAATCCATCAAAGGAAACGGACAGGTTTTCAACAAACAAAACATAACGGGAAGACCAAAAGTCTAACTGTACCTGACTCGGACGGGAGTCCTTATAAACCAACAGAGGGTCTGTTGTGATATTCTCTGCGGTGTTCATCAGTTACTTGGCTCACTCATGTTTTTGATATCGGACTTTTTTTTAATAAACCGATCAACAAGCTCGATTAATCCATTGGGTAAAAAGAGCACCACTACCACAAACATGATCCCCAAGAAAATGGGCCAGTAGTCTGGGCTCCAAGTAAAGAAACCGTAATTATGTTCGGAGGTTAAATAATTATAAATTAGGTTAACAGATAGAGCACCAAGAATGGCACCTCCCAGGCTCCCCCTTCCTCCAACTGCTACCCAGACCACAACCAGTACGGATCTTACTGCTTCCATGTTTGAAGGGGTAACAATTTTCATTTGCGGGACATACAGTAACCCTGCCAAGGCTGCCAGCATGGCGGCCACGCAAAAGGCAAATATTTTAAAAGTGTAAGGCTTGTAGCCAAAGAAGCTAAGCGTAGGCTCATCATCCCGTATTGCCACAAGCACTTTGCCCAGTCGCGAAATCACGATCCATCGACAGAGTAAATAGGCTCCGAGCAAGCAGAGAACAGAAATAATATATAAGGAAACCTGAACCTCCGGAGCGGATAGTGAATACCCCACATCTGCAATGGAGTAGTCTAGTTGGTCGATTGCTCCATCCTTATTGAGGTCTATGTTGCTGGCTCCTGTATTTGATTCTATCCAACCCTGAGTCGCATCCACTGGGTTTAGGGTGAAGATAGAGCCATGGGGGGCAATGACATCGAACCTGGTGAGGCCATTAGTTCCACACAACTTTACATCATTTCGGCAAAATACCAGCCAGGCAGCTACGGCAATTGCTTGTGTAAGAATCGCAAAATAAACACCGCGTACTTTGCTCTTGAAGACAAAATATCCAAGGATCAAGGAAACTAAACCGGGTATAAGCAAACCGAGGAAAATTGTGATCGGAAGATTCCAGAATGGTTTCCAAAAACCAGGGACCAATGCATCCCCTGAGGATTCTCCAACTTCATATGGGTAAACAACAAAGAGGCAGGCTGGGATTTTCCATCCATTACTATCGATGATTCCCTCTGGACCACCATGATGTGCCAGGTGAATTCCCATTGCGTAGGCACCCAGGCAAAAGAATGTAAACTGACATAGGCTGAGAATCCCTACGTAGCCCCAAAGTAAATCTAAACCCAGGGCAACAATGGCAAAGGTAATGAAACGCCCAAGCATGTTGATGTCACCAATGGATAATACGCCCAGGTAATACATTGCTGGCACCACGACTAGGCCCAGGATACAAAGGAAAGAAAAAATCCTCTTTGATTTAATTATTTTTTCTTCCTCAATCATTACTTTTTGTCAGCAAGACGACCCTTGGGAGCAAATAAGCCAGATGGTCGGTATTGTATAAAAGCAACAATCAGTGCGAGCAGGATGACTTTTCCCCAGACCGGTCCAATGGTAAAAGTGCCAATTTCCAAGGGCTCAATCAACTTGGTCAAAATACCAATGCCTAAGCCGGAATAAACTACTCCAATTAGTTCGCCGACCCCTCCGGTAACAACCACAAGAAAGGAGTCCACAATGAAATTGGTCTGTCCCATATCTGGGGTAACTCCACCGATAATGGTCCATCCATAACCAGCCACTCCAGCAATACCTGAACCAAGGGCAAAAGTAAGCCTATCGATCTTTCTTGTTCTCACTCCCAAACTGTTGGCCATATCCCGGTTTTGCATGGTCGCACGGATCAACATCCCAAAGCGGGTTTTACGAATGATAAAATAAACAAAGCAGACACAGGAAATGGAAAGGCCCAACAAGTAGAGCCTGGCATAAGGGAGTACGATATCCTGATAGATTTCATATCCACCCCTTGCCCAGGTTGGGGAGTTTACGCCAATATTATCGCCGTAAATAATTCGAATCACCTGAATCAAAAATAGACCGACACCCCAGGTTGCGAGAAGAGATTCAAGAGGGCGGTTGTAAAGATGACGAACCACCAGAGCCTCGATAATGAGACCCACAACTGCAGCCGTACAAAAGGCCAGAGGGAGTGCAAATAAATAGTAGTGATTAACTGGATTATCTGGCGAGTGACCAAACATCAGTTGCACCTCATAGGTGGTGTAGGCACCAATCATCATAAGCTCACCGTGAGCCATATTTATCACTCCCATTAATCCAAAAGTGATCGCTAAACCTAAGGCAATTAAGATAAGGACACTACCGTAGGAAAATCCGCGGAATAAGTTGCCCGACCACTTGACCTTTTCTTTGTGGCCTTCTATTTTTGTACGCACAGAGGATATTGATTTCTTGAAATTTTTGATTTCCGTTTTTGAATAATCCTTGAAGGTGGAAAGGGCTGTTATTGCACTTTCCAAAGGGTCTATTCTCGCAAGTGCACGGAGGCTTTTCAGGTTTCCTAGTTTTTCCAGTGCGAGCACCCGGTCCTTGATCGACTTTTTCCCTTCTACCACTCCTCCCAAAATCATAAGTTCCATACTTTCCTTGGCGGTATGGCGCACTTTTGCATCCTCATTTTTGGTGTTTGAAATTTCTTCCAAGTTGGAAAGTGCATCAGGTAGGAAAGGGGGGTCACCGCATTTTTTTACCCCAGATAATCTTGTATCTAAATCTGGGGAAAATAAACGAAGGAGGAACTTGGATGAGTTTACAAGAGAGCGCAGTTTTCTTCCTGGACTAATATCCTCAAGTTCAAAAAGGCCTGGTTTTGCTTGCTCCCCGTTAATTAAAAAAGGCTCTTTGGAAAGGGGGTGAAGAAGAGGGGCAAATTCATTAAAGTCATCATCCATCAAGGTTTCTTCATTTAAAACGATACGGACTTCTCCTGACTTACTTGGCCAATTGTATATGCTTCCCTGACGATACATTTCGAAAAATGACTCCAACCGAATATCACCCGATTTTGCTAAGTCCTTGACCGCTTGTGTAACGATTTTTTTGTCTTCAGAGGCCAATTTTTTTATGTCCTCTAAAATCTTATCTTTGTTTAAACCGTTTGCATTTTCACTCCCGCACAAGTGACCATTTGGACCTGTGAAAAATACCAAAATGAATAAAAAGAATGAACTAACTGAAAAAAATTGATTCAAGAGAATATAATTTATGTCAAAAAAAGCGGACTCGGCTTTTCCAAAGGGCCGAGTCCGCCCGATTATTAAGTTTAAAAAAAGAGAAACTACAGGGATCCGTCTCCGTTTGGACCACCCGTTGGTTTTGGGTAGTCTCCATCAGGCCATAGGTACGAACTGTACGAATCTGGAGAGACCAGGCCGTCACTGGAATAAACAATTTTGAACTGTCCGTTTTTGAGGATTTCGCCGACGTATACTGGTTTAAGAGTATGCTGATTGGTGGCGTGCATTTTCTTTTTTCCACCAGGTGCGTCAAATTCAAGCCCGTATACTGCTTGTCTTACTTTATCCACATCAAAGGATCCACATTTCTCAACCGCAGCTTTCCAGACATATACACCAAAGTAGGCAGCTTCAATAGGATCGCATGTCACTCGTTTTGCACCACCTGGTAATCCAGATTCAACACAGAACTTTTTGAAGTTTTTTACAAAAGCTGCATTTCCAGGGTCTTTTACACTTTGGAAATAATTCCATGCAGCCAAGTGACCAACCAGTGGAGGGACATCCATGGCCCGCAGTTCATCTTCTGATACTGAGAATGCCATGATCGGGCAGTCGTCGGAAGTTAGCCCTTGGTTGGCGAATTCTTTGTAGAACGGTACATTACTATCACCATTGATTGTGGACAAGATGCAGGCGTCACCAGAGGCAGCAAAGTCTTTTACTTTGGATACGATGGTCTGGTAGTCCTGATGGTGAAAAGGAGTGTATTCCTCCATTACATTTTCATCGGGTACTCCCTTGGCTTTAAGAAATGCTTTCAAAACTTTGTTGGCCGTGCGCGGGAATACATAGTCTGTACCTAGAAGGTAGAACTTTTTACATCCCATTTCTTCCATCATGTACTCAGCAGCAGGAACCAATTGTTGGTTCGGGGAGGCAGCAGTGTAGAAAACATTCAAGGATTGTTCTTCGCCCTCGTACTGAACCGGGTAAAATAACAATGCATTATTTTCCTCAAATACAGGAAGGCAGGATTTCCGGCTTACAGATGTCCAACAGCCAAAGGTGACCGCCACCTCATCTTCTGTAATGAGTTGCTTTGCTTTTTCTGCGAATAATGGCCAGTCCGATGCTGGGTCCACAACAACGGCTTCAACTTTCTCTCCAAGTACACCGCCGGAGTCATTTATTTCTTTTACCGCCATCATTACTACATCTTTCAAAGAAGTTTCAGATATGGCCATGGTTCCACTCAGTGAATGAAGTACGCCGATCTTTACAGCATGAATCTGGGGGATTGTTAATGCGAGACTTAGCAGCGCAAACATTCCAGCTTTTATTTTATTTATTTTCATTAATATGTTTGTGATTTGTATTGTATAATTATCCCAAGAAAAACCTTAAATCTAGGGGTTTAAAATATCTTTCATTTTCTGTGCCAATATCTGTTATGTATATAAATTGAAAAATATTATATATTATGAATAATATTTATGAATTTTATGTATATTATTCATGTTATATATTTAGGCACAAAAAAGGGTGGGTGACTATTGTCACCCACCCCAACAAACAAACTAGACTGAAAATCTAGAAGGTATAAATGAGTTCCACTGCAAATAGATCGTTTACATCAACTGCGGTTCCACTTGAATCGTAAGAACTGTATTCGACTAGACCGGAAAAATTGTCTGTGAATACATAGCTAGGGGAGATGGTGATTTTCTCGTATGACGCGGAATCTCCCACATCTTGCTCGGAATACCTAAGCGTTAATGCAAGTGCATCTGTAAAACCGTAATTTCCCATGACTAACCAACCTTCAATATCATCGGCGGTTGCATCGGTTAGGTCTTTTTCAGCAATCTCTACTGCCGCAAGAAGTTTTCCGAACTGGTAACTACCCCAAAATGTGGTTGTTTCGTAGGCGTCCCAGTCTGCCATGATTGCTTTTACAGTCAGGTTTTCAACCCCGGTAAATGCAAGTGCATATTCAAAACCACCATCAGTTTCAGCACTGGCGAAAAAACCAAGGCTGAACATGTCATTTGAGAAATCTAAAGAGATTCCATCATCATAAGCATCATAGATGTTTTGACCACCTGCTGCACCACCTGAGGCAGTTGTACCATTCATGTCATATGCATATGAGTATTGGTACATGTTGGTTGGGTCATATGCTTCATATCCTAAGTAAGAAAGCATTTTACCAGCAGTCATGCTAAATCCATTTCCAAAATCGTAAGTGATGATAGCTTCTTCAAGATCTGCACCATCGCTTCCACCTTCCGTGCTGTAGATATCGTAATCCACAGATACTGATACTGGACCATCCTCGAAATCTAAATTGATTTCAACTTGGCCTACATCAAATGTGTCTGCATCAGCACCAGCGGTGGTATCCTGTGATTGGTAGTACATATCAACGAAGCCTCCAAGTTCTATACCACTACCTGTGGGTCCAATTTCAATGGCGTTTGCATTTAATACTGCAAGTATACTTGCGAGTGAGAATAACTTTTTTTTCATAATATATATTTGTTTCAGTTTGTGCTTATAGATAAGCGGAAAAACAAATTGCTTAAATCATGCCAACTATTAAAAAAAAAAGAATTTGTAAGATTATTTTTTTAAATCTAAAAAATTATTTATGATATAAATATTTATAATGAAAAATATTCATATTGGTGATTTAAATTCTAACTTTTTGCAAATTTTGACCATTTTTGATTGGGTCACCAGTTAGTTGAACTCATTTGCATAGGATTGAGTAAATGCCGGTAAAATTGGGCATAAACTAACCTGCTCTTAGACCAAGCCCTAACAGCGGTCTGTAAATAGGTAGGAGTACCTATTCTAGTTCCTTAAATATTTGAACTCTTAAAAAGGTCATTGAAACTTTGGTGGAGGTGGCGGGAGTTGAACCCGCCGGGGAGTCTGCTTCTTTCCCAGTATCTATCTATGATTCAGCAGTTTTGTCAGAGGCGTTGACTGAGATATTGACTGAGATTTCTGACAAGGATAGTCAGATTCTGGTCACGGTAGTCAATCGATGGAAGAGGCTTAGCGAGGAGCTAAAAAAGGTGGTCATGGCGATTACTGATATTATTTGTTTAACCACTCGCATCTGACTTTGGCCAATAACAATTTAAAATATTTATTTGTCATCAAATCTTCCGTATGTAAATACTGAAGCCTAGTAAACTATAGATGCGATTATATTGCATTATAGTTCTAATTGAATTTGAGATTTTTAGCAAAAATGAAACGGGGGGCACCTCAAAAGAAGCTACATGTTTTACTTGTAGATTTAATTACTGGTGAATCACGGCAGATTGGAAAAGTTCCGTTTATTATTGGAAATTCTACAGCCGCTGATTGGCAGATAGATAAAATGGAAGGAGTTCAGTCAAATGAAGTACATCTATCAAAAAAAGGAAAAGATGCTGGCTTTGTAATGACTCCTTACTATCACACGCAAATACCCATGCTGGTTGATGGTGCGTTATTTGAAACCCCTGTTGTCATACCTTCAGACCGTGGTCTTATTCTTAAGTTTCATACCAAACTTTTTGGCTTATGTAATACGAGCGATTCAGAAAACTTCCTTTCGCAGTTAAATTTAGGAGAATGGACATTATTTGATGGAGTTTCCAATCAGGTTTTCGGTAATTTCCCATTGGATCAAATTTCAACTGTAATTTCTAATTCCGGGGCAAGGTTTGAAAATTGTGCTATATCTTTGGAGAATCTTGGTGCTCCTGGTATCTGGCTCAAAGACTTGCCCGATTTAATCGTACCTTTGCCACCTGTGACCGAGAAAGCTCAACCTGCTCAAGTTACAAACGCCCCTGTTGATATTTCTTCATCCCTTCCAACTCCGGAAAAAATACAAGGGGATACTGGTGAATTTCAATGCCCTATATGCTGGCTCCATTTTGAGGGTAAAAATATCAAGCATATTTCTTCGCACGAAGAGCTTATTGGTGATCCAGTTTTAGGAGACGCGTACCAAAGAAGATTTGTTCCCCAAAAATGGGATACCAATGGTATTGCCCTTGATGATTTCGGTATTACTTCACCCGATACTGCTTGCCCACATTGTCATGAGCGACTTCCTGCCGGATTTGGTGAGTTTAAACAATATATTTATTCCATAGTAGGAGCTCCCTCATCTGGGAAGTCCTACTACTTGGCTGTTTTACTCAAACAGCTTAAAAGATTCCTTTTTCATAAATTTGAAATTTCATTTATGGATCAGGATCCTGAATATAACATTCAAATAAATGAAGTTATCCAAACTCTTTTCTCTGCTAGATCTGCCGTAGAGGGAAGAATAATTAAAACCGACATGCGCGGGGGTAATTACAAAAGTGTTATTCGTAATGGCAGGGAAGTTGATTTGCCGAAACCTTCGATTTTTAGCATCTCGCAGACTAATGTTGAGAATACTGATTCTTCAATTGTTTTTTATGATAATGCAGGCGAACATTTTCTTCCGTCCCACAGTGGAGCAGAGGAATTTCAGATTCTTCATGTGGCCAAAGCCTCGTCCCTCTTTTTTCTCTATGATCCGCTCGTCAATATAGATATCAGGCATAGCTTATCTAAAGTGGAAAGTGATCAGTTGAAGAGAACATCAGATTTAGATCAACAAGCCAGCATTCTTTCGCAGATGAATGTCAAGATTAGTCGCGTATTGGGAAAAGCTACATTCGAAAAGTTAGAAACTCCACTAGCGATATTAGTTGGCAAGTGCGATGTGTGGCATTCCCTTGTGCTAGACTGGAAAAAAATACAGAATCCGATTGGAAGTGATAATTTGCTTCATCATAGTGTAATCGATGCAAATTCGAAAATCATTCGTGACTTCTTGAATGACTTTGCCCCTGATATTGTAGCAACAGCGGAAAAAATTTCTCGGGAAATAAAATACTTCCCTATCTCATCATTTGGTCACAAGCCCAAGGAGTACAAATTTTATGACCAACAAGAGAACATTGAAGTTACGGATGTTGCTCCCGACCCAGTAAGGATAGATCCATATATGATTGAAATTCCTACATTATGGGCCCTTTCAAAAACTATCCCAGATCTAATTCCAGAGAGCTAGTACATGCCCACAGAATTGATATTTACTAGTGTGCCCAAGGGTGTAAAGCCTGGATCAACAGGTTATTGTACAGTTGCTAAACATAAGGGAATTGACCGCTTGCTTGATCAAGCAGTTGAGAAATTATGTTTCTATGAGTTGATGAAGCTGACAATCAAACCTGTCGTTCATAACTACAGTATACATTCCCTGAATACAGGTATTTTTCATGTCCTTACGCGTACTTGTTACAGTGGTTCTGACCACACAGGAAGAACAAATTATATCTCCCATAATCTTATTTTTGATCAAGCGGAGGCCTTGTCACAACTTGTCAGTCCAGCTGAGATTTTTCTGAGGGGGACTGGTTGGCTTAGTGCTTGGCCAGAAGGCCAATCGCCTATGTTTTTTCAGGAGGGCATCTGTAATGTCGCAATCCCAAAACCTTCAGGTGATTCCTCATGTTTACCCACCTGGGAGCAGTTGACCGGTAAGAGTAATTCAGCTCATGAACTCAAAGGTTATGCCAGTTGGAAATTTATAACAGAAGGTGGGGAACATAATAAAACTTTAAGTTTATTGTCAGAATTTTCATGGCTCGATCCTTCTTATCTCGAAATCTCTTGGAATCAACTTACCTTTACAACTTATCTCCAACCTTCGGAAAAAGCGACCAATTTTAGGATTGTTGCAGGTGACCCATCTGTGCCCGCATTTAATGCAATTTCATGTGCTACCTTAAATATTTCATCTTCTGGAGGTGCCAATGCCTGTTTTAGCAGTAGTGGCACTGGACATTTCGGACCATTACCTGAAATTCACCAGCCTATTGTTGAGGAACATCAAAACCCAGTGGAAACAGTACCCATTGAGCCGGTATATGTTGAGACACCCTTTCAAGCTAAACACCCCCCAAAAATACCAGTTCAGCCGAAATCTCCAACCACAAGTCCAACCCCTAAAAGTCCACGACGAAAGTCCAACCTTAATCTAGGAAAGCCTGGTGATTCTGAAAATTTATATGATTCCGCCGATATTCCTAAAGGGAAAGGTGCTGATGGAAAATCGAAGCTGCTAATCTTACTGATTTCTTTTTTCGGTTTTCTAGTTTTGGGTGCTGCAATCTTGGCAGGTGTCTTTTTTTGGCCAGAAAAAGCAAAACGTGGCAATACTCATTCTCCTGAAATTGCTAAAGCAGAGAACTTGGACGAACTTGATGTAAATGAAAGTAAGACATCCTCAGGAGAAAAAGAAAGTTACATTGATGATAATGAAAAAAGCAAAGTGCCGGAGGAGGGGCTTGCAAACACAAATAAAGAAAAAACAAGCAAAAGTGAAAACTCTCTAGACTCGCTAAAAGATAAATTCTCTAAGCTAGTTACTGATATAAATAGTACTATTGATTCGCATGCAAAAGATGAAGGTTTGGAGAGCAAATTTACTCAATTATATGAACTTAAAAATAAGATAGAAAAAAATGATCCTGCCCCCAATAATACTATATATAATGATAAAATAAAGGAGTTAGAAGATAAACGGGATCAAAAGAAACTTTCCCAAAATCCTCTTCCCAAGAAGATTCCTTTGGAAATTAATGAGAGATCTACAGTTAGTGAATTTTCATTCGATGATAGTGGTAAACCTCTTAACCCTGAAAAAACCTTTTATTGGGATCATAAAAACAAAACTTCTACTGAAGAAGGACAAAATTCAATGCACATAGCCTATTGGACTACTGACAAGAGGAATGACGACGGTACCACAACACAAACATTCCATTTACATAAAGACAATAACATCTCTTACAAAGTCGATAAGAATTCATTTCCAAAGTTAAAAATAAAGGAAGCTGACTTTGAGGTGAGATCTTTATCAGAACCTCCGGATTTAAATTTCAAACTTGATATTAAGGATGTCAGGATCACGGAGAGAAATGAGAATCGTGCAAATTTATTCCGTGCACTTAATGAACTTAAGGTAGAGGAGGTTTGGGCGAAAAGTAATCTAAAGTATGCCTTATTTCATGAGAATGGTCCCGCCACTAATAATAATGGAGAATTACTTACAGAAGATGGGAATAATCTGGCTGGTCTCAGCGAGCATTTTATTGAGTCTACCACAGCAATTTTAATCAGAGAACGAATTTCTAATGAAGTGACAAATATAGATACATCAATATTAGCTAACGAAGGTCAGGAAAATAACTATAAAGATTCAAAACAGGAACTTAGTGATCTTTTGAAATCGAAACTTGATTTCTCCAAAAAACATGAAGAATTAGAGATAGAAATAACTAAAAAGGCTATCGCTAAAATAACAAAATTTACATTTCATGATAAATTACCATCTAAAATTAAGTCTATTATCACAAACGCTTTCAAAAAGAAAAATTTGTTTTCGTACAGTAAATCTTCACAAACTTACAAATTTTATGACTGGTATGATCTGAAAAAATCATGTGTAAATTACAAAGAAGAAACCTACGATAAAAAGATCTCTGATGCAGCAAAGAAACTTGATGACTATGAAGATGATCGTAAAGAATATAAAAAGGAAATAGGTTTCCCAGACAA
>Ga0206130_10004579_pt1 | contig 16971 bp, 12 predicted proteins | sample Helgoland_Spring_9_FD_148637 | JGI IMG/M metagenome (GOLD analysis project Ga0206130, IMG submission 148637) | Pelagic subsurface seawater microbial communities from Kabeltonne, Helgoland, North Sea - Helgoland_Spring_Bloom_20160512_1 | ecosystem: Environmental > Aquatic > Marine > Epipelagic ... | reverse complement strand
TTTCACTCTGGGAGGCCACGGCCGTGTTAAACATGGAAGCCTGGATGCAATATGCACTTACGGGGACTGAGCCGAAACGCCAGGGCAATGGGAGCCAGACCATGTGTCCCCACGGTATATTCCCATGTCTAAGCAACAATGATGAAGAAAGCTGGATAGCCATCGCCTGCGAGAGTGACGCCCATTGGCAAAAACTCGCGCCCTGTCTTTCAGAGGAGTTACTGGCCGATCAACGATTTACCGCGTTTAAGACTCGCAAGCAAAATGAACACTTATTAAATGAGGCCATCTCTGTTTGGACCGCCACACAAGACAGGTCTGCGTTAGCGAATCACTTACAATCGATTGGCATCGCGGCTTATGCCGTAATGACAACGAAAGATATTGTAGATAACAGACAACTTGGCGCACGGGGCTTTATTGAGCGGCTGGATCACCCGGAAGTTGGTCGACGAGCCCACACCGGGATCCCCTGGCGATTTCGACACCGAAAAAATGGTGTACAAAAACCCGCGCCCTGTTTAGGGGCAGATACTGTCAGCTGTTTACGGACACTTCTGGCGATGGATGACGGCCAGATCGAACGCCTGATGAAAGATGGTGTGGTGTCAGCGGGCGGCCGCGAAGGCTTTAAATAGGCAAGGTGGATTCGGCATGCGGCTCTTAGTATTTTTTGTATGGGGGCTGGAGCAAGGCTGAGGCTTGCCGTGATGGCATAATGGTGAGTGCTGCCATACCGGCCCTTATGGGCGTGTGTTCTGGTCTAATGGAACAAGACACTTTTATTAGAGACGATATAGTTAACCATTAAGGTAATAGTTGTGACCCAAAACTCAATTACAAGTATTACCCGATAAAGTTTAAAGATGAAACTGGGGTATTGATCACGGAACAAGGTTCTACGGTTACGAAAGCCACAGAATCCAGGGGGCAGCGCTGAAGTCCGTGGGGTCGTTTTTGATAGAGGATGGTCATTTCCTGACTAGCCGCTTAGTTGATGGCCCATAGTCGCGAAAAAGTATCAGAAAAAGTAAAAGTCCTTTATTGCCCGATGTCCAAGCAGGGTGCGCCCTAACAGGGCACCCTAACCCGTAAACGGATTCTTCGAGGGCTCGCGCGCCTGGGGTAAAACGGCGGTTTAGATCAGCTCAATGTAGTATTATTGCCCTATTATAAATTTCGAAATAAATTCCCTATGACTAACCGCATTTTCATCGCCGGCCATAACGGTATGGTGGGTTCGGCTATCGCCCGCCAACTGGCCAGCGAAGCTGATGTGACGATAGTCACCCGCAGCAGCAGCGAGCTCGACTTGTGCAACCAACAGGCAGTGACAGAATTTTTTGCCTGCCAAAACATTAACGAGGTATACCTGTGCGCCGCCAAAGTAGGGGGTATTCATGCCAACGATACCTACCCTGCCGAGTTCATCTATCAAAACCTGATGCTAGAAGCCAACGTAGTGCACCAGGCCTACCAACACGGCGTAGGCAAACTGCTGTTTTTAGGCAGCTCGTGTATTTACCCGCGCCTGGCGGAACAACCCATGCGCGAAGACGCCCTGCTAACAGGGCCACTAGAGCCCACCAACGAACCCTACGCGCTGGCAAAAATTGCGGGCATCAAACTGTGTGAAAGCTACAACCGCCAGTATGGTACCGACTACCGCAGCGTCATGCCCACCAACCTTTACGGCCCCGGCGACAACTATCACCCAGAAAACAGCCACGTGATACCCGCCCTGCTACGTCGCTTTCACGAGGCAAAGCAAAACAACGCAGACAGCATCACTATTTGGGGTAGCGGCAAGCCACTACGAGAATTCCTACATGTAGATGACATGGCCCGGGCCTCCATTCATGTGATGAACCTGCCGGTCGCACATTACAGCGCCGCCACCGACCCACGGCTAAGCCATATTAACGTGGGCACTGGTACCGACTGCTCCATTGCCGAACTGGCGCTGACCATTGGCAAAGTAACTGGCTACACAGGCTCGATTATCTATGACGCCAGTAAACCTGACGGCGCCCCCAGAAAACTCATGGACAGCAACAAGCTCACCCGCCTAGGCTGGCGCGCCCAACACTCACTGACTTCCGGACTACAACATGCCTACCAGTGGTACATTGAACACGCCGACACCGCGAGAACCTAAATGACGAAAAAAACAGCACTTATCACCGGAATAACCGGCCAGGACGGCTCCTACCTCACTGAATTTTTGCTCGCAAAAGGCTACGAAGTACACGGCATAAAGCGCCGCGCCTCCTCCTTCAACACAGAGCGCATCGACCATATATACCAGGGACCCCACACCGAAAACCGGAAATTGGTGCTGCACTACGGCGACCTTTCAGACGGCTCCAACATCACGCGTATTATTCAGCAGGTGCAACCCGATGAAATATACAACCTTGCGGCACAGAGCCACGTGGCGGTGAGCTTTGAAGCACCCGAATATACCGCCGACGTAGACGGCTTGGGCACACTGCGCATACTAGAGGCCGTTCGACTGCTGGGGATGGAGAAAAAAACCCGCATTTACCAGGCCTCCACCTCCGAACTCTATGGCCTGGTGCAGGAAACACCCCAGACTGAGACAACCCCGTTCTATCCTAGGTCGCCCTACGGCGTCGCCAAACTCTACGCCTTTTGGATAACCGTAAACTATCGCGAAGCCTATGGCATGTATGCCTGCAATGGCATTCTGTTTAACCACGAATCGCCACGCAGAGGTGAGACCTTCGTGAGTCGCAAAATCACCCGGGCCCTATGCAACATCAGTCAGGGCTTGGAGCAGTGCCTGTACATGGGCAACATGGATGCCAAACGAGACTGGGGTCATGCCCGTGACTATGTGGAAATGCAGTGGCTTATGTTGCAACAAGAGATAGCCGAAGACTTTGTTATTGCCACCGGCCAACAGATCTCGGTGCGAGACTTTATCATCCGCGCCGGCAACGAACTGGGCATTACAATCGCGTTTGAAGGGCAAGGACTGGAAGAGGTGGGTAAAGTGGCCGCTATAGACTTGAGCAAGGCCGACCCTGATATAACCGTGGCGGTGGGTGATGTATTGGTAGGCGTAGATGCCAAGTACTACCGGCCCACAGAGGTGGAAACCCTATTGGGCGACCCCACTAAAGCCAAAACAAAACTGGGGTGGCAGCCGACCACCACACTGGATGAAATGATTAAAGAGATGGTAGACACCGACCTAATCGCAGCCCGAAAAAACCGACTGCTGATGCGCGAGGGTTATGAGGTGAATCAAACTCAGGAGTAACAACCACTGATTGAGGGCTACCGTCGTTTCATATTGTCGGTTATAAACCCCGCGCGATGCAAAGCCACCCGACTGGCCTAAAGACCCTCAAAACTCAGGCAAGTGTTTAACTAAAAACTTTGAAATACTTAGATAATACAAATCCACATCACAACAAAACTTGAATCTAATGCCAAAAATTCTAACCATATTCGGCACACGGCCCGAAGCCATCAAAATGGCTCCGGTCGTTAAAGCGATCCAGCAAGAAGCTTGCCTACAAGGTGTTGTCTGTGTTACCGCCCAACAACGAGAAATGCTGGACCAAGTACTTAACCTGTTCGAGATAACACCCGACTACGATCTCGACCTGATGACCAACAATCAAGGTCTCGCTGATTTAACCGCGCGGGTCGTCACCGGCCTGCAGCACGTACTCTTGAAGGTAAAGCCCGATCTAGTCCTGGTTCACGGGGACACCACAACCACCATGGCCGCTAGCCTCGCCGCCTTCTACCACAAAATCCCAGTGGGTCATGTGGAAGCCGGGTTACGTACTCACGATATTTATTCGCCCTGGCCAGAAGAGATCAACCGGCAAATGACAAGCCGTATCACAGCATTGAACTTCGCGCCCACAAAGCTCTCGCGGCAGAACCTGCTGGACGAGAACATTCCGGACGAGTCAATAACGGTTACTGGCAACACCGTGATCGACGCCCTACTCACTGTTGTAGACAAGATCCGCAACAACACGCAGTTGCAACAGGCATTGGATGCTCAACTCCCGGATATCGGGGACGGCAAGCGGCTCATACTGGTCACTGGTCACCGCAGGGAAAACTTCGGCGAGGGTTTTCTCAACATTTGCCGTGCTCTGGCAGAACTGGCAGACAATCCAAACCTGCAGATCATCTACCCCGTGCACTTGAACCCGAACGTACGACGCCCAGTGTACAAAGCGCTAGGTGACCACGACAACATCCAACTCATCGAACCACTGGACTACCTGCCGTTCGTACGCTTGATGGATAAGGCACATATCATCCTGACCGATTCTGGCGGTATTCAAGAGGAGGCCCCCAGCTTGGGTAAACCCGTGCTTGTGATGCGCGATACCACCGAGCGCCCCGAGGCAGTGGATGAAGGCACGGTGCGCCTGGTAGGCACAGATAAGAACAAGATCGTGAGCGAAGTGAATCGTCTGCTAGACTCCGAAGACGATTATCAGGCCATGGCCCGCGCGCACAACCCCTATGGCGACGGCAAGGCGACCGGTCGCATCGTTAACGCCATCAAGGAGAAATATATTGATTAAAATTGCCGTCATCGGCCTCGGCTATATTGGCCTTCCAACTGCAACAGTGTTGGCGCTGCGAGGTTTTGATGTGCTGGGCGTAGACATTTCCCAGCAAGTTGTGGACACGCTGAAGCAGGGCAAAATACACATTGTGGAGCCAGACCTGGATGTCTCCGTGGCCGCGGCCATTAAATCAGGCGGCCTAAAGGTAAGCACTCATACTAGCACCGCTGATGTATTTATTATCGCCGTACCCACGCCCTTCAAAGAAGGTCACAAGCCAGATTTAGCCTACGTAGAAGCCGCCGCCCGCGACATCGCTATTCACCTGACACCCGGCAACTTGGTGATACTTGAATCCACTTCACCAGTGGGCACCACGCACAAAGTATCACAGTGGATCGCCGAGGAACGGAGCGACCTGGAGCTCCCACATCAGAATGCAGTGAACCCAGATATTAACGTTGCGCACTGCCCCGAGCGCGTGCTGCCCGGCCGAATCATGACTGAACTAGTAGAGAACGACCGCATCATAGGGGGTATCTCACCCACCTGCACCCAAAAAACTATTGCGCTTTACCAGCAGTTTGTGCGCGGTCAGTGCCTACCAACGGATGCTGCTACGGCCGAAATGGCCAAGCTCAGCGAGAACGCCTTTCGAGACGTGAATATCGCCTTCGCGAACGAACTTTCACTGCTGGCAGATAAGCAGGGGGTAAACGTGTGGGAATTGGTTAGGCTGGCCAATCATCACCCGCGCGTTAATATACTCAACCCCGGCCCCGGCGTAGGTGGCCACTGTATCGCCGTTGACCCCTGGTTTCTGGTAGACGCCGACCCTGAACAGGCAAAACTGATTGCAACCGCGCGGCGGGTGAACGATAGCAAACCTGGATTTATCATCGAAAAAGTAAAGACCGCCATCGCCGATATCGAGAATCCCCGCATCGCTTGCCTGGGCTTGGCATTCAAGGCCGACGTGGATGATTTACGAGAAAGTCCCGCCGTGGATATTTGTCAGCGATTAGCGCAAAGCACCGAGATCACTATTAGTGTGGTGGAGCCGCACATCAAGGAGCTACCGGACAGCTTTTCACCCTACCCCAATATCAGACTCGAAGCCCTTGAGTCTGCTATCGCCAACAGCGATCTGGTTTTATTATTGGTCGATCACACCCACTTCGCACAGGTGCCAGCCAAAAACGACCTTACGCAGAAGATCATTATAGATACCCGGGGCCAATGGAACGGCGCTACCTTGACCTAAAGCGCACACGTCTTGCTGACAAGGCTATATATCTGGCTCCTGAGTCAACCTTCTACCGGTTACTACGGGCAGAAAAGCTGATGAATCAGCCCGGGACGTTCCGCAAAAGGAAGCGTGTCCCGCAACTAAAAGAGCCTGTAGCAACAGGACCTAATGAGCTTTATTCCTGGGATATCACCGACTTCGCTACGCTACGCTACGCGCAACAGGATATACAAAATGAATGTTATCTTTTAATTAACTGTCCATATGAGGTTGACACCTTCCGACACCGTCCTAGTGACAACAGCCTAGCACCCAGTTAAGTGTCCTGATTTAGTAAACCACGACACAGGTGATTCTATAAAAGACGGCGGTCACAAGTGAAAAAACAAAGACTGTCTATTATCGCGAAAACCGAAAAAACTTATCAAACAGATAGCCGAGTGATTCCCGATGGCAAACTGATAGTGCCTGAAGGTATATCGAAAGGTCGTTAACTGCTAGTAACTGAGGTTGATATGTGGAGTGCGCGAGCATGAGGATTTCCGCAGAGTGGTGGTTCAAAATTGGATCTCGGTTTTGTCTGTGGATCTCATCCTGTAGATGTCGTTAAATGGCAGATCAATGTTTCGCCACAGCCCGCCCTATCCGGCCTGTTTTTCAGATATCGACTCCTTCTACATCGCTCTAAGCGATCGCCGTTTCAGTTTCAATGCAGGCCTCTCCACAGCAAACCATGAAACTAACGCTAGAAGAAATGTTAAGAGTACGGCGATACCAGCATTTGGAATCGCAAGCACCAACAAGAGGTTAAAAACTGGCGAGTGCCATATGTACACGCCATAACTGAGGTCTAAGCCTAATGGCACAAATGGAACTACAAACGCCAACCAGAGCACTAGCCCAACATAGCAGAGGAAATATGCGAACCCCAACCAATTTCCTGACGAACCGAACAGAACACCATCACCAAGCCATATCATGACAATCATTGGCACCAAGGCTATGGGCATATAGGGAAGCTTGCGTTGGAGGTAATCAAAATGTTTTACAGCGAGGATACCAAAGCCAAACATCCAGCCCCAGACCATGGGTGTTAACGATATAACGTTGAAAATGGTCTTTTCGCGGTAAACGACTAAGGACAGATACGTAGGACCAACCGCATAAATGAAAAAAGAAAGAGCTATGAGAACGATAACTGTGAATCGAAACCGAGCCTCTAACCAAACAATAATAGGAACAAAGAGATAGAACAAAATCTCGACAGTAATCGTCCACAATGCGCCATTAATGACTCCCACGCCGACATCACGGAAATGACCGGGATTGTATGCTTGCCCAATAGTAGTTTGAGCAAAGAACCAGATCCCATAAGTTCCTATATTGTCCAAAAAATCATTCCAACCATGCGCAATACAAACTACTGCGCCCCCTCCGAACGTAACTAAAATAAGCGCGGGGTATAGTCGAAGGAAACGATTTTCTAAATACCGCCGCCCTGGTGCATTCAGATACGACGCGTATATTAGGAAACCGCTGACAAAAAAGAATGCGGGCACTCCCGGGAAGTGGCCGATAAACTCGGGAACAAGGAGCCCAAAGTGATCTGACGCGTGGACCACCACAACTTGGGTCGCAAATATCAGGCGTAACCATTCAAGATTATTGTTTTTCGGGAAGGATATAGGCGACGTGGACATTTGGTTCCTTAACTAATGCCTTCAAATATTTTCTCAGTAAATATAACATACTAAGACTCTCTCCTTAGTTGAAACTCTTTTTTCCCAAAAATTGCACGAGCACCTTCCGCGAGAATCATTTGAGGGTAAAATATTAAGTGACAGTTCTTGAATGTTCTTTCGAATAGGGAGCGGCCGATTTTTTCGCAGTTAACGGGGTCCCCCTGTGGGTGAGGCTAGTTGCCACGTCTCTTAATTTACCGACCACTTATTATAGAGCGTAATGCGAGACAAGTTTATGACCAAGTATTCAGCTGAATTTAAAGAAGCAGCCGTCAGGAAAATGACGGCCACCTTATTAGGTTCTGGTCTAATGGAACAAGACACTTTCATCAGTGCGGTAGATGTCAAGCTAGTTGGCACGTCTCTGGTAAAAATTATGCTGCTTGTTGCACCTCCTGGGTCCCTGGTTTCTTACTCTGCGGGTTAAGTGATACAGATTGTACCAGCAACCAGTTTCTCCTCTGTCCAGACCATCGCTCAGGATGGCGCCTCTTCGCGGCTTCATAGACCCTCGCCCGTTCCTTGAGGATGGCGACGTCTTCACCCCTGTGCCTTTGGCCAGGCTTATCTTTTAATTAACTGTCCATATGAGGTTGACACCTTCCGCAGGCCGTTGAGGCAGAGCTACAGGATCTCATTGCCCAGTATGCCCAACTCCGAACGGCAGCCTGTACCGCTGGTGTCGTGCGCAACGGCTATCAGCCAGAACGCGACCTACAGACCAGCCTGGGGCCAGTCGCGGTTAAGATTCCCAAGGTGAGATCCAAGACAGGTAAACCGGTGACCTTTCGCGCGGCACTGGTGCCTCCGTACATTCGCAAAACAAGGACCTTGGAAGCGGCCTTGCCCTGGTTGTATCTGAAGGGTGTTTCCAGTGGGGAGATGGGCTCTGCGCTGGAGGTTCTTGTAGGGCCGGAAGCAAAGGGCCTGTCGGCCAGTACCGTGTCCCGGTTAAAGCAGACTTGGGCGCAAGACTATCGTCGCTGGAACGAGAGGCGCCTGGATCAGGACCGTTGGGTATATCTCTGGGCAGACGGCGTCTACAGCGGGCTGAGGGCCGAACAAACCAAACTGTGCGCCCTGGTGATTATCGGTGTGAATGAGCGTGGCGAGAAGCACTTCCTGGCCATTGACGACGGTGTGAGAGAGTCGACCCAGAGCTGGCGCGAGGTGTTATTGAACCTCAAATCCCGTGGGCTAAACGTACCAAAGCTGGCGATCGGCGATGGCGCCATGGGGTTCTGGGCGGCCCTGGACGAAGTGCTCCCAGAAATCCGCCAACAGCGTTGCTGGATGCACAAGACTATAAATGTGCTGAACTGCCTGCCGAAATCGTCACAGCCAAAGGCCAAGCAGGCGCTGCATAATATCTGGCAGGCCGAGACTCGGGCGGATGCCGAGAAGGCGTTTGATCTGTTTATCGTGACCTATGATACAAAATACCCCAAGGCAACGTTCTGCTTACAGAAAGACCGAGAAGCGCTGATGGCATTTTACAATTTTCCGGCGCAGCACTGGCAGAGCATCCGCACCAGCAACCCGATTGAATCCACCTTTGGCACAATCCGCCATCGAACCAAACGGTCAAAGGGCTGTTTATCCCGTGATGGTATGTTGCACATGATGTTCAAGCTGGGGATGTGTGCACAGGAAAACTGGCAGCGCCTATGCGGATTCAAGTATCTGGGACAGGCGATTACCGGGGTGAAATTCAGAGATGGAATCGAGGTGAAAACAGTTGGCCAGGCCGTCGCCTAACGCTGGTACGGAAACACCACTTTTGACAATAACTGCCGGTTGAATCCAAGGCGGTTAGTAATGGGGGAATTACCACCATAAAGCGCCTAACATGTAGCTGATGTATGATGTCTGAATGAAGATAATCTTCCGGGCGGTCCGCGAAGCATTCAGGGAGTGGACTATGCCCGCATTGAAGCTAGTGCTAAAAATTTTTATCCTCTTCGCCTAGCGAAGCACCGGTTAACCATTTGCATTTTTGCGGGAAAATCTCTACCGTCGGAGCGATAATTTTGACAAAGGGTACGACCATCATTCATCGTTATCTGCAAAGGCCAGCGCGTTGGCAATGGCCGTTGTTTGTTGCATTGGTAGCCTATTACTGCATCGCCATGACAATCGTCGCCCCTGTCGAAGGAGACGGAATTGCCATTGCCGTCGCAAGCCAACATCTACTGGAAAATAATATAGTAGGCACCGCTGCGGCATATAGGCCATCCTTTCAGCCAGGCACGTATGCGCTCGTAGAGCTGGCCTCGAAAGTAACAGGGCTAGATACCTATACTTTTTTTTCCCTCACCAGTGCGCTCTGTTGCCTTATTTTTATTTACATTAGTTCTAGTTTTGTAAGTGCCTTGACTCAATATCCCATACCTGTCTGCGGTATTTTACTTTTGCTATTGCTTCCGCAAATATACTCGGAGGGTAACTATCCTAACAGTACAGTTCTTGCTGCGGCAGGCGGTAGTTTAGCGTTTTTGGTGTTGGTAAACCCCAAAATACTTGGCTTTGACCGATTGCTTTTGGCAGGGTTCTTTATAGGCGCTGGTGCTTTTTTTCGTTTCGACTTTGCCTTGATGGGTTTTTCGACTCTCCCGCTTTTGTTAAGAAGGCAAGAGTCCTGTAAAGCGATTATCAGCTTCATCATCATTGGTCTCGCAGGCGGAGTAGTCGCCATAGGATTAATGCTACTGTTCGGCGCGAATCCTTTAGACCTGCTTAGCACTTCTCGGGCGCATCTGAACAGCAGCGGATCTTGGATCACGATCTTGCGTCTAAACGCTCTCACCCTTGCTGAGTTTTTCCCCATCAGCACGGCAGTCCTACTTTTGATAGGAGTATTTGCCGTCTGTCGTAGGGGGCAAGCTGTGGAGTTGTCTCTAATACTAGTTGGTTTTTTACCTTTATGGCTAGCCTATTCAATGGCCCTAACTACTCCCAAATATCTTTATTACGCTCTTCCATTTCTGCTATTTGGCTGCATAACGGGGTTGAAGTATCTTTTTGAATTGGCGGCAAGTGGCGGTAATAAGATACTTGGAGCACTAACCCTTGTTCTGGTTCTTCAGTTACTGATCGGTGTCAACTTTGAGTTAAGGGAGAAACCGTGGCGATTAGAGCGTTCACCCAAACTGTTGCCGATTGCTGAATTTTCCTTTGCCTCAGGTTTATTGAGTGAACTTAGCTTTCATATCGGTGTAGGCTCAGCTTGGCCTTCGCACGACGGGCCAAGCTATCCCTTTGGGACGTTTTGGGGCCCCTTAGCTTGGTATCATGAAAAGGCAGCGTCTAAGAAAAGTCTTGGCGAGCTAGTGCGATTTGCTCAAAGCGCTGAAGGTGCGAAGTTGCCCTACGCCAGTACAAGCTGGGTTGGTAGCCGCTCCCAAATGCTAGGCTTGACGCTCGCAGGCTACCGGTTGCGCAGCTATACCGATACGCCGCAGATCTGGCAGAATGGTAAAGAAACGATCATGCATTATACTGACGAAAATTATTCCTTCACTGCTGACAGATTGTTAATGGGTATCCGCCAACAAACATCCCCTTCGGACTTCATCCTATTTACTGGACTCCCTCGTGAGGCGTACTTAGTAAATAGTTTGGGTCGCCAGAAAGAACGATTTTATTTGCCAGACCCAATCAATGGCAGGTTCGCGCTTTTCAGGTTGCATTCGGACATTGCGCCGGAAATTATTTTTTAAAGCGGGGGGCAGCGGTCAAATGCCACGTAAGACTTCCGGAGCTAGTGTGCCAAGAATACGCGTGGATGCTGTATTACCCTGAAGGAGACACGAATTATAACAGGGCTTTTCGAGCGAACGTCTGAGTATCGAATTTTCAGCGGCCTATGGGTCAGGCTCGTTGTCACGTCTCTTGAGTTGGTTCGAGAAAAGCCAGAAGTACTAGCAGGCCCGCGAACGATTAACCAAACTTGTCCAATGGACTTCATGCATGACCAACTGGCGGATGGTCGCACCTATGGGTTGTTCAATGTCATTGACGACTACAATTGCGAGCGGCTTGGTATCGCGGTAGGTTTATCACTGCCCTGATTGCGTGTGGCACGAACGCTTGATCGTAGAATGGCGTGGTAAGCTGACAGTCATTCGCTGTGACAACGTCCGTGAGTACATCAGCCAGATGCTTGCCGACTGGGCTGAAGATAGAGGCATCCGGTTAGACTTTATCCAACAGGGTAATCCGCAACAGAATGCCTATGTTGAGCGTTATAGTTGGACGGTAAGATACGATTGGCTGACACATTACCTGTTCGAATTTCTTGAAGACGTTCAGAATCACGCACAGTTGGTTGTGGACCTACAACAACGGTAAGCGCTCTATCTCCCCACCTTGTCAGCCCTAATGGAATGTGATGGCGGGAATATTGTGCGGCAGGAGATCCTGCAGGTCATCTGGTTTTGTTGTCGGTAATTCTGTGAGCACATGGGTCAGGTAATGCCAGGGTTCATGGCCTGATCGATTTGCGGTTTCAATCAACGAGTAAATAGCGGCACTCGCCTCAACTCCGGCCTGACTCTGTGAGAACAACCAATTTTTTCGATTATGTTTATCTACACATAATCGAAATTATGTTTACAACTGTTATTCAGACTTTCGCTCGAAAAACCCTGTTTTAGTTCCTTTCCTCCGGAATCAGGCCTAGGCTTCTGACTGTCGGTTAATAGGATTGGCTCTGTTGAAAGTTCTTTCATAAGTGGCTCGAGCCATTGAGCTACGATACCGGGCATTGTAAATTCTGAATGATCGCAATCTATGGGCCCAACACTTGGGGCCTTTAAGCGCAAGGCTGTTAGCCACAGGTCGATATCGGGCCTATTTGATTCACATATATAGAAAACGTCACCCTGATAGTCTTCCAACTTGTGACTTTGAACCATGCGTGCGTATATTGGCCGTAAATAAGTCCAAAGCAAATTCTCTGGCAATGGACGATTAAAGAAGAAACGAAATTTAATTTCCGCCTTTTCGACTGCCAACAAAATCTTCCTTGGGACACCCACCCGGATCCTAGTAATAAGATACTTGCTGCCTTTGATTAAGTGTTCGAATTTGCTAATTAAATTTGAATTGTTATATCCTTGCATATTGCTTTTAGTAATGCGCCAAACGTGACTTTGTGAACTGTCTTTTATTGGTGGCGACATGAGGATGAGCTTTTCTACCTTATCTCCTTCGGCTTCAAATCGTTGCGCTACCTTCAATGCGAATATAGAACCAATACTAAACCCGCCTATCTTGACAGGCCCTTTTGGGCAGATGTTTTTAATAGTTCTATAATAATAGTCAACCGCCGCATCTAGTGTGATGTGTTGCGCGCGGAACCCATCCAATGATTGATGGTGCAAGAAATATATGGGCTGATTAGCCGGTAAATGTTCCTTCAGTATGTGTAAAATTCCGGCACCTGCAATCCAGAAAAAGGGCTTTTGATTGCCGTCGACATTGGCGGACATGTAACGTGCACCATCCGTTAATTTGTCCCGTTTGGGTACCAGTGCATCTAAAAAACTTGAGGATGTATTGGAAAACTCATGAGGTATAGAAAACTTGTTGCACAGATGTCTGGTCAGGGAAGCTATAGTGCCAAACTCATAGACTTCTTCAACTTCAATGACTACGTTCATTTTCTGTTCAAGCTCAACGGTAAGACGCACATAGGAGATGGAGTCAAATCCGTATTCAGAAAATCTCACATCGTCTTTGATAAAATCCGGGGAGCAATCGGCAGCCTCCTGTACACATGCCTTTATCCAGTTCTGTATAGTGTGGGCATCATAGCCTGTCCCAGTGACTTCGTATTTAGGCGAGGTGAGTTCTTGTGCGAAGTGGTGTGCCACTGCCCGCGTTTTTTTAAACGCAGAGTGAGATAACATTTCTTTAACGCCGGATTTATGCGTACCCATCTGACCTGAAATATCGGGAAAATTATTTTCAGTCAGTTCAATCAAGTCACGGCGCTGGGCTTGAAGGGCCCCTATAATGCTCAACAGGACGGGTTTTGACCAAGCACGACGCTCTTCTTCTGTCGTTTCTAGCGCTAATAGGTAGGCATAGTCTGTGACCACGTGCATGGCCTCTTCTCTATAGTGACAGTGATGTGCCTGCAACCAGGTAGATTGCATGTTTGAGTCACCCAAAGAGAGCATCTTGTGCAGCCAGATGGTGTATTCTTCGACGAAAAGGATGCAAAGCCAAATACAATAATGACGTTGCCTTTCAGAAGCATAGTTAACTGGGTCGAGAAAGTGCTCTAAATAATAGGCATCACTTAGATGTTGGCTGCGCATAACCTCGTCAACTCGCTCTGGATACATGCCGACTAAGCTTTCGGCATAGCGCTCAAATAGTTCTACATGCTTTAACTCCTCTTCATCCAGAAGGTCTAGGCTCCTTGATTTGGACTGCCCGGTGTTAATGCTTTCTATCCAGAGCGCGACAAATTTTTCCAGGGCTGCAAAGTTGCTGCAATCTATCAACGCTGCGCTCCATTCATAGAATGAACGGGGTTCTGGGTGCTGATTCATAACCTTGGTATTAATATTTTCTGCCGCCAGAATAGCATCGTTGTAGTAACGGCCCGGTTCATTAATGCGAGACCAATCTATGTCGGCCTCAATATCAAACTGATACTTGGTGTTGCGTTGCTCAAGTTTTGCTAGCCTTTTGTCTAGGTTGCGATAGACAAAAGGCTCTACTGGAGGGGGATGATCGTTAAACAGAACGGTGAACTGATCATCCAGCCAGATTTGACGCGCGCGATTGTGTTGAGTTTTACCGCTACTGGTCTTGGGTATTTCTCGGCGTGGAACGAACACGATAGCGGTTGGCGAAACATCAAGATTATTGACAATAGACTGTCTAATTGACAAAGCTATTTCTTCGTACCCAGCGACAATTTTTTTCGGCACGCCTATCACTACAGCAAACGTTTCTCCTTCGTAGGTTTTTGATGATGGCAACGCGAATGCCGCTATTGAAATGTTTGTGCTCGATCTTAAGTGTTGCTTGGCGATACGCTGTAGATCTTGCGGATAAATATTTCTACCGCGAATGACAATGAGCTCTTTTATGCGACCGCAGATGTACAACTCCCCGGTTTCCATAAAACCGAGGTCGCCCGTGCAATAGAATCCGGTATCCTCACCTGAAGCGAGACTGAGCGAGCAATTAAAGTTTTTGTTTTCGTCATTCGCCCCAAAATAGCCCTTGGCAACTCCCGGCCCCTTTACCCAAACTTCACCTATGTCACTTTCTGGGCTTTCAATGTTTGTCTCGGGATTAACAATTTTTATTTGGGTGTTATCAAAGCTGCGCCCCACCGACACGGCCCTTTGAGACTCTTGATTCGCCATAGACTGTTTAATACCGTGGCGCCCTGTTACAAATAAACTTGTTTCGGCCATGCCATAACAGGGTAGGAAGGCTGCTTTGTTAAACCCAGCGACTGCCATTTTTTCCGCAAATGATTCGAGTATCGACGCTTGAATCTGCTCCGCTCCACAGTACGCGGCTTTCCAGTTTGAGAGGTCTAGTTTCGCCAAATCACAGGGCTTGCACTTTTCCAGCGCGAGGGCGTAACCGAAGTTTGGTGCGCCACTGCTAGATGCATGATAGTCAGAAATGGCGGTCAGCCATCGCATTGGGTTGCGCACAAAGCTTTGTGGAGACATCAAAATAGAGCTGGTTCCCGAGAATAAACTAGCGAATATGGAACCGATAAGACCCATGTCATGGTAATGCGGCAGCCAGCTGACATGGCTTTCGTTGGCATACCAAAAACCTGCGTTGCCTATTGCCTCGCAATTGGCACTGAGGTTTGCGTTACTTATGCCAACGCCCTTGGGGTCGGTGGTCGAACCTGACGTGAATTGGATAAGCGCTAGATCGGTATCTGCTCCACCAGGATGCCTCCATTCATTAGCATGGGAGTCTGGGACTTTAGTCGTGTCGATCCATTTAATATTGGAGGGGGTGCCCGCATAAAATTTCATGTAAATGGAGGGGTCTGAACAAATGTGATTGCTACTTACGGCCTCTATTAACTTGTTGATCTGCGCAGAGAAATATTTTGAGCCAACAGAGGGAGGTTTTGCTGGAACAGGTATGGCTCCCGCTAAAAGAGTGCCGAAAAGGGCCTCGATAAACTCGAGCCCGGGTGGGTACACCAGAACAACCGGTTTTTTTGCTACACCATGCTCTACAAGTTGAGCCGCAATGGCTGACGATCTTACGAGAAGTTCGCTGTAGGACAGCTGTTCAACCCCGTCTGTTAGCGTTCTATCATTGCTTAAATAGCGAAACGCTTGCCTTGAACCATACAGTTGAGCACGTTCAATGATGATATCTGACCAAAGCACTGCAGCCGTTGCTTTATTCATACTCTGAGCCCTGTAATTAACCTAAAACTGACCGGCTATAGCCGCGCATTGCGAGGAACGCACATTGGACATTGAAACTACAAATTTGAACACGGCTAAGCTTGGGAGACGCAGCCACTGACCTTCCCCTCTCAACCAATCTTTGATCTTCCATAATCCAGTGTCTAACGTCAATCGTGACAATCACCAATGATTCTCTGGAATAGATGATGAAAAAATTGCCTACTTTACTACTTCTCGTTGCCCTTGCTGGACATGCGCACGCCGATGTCGCTAGCGATGGCAGCGATGGCAGCTTAGAATATGAGAAAACAGTGACAACTACCTTGACACCTACCGGTTTCGCCAAAGACCTCTTGCAGGGCTTTCCAAAACCCTAAAGCACCATCACCAATCGCCAGTTTAGGTTGGTTCATGCCGCGGCTCTTCAGGTTTTCCAGGACCTCCTTCCAGCTTTGTGCTGATTCTCGATAACCGTCATCAATCGCCAGAAACTCCTTGTTTCCCTGTGCTGTCACGCCAATGATGACCAGAATGCACTGTCTGGCTTCGTCTCCTCGGATATTGAAATAGATCCCGTCTGCCCAGATGTAAACATATCGTTGACCGCTGAGATCGCGCTGCCGGTGTTTTTCAAGGTAGTTGTCACTGTTTTCTCATATTCTAAGCTGCCTTCGCTTCTGCTCGCTCAGGCTTTCCCGGGTTCAAGGATACTTCCTTAATGTGCTGCCAATTTCTAACCTCACCCGACCATCGCAGAGGATTCCTTTGCCTCGCTTTTTCATAAACAGTCTTTCGCTGCGCCAGTAGCGCCTTATCATCGCCTCTGTGACGTTGCTCCGGTGTCACAAAGCCGATTCGGCTATGGCAGTGCTCGTTGTTATACCAAGCTGCAAACCGCTGCACCCAGTCGCGTATTGTTTGTAGATCTTTAAAGCCCTGAGATGGCCATTGCGGACTATACTTCAATGTCCTGAACAGCGATTCCGAGT
>Ga0206130_10004575_pt1 | contig 16979 bp, 14 predicted proteins | sample Helgoland_Spring_9_FD_148637 | JGI IMG/M metagenome (GOLD analysis project Ga0206130, IMG submission 148637) | Pelagic subsurface seawater microbial communities from Kabeltonne, Helgoland, North Sea - Helgoland_Spring_Bloom_20160512_1 | ecosystem: Environmental > Aquatic > Marine > Epipelagic ... | reverse complement strand
CTGGTACACTGGGTACTATAATTAGAGTCGATCAATTACAGACTAACGTTAATATTCAAAAAGGTACATATATTGCTAATTATACTTTACCAAAAGGTACATATAAAGGTCAACAGTACTCTTCACAGGGTAGTTTAGGTGAAGTTGCATCTGCATTGGCCGGAGCTATTGATCAAAATAGCGAAACATTAGATGCATATAACATAGGATCAGATATCTGGGTCAAGAGTAAGGTACCAGGTTATAAACTACTGCAACATGCAGTTTTAGTTAATCTTCAAAATGTTATCGATTTTGTTAAAGTGGAAAATCAAGATATTGATAACTTATTAAAACTTAGATCTGGAGAAAATACAATTCTCTCTCAATGGAGAGCACACTATTTGACGGGTGGTAATTCTACTGGAAAATCTATTTTGGTAGATAATAACACATTGAGTGAAATTAGTGTAGGAGATTATTTAGAAACTAATTATAAAAACACATTCAATAAAGTCATAGATATTGTTGAAGATATTACTACACCTAATTCAGATAAATCTAAAATTATATTAGATAAAAAGTCTTCTTTGAAAAATGGAGAAGCTAGGGTATTCAATCAAAATATAGTACAAATAGGTTTATTTTCTGCGTATAACATATATGATATGAATTTTGATTTTTATGATAAATCAAATTCTGACTTAAAGGAATTGGTACATGAAACTTTAGAAAATATAGATTATGAACCATACACGAATGCTATAAACAATATAGACAGTATAACTGGTGAATTTAACACTAAATTGGCAGCAACTGATATATTTGATGATAACTTTTCACTTAACCCTGAAGATTATTTCTCTAATCTATCAAGTATTTTAAAAGAAGAGTCTAATGATGATGATATTGCTGATAAAATAGAAAGTGAATACGACAGATTAAAAGAGAATCAATTAAAAGAGTTTGCTATTAATTCTAGAGTAGTTCCTAATATAAACAAGTGGGTTTTAAAAGATTCTTTAACTGTTAGAGATCAACCATATTATTTGAATGCTAATGAGGCTTTTGGTAGAACTAATTTTTCTCCAGATATAACTTCAACTTCTAGAAATAAAAATGATATGACCCATGAGTGGTTCTATATGGATAAAATTCCAAAATATTTAAGATATGATCAATTAAATAGTACGTTCTCATATATTAATTATATCGAGGATTTTGAATTAACTCCAGATTTATTTAAAAGTGTTAAAAATGATTATTTTGATAAGTTTATGATTACCGAAGGTTTTGAAAAGAATCTAACAGTAGATGATCTAAGTTTAATGAGAAATGATATTGGCAATTATAGTTTTATACAAAATATAGAGGATGACTTTAACAACACATTCTTTAAAACAGAATTAAAGAAAAAATATACACTAATAGATGGTGGAGATACAAGTTCATTTGCTAGTACAATATTTAAAGGTCTTAAGGTTGTTTTAAAAAATAGAAAGGAATTTATTAATAAAACAGCATTAGATTTTGTAAAAAGTAGCGAATTTAATGGATACAAATTTAGTATTTTATTAAAGACTAAAACGGATGTTAATGCAAATGACATAGATTTTGAGGTTATTCAAAATAAAAAATTCAAATTTGTAATATTCTTTATCACTGTGGATATTAGTGATTATTGGATCAAGGGTAACATGAATAGAAAACTCTTGTATGAATTAAATCATAAGATATTGTACAATCACAGTGAAGGAGATTATGAATATGCTAATACAACATTCGATGGTGCACTTAATTGGAATCAAACTGATTTTACAGGTAATACACCATATTCAATAGAAGGTATAGATCACTTTGACGGAAGTCAACCTAATTTTGATAATCAAATATTATTAGGTGAGAATGGATTATACGGAGACGTATTAATGGATATTTATCCAAATACACCTGGAAATAGCATATATAAATTTTCGATTTCTTCTGTAGAAAATTCTAATCTTATTAAAATTCAGTCTTTGCCTGTTAATGTATCTGATCCTACCGATGTACTAGATGTTACATACATGCCTAACTATATACAAAGACAAATTAAATATTATTATGTCAATGGTGGTACTGGTATACATAAATCATTATTAGAAAAACTATCTATTAACAGTGTAGCAGACATGATAAACTTAAATGACGATAGTGTGTCATATACTACTGTTGAAGAAGATGGTACCGAAAATAAAAATAGATTTACTATTAATTTCGAAGATGGTACTGAGATAGTTAAATATGCATCCATTAGTATAGAAGAGGACAATGATAAGCCTAAGAGTTATAAATTATTTAAAGGTATCATTGGATATAATTTAGTTAATTCTGAAGAACCTGAATATTATCCATTTTTGATTAGACACAACGGAGATTATACTGTTGATTTTAAACCCGTTATTACATTCACAGACATATATACTCATTTTAAATCAAATAGATTACAATCTACAACTGATGTCAATGAGTCTAAATTAGAGTCAATTTTATATAGACATTCTTTAAATAGTGTTAAAGAACTAGAGACTGCGAAATCATATTATGAAAGATATAATAGATGCGGAACCACGTTTAATGTAGGTTTTATTAAAGATGGTAATATCCATGATAATAATTGGGGTATTATTAAAAATCACTTCTATCACAAAGTGAATGAAATTAATCCAGAGGGTGTTACTAAATTATCTGAGTCTAGTGATAAACTACCGTTATATCCATTAATTGATGAAATTGCAATTTCTAAAAAAGATGTAAATGTTTTTAAATCTTCATGGGATAAAGATTATTATACTAGATCTTTTTCTTCAGGAGAATCTCAAGATATTCCTGGAACTATAAACAACGCAGAAGAGAAATCATATCTTTCTTCTACCGCGATGAAAATAAATGATTCATATGATGTTATTTCATTTACATCTCAGCATGTAAATAGTCAAGAGGATTTAGATCTTATTTTAAAGAATGCTACAAATCAAAGTGAAGTAATAATATTTGAAGATGAAGATCAACTCGTAGCAGATTTTTATATAAGTGATTCTGTTGTTAGATTATTAAAAAACGATGGAGTTTTAAATAGAATTAAAAGTTATGTAAAAGCTATTGATTCTGCTGGCGATAAAACAACATTAGAAGATGATGCAGAGTTTTACATAAATAGAAATATTATTAAGAAATTTGTAGTTGATTCTATATCTTTGTATACTCGCAGATTTAAAGGTTCTAAATCGAGTATAACTGACATTACAAATGTTAATAATCCAGGTGAAAATGGATTTTCCCCCGACAATAACTTTACGTTTAAACCGCACAAACAAAAGCCTATGAATTTTAGGTTGATATATAATAAAAGATTAGGATATTCTTACGACATCAAACCTATGATAAAAATAAAGTCATAAAATGGCAATTAACATTCAAGAGATATTACATCCAAGCGATTCAGACTCTATAAAGTTTGAAAAGATTAACTATAATTTTGATCAAATTTTAGCAAATGGAGGAGGACCTGCTGGTCCCAAAGGTCAAAAAGGTGATCAAGGACAGGTTGGTTCAACAGGACAAAAAGGTGAAAAAGGAGATATCGGTAATACTGGTCAAAAGGGTGAATCTGGTGCTACTGATAGCCCATGGTATAAAGTCGAAGTAGATTCTAATAATGATGGTAGAAACGAAATTACCATTCTAAAACCCAAAATAGGCACTGATTTAAATATGCCTATTATTTGGTTAGGTGATCCTAGTTTTGAAGAGGGTTTAACTGATGGTGATATTGATACTAATTCTAGATTGACAATTGCAAAAGATATAACATTTGAAAATTATATTAAATTACAACACAACGTAAACAAAACAATAGTATTAACTAGTACTGAATCAGGTGCGTATTCTAAATTTAATTTTCAAAATTCATTCGGTAGCACTAATATAGAATTTGGTGCCACAACAGATAAAATTACATTCTTAGCCAATACTTCCTTTTTTAGTGCCACAGGTGCGGGTGTAAATCTAAAATCTATAGGAGACACTAATATAAAACTAGAAACTTCTGGTAATGGTATATTAGATGTTGATATAAACGCAGAGTTTAAAGGATATTTAAGATTGCCTGCGGGTTCTACTGGAGAAAGACCAGTAACACCGCAATATGGTATGATTAGATATAATACTGATTTAAATATTGTAGAAGCTTATTATAACGATAACACTTGGAAAGAATTATGTACTGATTGTGGTTCTCCGGTAGGTGATAGTATAGGTATTTCCGGAGGAGATATTAATGCTAACGCAGATGGATCACCCGCTACGGATACTATTTCTATATCTGGAGGAGATATTGATGCTAACACTGATGGATCTCCTACCGGTAATGCATCTATTTTTATAGATCCATTATATACTACAGGTGACAGTGATACTGTAGCAGATTTATATTACGTATACAATAAAGTTGAGACTTTATATTTAAATTATGTAATTACTCCAGCAAATACAGTATTAGACTATTCAGACATTTCTGTTAATGAACCCGGTTTAAATATCACTGTAGATTCTGCTAATAGTAGAGTTATTATAGAAACTGTGCTTAGAGCAATAGGTACACCATGGGTTGTTAGAATAAGTCATCCTCAAGATGTTAATAAGTATGTTATTTGGAATATACACCCGATTGCAGAAAATAATCCAACTGCAACACCAGCACCTACGGTAGCTACAACGCCAGTTGCAACGCCAGTGCCTACAGCAGCGGCAACACCGGTTCCAACGCCAGTGCCTACAGCAGCGGCAACACCGGTTCCAACGCCAGTGCCTACAGCAGCGGCAACACCGGTTCCAACGCCAGTGCCTACAGCAGCGGCAACACCGGTTCCAACGCCAATAGCGACATCATCTGCAACACCGGTTCCAACGCCAATAGCAACAGTAGCGGCAACGTCGGTTCCAACGCCAGTGTCTACATCATCTGCAACGCCGGTTCCAACACCAGTGTCTACAGCAGCGACAACATCGGTTCCAACGCCAGTACCTACAATAGCTGCGACACCGGTAACAAGTGGCGGAGGAAGCCCATCATCATAAAATAAAATAAGATAAATATAAAAACATAAATATAAAAATGGCAGCAAACGAATACATAAGAACAGTGAATATCACACCCCTAGGGACTTCATATTCATGGGATACACCACCTAATTGGATTACAATCGTAAGGGTGGGAACTACTGATGATTGGACAATTACAGTAGCGCCTAATTCGGGTGTTGCCAGAAACGCAACGCTTACTGTTAGACATGCTAACACAAGTACAATTGATACTATTGAAGTGACTCAGGCTGGTAATACAGTTATTACGCCAACTTCAACGCCTGCACCAACTGCGGCTCCAACTTCAACGCCAATACCTACAGTAGCGACAACGCCGGTTTCAACACCAATACCTACAGTAGCGACAACACCGGTTTCAACACCAATACCTACAGTAGCGACAACACCGGTTTCAACGCCAGTGCCTACTGCAGCTGCAACACCGGTTCCAACACCAATAGCGACAGCATCTGCAACGCCGGTTCCAACACCAATAGCGACAGCATCTGCAACTCCGGTTCCAACGCCAATAGCAACAGTATCGGAAACACCAGTTTCAACGCCAATAGCGACAGTATCGGAAACACCTTTTCCTACACTAAGTCCAACTGCAACATCATCTAGCAGTGGTGGCACAGGTGGCGGTGGATGTCACATCGCAGGTGAATTAATTACAATGGCCAATGGTGAAACTAAAGCTATTGAAAATATTAAAATTGGAGACGCATTATTGTCCTTTAATGTTAACGGTTATAGTTTCGATGAAAATGCTTATCTAAACTGGTCATCGCATGTAGATAATTTTGAAGGAGAATTTACTTCTGTGAGTGTAACTAACATTAAAATAGATTCATATGATTCATATTACGATTTTAATAACGGATCTTTGAAAATTACATACGAACACCCTATATTAATTAAAAACGCAGATAATATTGTTTCTTGGAAAACTGCAAGAGATTCTGATGTGGGAGAATATATGTTAAATGAAAATAATGAATGGGTTTTAATTACTTCTAAATACTTAATAAGTAAAAATGAACCATTTACAACATGGACACTGGATGTAGAAACAGAGGATGTGTATTTTGCTAATGGTATATTAGTACATAATGCAGCCGATGAAGTTATATCAAAGGACGATGATTCCGGAGATGGTTTTGGAGAACAACTTGGATAATAAATTATGATTAATTTTAAAAACATATTAACTAATAAGAACACCCTTACATTTGTATTGGGTGCTCTTTTTGTCTTATTATTTTTAAGACAATGTAATCAGACTGAAAATCTTAAACATGATTTAGAGGTAGTTCAACAAACAGCAGATAGAAATTTAAATAATTATTTAGCTTCAAAGGATTCCGTTAATCAATTAGTAGCAGAAAACGGTAATTTAATATCTAAGATAAGATCTTATGAATTTGATATAAATGATTTAAAGGATGATCAAAATGAGTTGGTTTTAAAATACAGAAAGGCTCTTAATTTAAATAAGGATTTAAACAAAGTTAATACTCTTTTATCAGCTGATATAGATATCAAAGATAGTTTATTGGCGGACGTAACATCATCTGAAGTGGATTCAACAACAACTAAATTAACGTTTTCTAAGTTTGATGATTTTGGTAATGGTAATTCTAGAAATTTAATGGGTAATATGTTGATAACAAGACATGATACTGGATTGAATTATGGAAATGCTTCTTTTGATATAGAACATACGATTAGTCTATTAGCAGCCATAGAAAGAATAAACGGCGCGGATCAATTAAAAATTTCTACATCATATCCAGGATTAACTTTTAGTAATATAGAAAATATAAACCTTATAAATACAAGATTAAATCAAAAACCTAAAATGAAAGGAGGATGGTCAGTAGGTATTGGTATCGGTTATGGAATCAATCTAAACAGCAATCAAGTAATAAGTACTGGTCCATCAATCGGATTAGGATTATATTATTCTCCTAAATGGTTAAGATTTTAAAATTAATATAAACAATGGCACAATCATCTAGATATTTTTACTTAGATTCTGATATTCTTTTAGAATTTATTTACCACGACCAATCAAATCCTTCTAAATATCAAATAGAAGTAGATGACAATGGTAGCGAGGTAAAATTCTTAGACACAATTAAGGGTAATCCATTTGCAAAAAGACACTTAATAAATGAATTAGGAAGCGCTGTTGTTAATTTTGATGTTACTGAAAATTCAGGTTACATATCTGTAGAAAACTTTGCTGCAAGAACTCTTTTATTACAGAGCGGTAAAACTTATAAGTTTAATTTAAGTGAATTAACTAATCCAGAATTATTTCAAATTAGTGGTGCTTTAGGAATTTATTCTTATTCAAATGTTACTAAGATTGGTCAGTTTACACCTAATCAAACTGGCACAATCGAATACATGTGCGGAGATTTAATAGGAGGTAAAATTATAATAGACACTAGAGCAAATCCATTATTTGCAAATCCAGATGAAAATACTGGTAATGATATTAATCAAACTATAGGTAGATATCATGCAGTACAATCAGATGCAAGTGGTACTAGATATGCTTTATTAGGATATGATTCTACGGGTGATTATGAAATGTTCAATTATATTAATAATAATGTAAGTTGGACTGGTGGTAACGAAACAGATCTTTTAAATTACCAAACTGAAGCTACTGCTAATATTAATTATATTAAATACGATAGTATTAGATTACACTTTAGGAGTGGTTATAATTTTTCTGCCAGAGGTTATGAAGGATTTTTATTTGAAATAGCGGCGAAGAGATCTTCTAATGTAAGAAATAATTTAACTCAACTTGTTTATTTAAATACTAGTAATTATGAATATGCTAATCCTAAGCCATTTATTTTAGGAGAAACACTGTATAGCAAATTTATAGATCTTAAAATACCCACATTAGTTCAACAAAATGAAGAATTCAATGATAGGTTTTATGGAGATGGTACAATAGGTTCAAGTGATTTAGATCCTTCTTCTAATTATGAACTAACGTTTAAATTAATTGATCAATTAGAAACCTTTAATGGATATGATTATTTCATTACTGGTGAAGAAAATAGATTTACGATATCAAGAGAAGATGAATTTCAAGATTTTACAGTAGTCGTAGAAGACGCTGATGATGGAGATTATTTTAGAATATACGGTGAAAAGGATAATTCTATAGGTGCGTTTGAAGCATATGTATTAAATCAAATAAACACAACTTCAGACGATATTATAGTAATGTATGACATAGATGTTTTTGAAACTATAGGTACATCTGAAATTAAAACATTCCAAACTTCATATACACAATATGAGGACTTTAACACACCCATTGTGTTTAGACCTGTTATTATGAATAGTAGTACAGCTTCTAGTTTTTCTATTGATGTTATAATGAGAATATGGAATCAAACTGATAATACACAAATTGTAAAAATGGCTAGTTTAACAGTTAAACAAGCTGCTAAATATGGTAAGAGATTAAATAAACTAAAAATTAATTCTCCTAATCAATTAACCGAAGTATACAATGTATTACCTCAACTAGCATCTAACAAAATAATAAATGGCATTTTTACTGACAACATGCCTAAAAGTACTAAGTATGTCCCTACATTTTTAGAGAGACATAATGTAATTGCTTCCAAGTCAAAAATTGTATTTGAATCTAATACTGACGATATTACAAGACAAGATATTAGTGAAGTAGATACTTCTGATTTTAAATCTGAAGGTGATTTGCTCATTAAAATTCCGCCGTTCACATCATATTATAAATTTGTAATAGCTAAAAGAAAAGGAGATGATGTAGAATTCATATCATTTACTAATATAGAAAATGTAATCATGACATTTGGAGATGGTAAACAAAAATTAAAATTTAATAATATATTCAATAAGGATATTAATATGGGTGAAGGTGAAGTACTCTTTAAAATAAGTGAAGCAAATGCTAACACAATAAGGGGTATGAAAAACAATACATTCTATATTAGTGTTAATAATGGTATAGATGAAAATATGATTTTATCAGGTAAATTTGAAATCTAATTATGGTATTAAATAGCAGAAATAATTCATTCGATTTTAGGTTTCCTAGGGGATTTGTACCTAAAGATGTTGCAGATAAGTATAAAAAATATTTAAATAAAATACCAGGAAGTTTACTATCAGAACCTGTAGATTTTATTAATTACAGTATACAGGGTGTTAATATACCAGGTGTATCGTTTGATCCATTATCACAAGAAGATAACGATGGTACTAAGAGATATCACAGGGGTGCATTGCCAATTCAAAATGTAATTAATAGAGAATTTACGGTCAGTATGCAATTGTTGGATGGTTTTATTAATTATTGGATTATGATGGATACTCTTTTGTGGTATTATGCTAGATCAACTAAGCAGGCATATATTATAGATCCATTGTGTTTAAGAATATTAGATGCTGAAGGTGCATCTGTAGCATATATGGAATTTACAGATTGTATCATGAATTCTATTAACGAGTTAAATTTAAACTTTGCGGAAAATGTTGCATCCTTTAATACATTTGAGGTTACATTCTATTATAATAAATTAAATCTTAGATTAGAGATAGAATAAAATAAATTGATATATAATATATGAAAACATTTAATAAATACTTAATCGAGAACACTATCACTGAGAATGATATGAAACTTGTTAACGAAGGTCTTCAAGAAGAGTGGACTCCTGAATTAGAAGCTAAAATAGATGAGGCTTTAGAATTATTCGAAAAGGAATACATGAAAGAGGATGGTACATACGACTTAGAGAGACTTAACGAAGAAATAACAAATGAAGGTTTCTTTGGTTCTATTATAGGTGGTTTAACAGGGTTTGCATTAGGTAAATCAGTTGGTAAAATGGTAGCAAAAGTTTTAGGTATTCAAAAGGGTATCTTTTATGATCTATTAACTTCAAGACTTGTAGGTGCCGCTCTAGGTGCTAGTCTTGGTAAAAAACTATAAATGAATTACCTCGCAGTAGATTTTTCTCTAAATTCACCAGGTATATGTTTATATAATGATAAAGGTAAGAAATATCATTTTATTAGTTATATAAAACCTAAAACTGGAACAAAGGCTGAACAAAAACTACAAGAAGAAATATCCTTATTAGAGGATGTTACTTTGGTTGATCAACCTGATTTTACTAACAATGAAGCTTTCTCAAGTGCTGAACTCTTAAAGGTTAAGCGCTATGATAAAATGGCAGCCGACATTATAAATCTTGTCTTACAAAACTCATACGATGGTGATGGGTTTATTGTTTCATTTGAAGGAACTTCTTATGGTTCTAAGATGGGAACTAATAATATGATAGACATGGCAGCAGGCGCTGCTATTCTAAAACTCAAACTCTTAAAGACCTTAAATCCTGATGACATCTTGACTGTGGCTCCAACTACTATTAAGAAATTTGCTGGTAAAGGTAACATGAATAAGCTTCAGTTGTTTGAGTCCTTTCAAAAAAATGTGAACGAAGACCCAATCTTAGCTAAAAGTCCTTTGTGGAAAATAGTTAAAGACCTTGAAATTGGGAAAAAGATCCCGAAGCCCCTTGACGATCTTGTTGACGCTTATTTTCTCGTTGCATACGTTGCAAGCCTCCAAGCCTAATCTATCTTCTGGCTTAACTAACATTTGTTATATGCAAGTTGTATAAAACTGTTTCATTTTAAATTAAAAAAAAATAATTTAATCTCTGGTGAAACAAATTCAAATGTGGATATATAATAAGTATATTAACAAAAGCTAAGATATTAGTCAATTTTATGTTGTGTACTACTGAAATCATGAACCTGAACAAAGCTCTCATTATAATGGTGCGAGAGCAAAAGATCACGACACAAGAGCGTGAAGACTTACTTCGTAAAGCTGGTTTACAAAAACTAGAGAGCAACAGGTGGCAAGATTCAGAAGGTGCTATACTTACAATGCAAAATATTTGAAACCTTTTGTAATATACATTTATAAGAACTGAAAGTAATTTCAAGGTAAACAAATTTAACAAATTAAACAATTTAAAGGTATGAGTGATTCATTTGACATTTTTAACTTGGGTGTAGAAGACGTAGAAACGCATCAGGCACCCACAAGTACAGCTTCAAACGAAGTGTACAAACCAACCGCAGACGACGGTAAAGACGGAACTTACAAAGCATTAATTCGTTTTGTACCAAATCCAGAAAACCCTCGTAATTCCCTAATCCAAAAATATGTACACTGGTTGACAAACTCAAGTGGTGATGGTAAACTAGTTGATAGTCCATCTACTATTGGTGAGAAGTGTCCAATTGCAGACGTATTTTGGAAACTACGTAAATCAGATTCAGCTGTAGATCGTAAATCTTCAGAGAAGCTGAAAAGACGTCAACAATACTATTCTTTAATTAAGATCATTAAAGATCCACAGAACCCAGAATTAGAAGGTACTTACAAAGTATTCAAATTCGGTTACAAAATTAAAGAAAAAATTGACGCTGAGTTGAAACCAGACTTTGGTGAACCAACACAAGTATTTGACCTTTTTGAAGGTAAGAACTTTGAGTTGATCATTACACGTCAAGGTGAATACAATAACTACGACAAGTCTAAATTCTCTGCTAGTCAATCTGCAATTATTATGGGCGATGCTCCAGCAGAAAGAACAAAAGAGACTATGACGTCTATCAAAGAAGAATTAGAGAATGCGCCTTCATTGAAAGGGTATGATTATCAAGCATGGGACGAGGACACTCGATCATTCGTAAACGATGTATTGAGAATGTACTTAAATCCAGGTGATTCTATCGCAGAAGTTACTACAACGACTACTAAGAAAACTGCAAAAGCTACAAATACATCTGCACAAACAGCTGTAGCTGAAGCTCCAGTAACAACAGAGTCAACTTCAAGCGTATCATCAGAAGATGATCTAGATTCTTTCTTGAATGACCTCGACATCTAATATACAACTTACTGAAGAGTTAAAGGATAAAATAAGATATGCACTTAAACAAGTAGTATCTCAAGTACATCCTGAACCTAATAAGAAGCTACTAAAGGACATGCATGGGCGAATAACCTGTGCATGTCCCTATTGTGGTGATTCCCACTCGGACGATACTAAAAAACGAGGTAATATCTTCTGGGACACTCTACAATATCACTGTTATAATTGTAGTTATCACACTAACTTATATTCCTTTTTAAAAGATCATGAAGTTAAATTAGCCACAAGTGATGATTCATTTATGGTTATAGATTACATTAAACAAAATAAGATACAGGTTAATTCAGAATCTGTACTAAAGCATGATGCATTAAGAAAGGTTCAAGAATTATCAATTGATATAGATACATTTAAAGCTAAATTTAAGGCAAAGGTAATAGAACCAGGCGATTGGATTTGGTTTCAATTAAAAGATAGACTACTACACAATAGAGTAGATGATTTCTTGTATTCTGAAAAAGAACATAGACTTTGGATTCTTAATTTTGGTGCAGATAATAAAATTATAGGTGCACAGACACGTAGAATGAAGGGATACGGACAAAGATATCTAACATATGATTTACCAAAATTGTATGAAGAGATGGGACAACCTTTAGAATTATCCAACGAAGAACTAACGTCTCTTACTAAAGTATCAACATTATTTGGAATTATGCAATTAAATTTTCAAAGGCCTATTACTATATTTGAAGGCCCGTTAGATGCTAAATTCATGGCAAATTCCCTCGCCCTTGCAACTGCTGGTAGATCAACTGATGACTTTGATGAAATTCCAACAGTTAGATATATGTTTGATAATGATGTAACTGGTAAAAAGAAAATGGCCGAGAAGCTTAAAAAGGGTAGACCTGTTTTTATGTGGTCTAAATTTCTTAAAGAAAATGGGTTAGATAAATATAATATCAAAGATCTTAATGATTTGATGTTGAAATGTTTTGAGCTTAAAATCGATGCTCATAAAAAGATCGATCAATATTTCACCTCTAGTCAATTAGATCTATGGTACGTATAGAAGATATTAGTATAATGGTTGAAGACAACTTCGAAGAATTTCAAAAAGACAGTGATAGGTTTAAAGGTATGAAACTTTTATTAGATTTCAAACCATTGGATCTAAGTATCGAGTCACCTGACATTGAAATGCCAAAACCTAAATTTAAGAAAAGACAAATAACGTCTAAGTTCATCAAGCCTAATCCCAATAAGAAATCATTATTTTAATATGAGTAAAGAAAATATTTTAGCATTGGACCGCAAATTAAGTGGCCAAAGAACAGAGTGGACTAACAACATTAAAGGATTAGCACAAAGTTTAAGAAATTTAAACACCATGGAGGAAACTATTGCTGAAGTATTATCTTCTAGACAATCTCTCGTTGAGCAGATGTCTTATTTAAATATGAAAGTAAAAGAACAGAAAAATAAAGTAGCAGTTAGATATAGAGAAGCTTATATTAGATATTATGAATATGATTATAAGTTAGGAGAAAAACAAAAAGAGAAGTTTATTGAAACTGATCTAGCTGATGAAAACATGATATTATCTCATTTAGAAAATCAAGTGGAATTCTTTAGAGATTCGGTAAAAACCCTAGATAACATGGGCTTTGCCATTCGTAATAGACTTGCATTAAAAGATCTATAACGACAAATAAAAATGCTCTAACAATGTGGAGCTTACGTTAACTGAAAACAAACAGTTGTTACGCATTGATGCAGCAACTGAATTAGAATTGGAACAACTCAATATTTCTTTAAATAGAAGAATTGAGTCTTGGCGTTTTAACCCCTTGGTTAAAAAGGGTTTATGGGACGGTTATGTTTCGTATATTAAGGATGATAAATGGATTCCTTCGGGTTTATGGCGAGAAGTCATGGGCATATGTAAAGAATATAAATTTGAATTTAAGTTAAATGGTATTACAGATATATTTGATACCAATATAAATCAAGAAAAGTTTACTCAATGGGCGTTAGATTTTTTCGAAAAATCAGAAATAACACCAAGAGATTATCAAATAGAAGCAGCTTTTAATATTTTAAAATTTAAAAGATGTCTAAGTGAATTAGCAACTTCAGCTGGTAAAACATTAATTTCGTTTTTAACAGTTGCTTATTTATTAGAACATGAAAAGGCTAAAAAAATCTTATTTATAGTTCCTAATGTTTCTTTAGTAGTACAAGCAAGTGAAGATTTTTTAGATTATAACTATAGAAATGCAGTAGACATAAAAGTACAACAGATATATTCTGGTCAAAAAATAAGACCGGGAAGAAATGTAGTCATAGGAACTTATCAGTCTCTAGTTAAAAAAGATAAATCTTATTTTAGTGAATTTGATGCTATAATTGTGGATGAAACACATAAGGCAAAATCAGCGTCTATTAAAACTATCCTTCAAAAATGTGTTAATGCAGATTACAAATATGGATTATCGGGTACTATACCAAAAGAAGGTACTTTAGATAGATTAACATTAATGGCATACACCGGACCTCTTATTACTGAAATAAGTGCAAATTACTTGCAAAATGAAGGACACATTGCTGGTTGTAAAGTAAAAATAATTAAAATGGATTATGCTCCTCAATCTACAAAGGACGCATTTAGAGAAATGTCACAAAATAGATATGAAAGTAAAGATGTTTTTAAATTTGAACAAAACTATGTCATTAATTCACCAGGCAGGCTTAACTTTATTACAAGTATTATTTCCAGAGTACGCGGTAATAGTTTGGTCCTTTTCCACAGGATTGAACATGGTAAAAAAATATATGAAAAACTTCGCAGAGACAGTGATAAAACTGTTTATTATGTTGACGGTGGAATTGATAAAGATATACGAGAAGAACATAAAAAGAAAATGGAAGCAGGCGAAGAAGTTGTTATTGTTGCATCTTACGGTACCTTCTCAACGGGAATCTCAATCAAAAAAATACACAATATCTTTTTTACAGAATCGTTTAAATCAGAAGTAATAATTAGACAATCAATAGGTCGAGGATTACGCCAACATAAATCCAAAGATAGTGTAAATATTATTGATTTTGTAGATGATTTAAGTTCATCTGATTGGGATAACTATTTAATAAGACATGCTAAAGAACGCCAAAGAATCTACAGAGAACAGAAGTTCAAATACGATATTAAAAATGTAGATTTTGAAGGAGATATATAATAAAATAATAACATTCAAAAAACAAAAACAATATTATGCAAAAATTAAAATCTTTTCAACAATTTGCTACGGAAGTTCAAATTTCTAATACTAGAAAAATTGAAGAAGAAGCAATCGCAAAAAGAAGCAATGAAGCAGAAACGTTTAAAAACTTACTCTCTGAATTTAATGTCACTTCTGTTAAAGAATTAACTGAAGATCAAAGATCAGAATTTTTTACCAAATTAAGAGGTGCTGAAATTAATGAAGCAGTTACACTTATTGAAGAAGGTACAAGAGGTCAATTTGGTAAAATCGACAAGAAAGGTAATATTACATCGATATACACTCATTATGATTCGTATCCAGAAAACATGTTACCTATCATTAAAAAATCTTTTAAAAATTCAAAATCAGTAGATGCTGTTATTGCAAAGGGAGATTGTTCTGGTTTAGAAACCAGTATTGATAAGATAAATTTTTATGGAGATAAAAATGCAATGACACCGTCAAAGGGTTCGATCTCGGATGTTTCTAAATATTTAAGAGATGTAGCTAATAACGGTGGAGCAGAATTTGTTTATCTTTGGGACGAATCTAATAAAGAATGGTTAATGGCAGACATTTATGGTAATGGTTACGATGAATTAGTACCAGCATTTGAATCTGTTTCAGTTTCTGTAAATGAAGCTATTGCAGTACAATTTAAAAGAGACGCTAAGAAAGTTGTTACAGTTTACAATAATCTATTTGCAAAAAAATTAACTGACTTTGGTGCAATGTCTAAAGAATCAGTGTTAGGTTGTATTAAGTACTTATTTGAAATGGCAATGGAAGACGCAAACTTCTCAAGAGAAGGTTTTGCAATTTCTAAAAACATTAAAGGCTCAATTTCTTCATATGAAGTAAAAATGCCAGGATTAGGCGGATACTATATTAAAATAGGAGCAACTACAACAAAGAGAATTTTAGATCAATACTATTCAGATATCGCTAATGCAGCAGGATGGTCGGGTATTGGTATCGTTGAAGGTACTGCACTTTATTTACAACAAATCAAACAAGAAGCTGCAGGGCAATCTTTATTAAACGCATTTAACATGTTCAATGAATCTACTGTCGTAGAAGCTGGTGAACTACTTTGTGAAGCTACTGTTGTCATGGATGCAATAAACCCTGAAGATAAGGACTTTTTAAAATTCTTAAAAAAGAATAAAGTTGAAATCACAGATACTGTAAAATCAGGCCCAACTGGACACCCTGAAATTACAATGCAAGGAAAAAGAAAAGATCTTGAAAAGGTTCTTGCTGATGGCGAATACGGATGGGACGATCCAGATTTAGCTGAATATATCGAAGAGTCTAAAGTAAACGAAGCTGAAGTTAATTCTGATGAAGAATTTAATGAATATGCAATAACAGTTTTACAAAAAGCATTTGGTGAAGATTATGATGAGGCTAAAGCAAAAAAAGTAATTGATGGAATTTTAGCTAAAGCTGATGGAGATTATGGCGTAGCAGTAGGTATGTTGACCAGCTCATTAGGAGCATAATAAAAACAAGATACATATCTTATGAAGATCTACAATAATTTTGAACAGTTTGTAACTGAGAGATTACATTCAAATATAAAAGAAGCTTTAATTTTAGAAGGTGGAGCTGCCGGTCACATGGC
>Ga0206130_10004574_pt1 | contig 16981 bp, 9 predicted proteins | sample Helgoland_Spring_9_FD_148637 | JGI IMG/M metagenome (GOLD analysis project Ga0206130, IMG submission 148637) | Pelagic subsurface seawater microbial communities from Kabeltonne, Helgoland, North Sea - Helgoland_Spring_Bloom_20160512_1 | ecosystem: Environmental > Aquatic > Marine > Epipelagic ... | reverse complement strand
AAGCTATTATTCAACCCGACACAATAAAGAAAACTTATACATTGGCTTATAATTTATCTAAAGGAAAACATACCATTGAATTGTTTCGAAGAAATGACTGGAATCGAGGAAAGACGCAATTTTATGGATTTAAGATTAATCACCATGCAAAGCTATTACCAAAAACAGAATCTACTAGCCGAAAAATAGAATTTTATGGAGATTCTATCTCTTTGGGCTATGCAAATGAAGATACCTCAGGGGCAGATTCTCCTCTTGGATTGAATACTAATAATTACCTAAGTTACGCGGCTTTAGTTGCTCGACATTACGATGCAAAGTATCAATGTATTTGTAAAAGTGGTACTGGTGTGACTGTAAGCTGGCACCCTTTAACTATGGATGAATTGCACAACAGGTTAGTACCTTTATACGCAGAGAGTCTTTGGGATTTTTCATTATATCAACCTGAAATTGTAGTGCTTAACTTATTTCAAAATGATTCGTGGCTTGTCAATCTTCCAGAACATAAGGAGTTTAAAAAAAGATTTGGTACTACAGCTCCTACCGATGAATACATTGTTGGGGCATACGAATCACTAGTCTCAAAAATTAGAAATCATTACCCTCAAGCCAATATAATTTGTACTCTTGGGAGTATGGATGCTGTTAAAAACGGATCAAAGTGGAGAGACTTTATTGAATTGGCAGTTCGGAAGATGAAAGACCAAAAAATATTCACGCACTATATGCCATACAAAAATTCAAAAGGGCATCCTTCAATTTTAGATCATCAACAAATGGCCAAGAGTTTGATTAAATTTATAGATCAAAACATCAAATGGAGTGCTAACCTTAAAAATTAATAACTTAATAATAAATTACAATAAGATGAAATATGTATTAATAGTGATTGCTTTTTCAGTGATGAGTTCTTGTAATCACAAAAAAAATAAAACAACAGACCATTCTAATCCTAATATCATTTTTATCTATTTGGATGATTTAGGTTATGGCGATGTCAGTGCCTATGGTGCTACTGAATTGGAAACGCCCAATATGGATTTCTTGGCAAATAATGGTCTTAAGTTCACCAATGGTTATGCCACTTCTGCAACTTGTACACCTAGTCGATATGCACTTCTCACAGGACAATACCCTTGGCGAAATAGGGATGCAAAAATCCTTCCTGGTACCGCACCACTTCTCATTGATACAGCTCAAATTACAGTACCAAAAATGTTACGCAATCATGGCTACAAAACCGCAGTCATTGGCAAGTGGCATTTAGGTCTTGGAACTGGTAATGTGGATTGGAATTCGCATATATCACCTGGCCCCAACGAAGTTGGATTTGACTATAGCTTTATAATGGCAGCAACACAAGACAGAGTTCCAACAGTATATATTAAAAATGGAGATGTATACAACAAAGATCAGAATGACCCCATTGAAATTGATTACAAGAAAAATTTTCTAGGTGAACCCACAGGAGAGGATTCACCACATTTATTAAAAATGAAAGGAGATCCGCAACACAACAGAACCATTGTCAATGGAATTCCTCGAATCGGACACATGAAAGGTGGACAAGCTGCACGCTGGATTGATGAAGATATGGCTGATGACTTTCTTAAAGAAGCTCAAACTTATATAACAACCAACAAAGACAAACCCTTCTTTTTGTACTATGGATTGCAACAACCTCATGTTCCAAGAACTCCTCATCCACGCTTTGTTGGTGCTACAGGAATGGGCCCCAGAGGCGATGTAATTGCTGAGGCTGATTGGTGCGTTGGAGAACTCATTAAAACACTTAAAAAAGAAGGTGTTTTGGAAAATACTTTAATTTTCTTATCAAGTGACAACGGACCGGTTTTGGATGATGGCTATGAGGATGATGCTATTGAAAAATTAGGGAAACATACCCCAACAGGCAATTTAAGAGGAGGAAAGTACAGTTTGTATGAAGCAGGTACTAGAGTTCCTTTCATTACCTACTGGGAGGGACATATTAAACCAGGTGTAACCAACGAAATTATTTCACAGGTTGATTGGCTATCCTCACTGTCAAATCTGATTAAACAACCCATAGACAGTCATGATAGTGAAAATCATTTGGATTTATTGTTAGGAAAAAGCGTCAAAGGACGAAGTGATATCATTTTAGAAGCGACTTCCAGAACAGCCTATCGTCAAGGCGATTGGGTATTGATTCCACCTTATCCTGGACCAAAAATGTTTTTAACCAAAGGAATAGAAACCGGGAATGGCGAAGAATTTCAACTTTACAATTTAGAAAATGATGCATCACAGCAAAATAACCTAGCAGAAACGATGCCCGAAAAAAGAGATGAGATGATGAGAGCATTTAAGGCTATTGTAGGAGATTCCTATAAGAAAACCAGTAAACTAAAGTTTGATTAATGAGCTATGATTTTTTGATTTTTAAGCCATTCTTTAGTGATTTTTAGCCATGAGTTAGTAGGTGCTAGTGCGTTTTTAATTCCAAATCCATGACCACCTTGCTCCATAAGATAAAGTCTTGTTGGAATTTTATTTTCTTGCAAGGCCTTGTGGTACAGTATACTATTTTCTGGAATGACTACAGCATCGTTTATGGCATGAATCAACAATGTTGGGGGTGTTTTTTCAGCGCTTATTTGTAATTCATTTGAAAAGAAATGAACTTCCTCATCTGTTGGAGAGCTTCCCAATAAACTATACTTAGAGCCCAGGTTTGTGAGTTTATCTTTCATGCTAATGACGGGGTAAACAAGGATACAGAAACTTGGTCTATAACTTTTTTTGTCTGTACTTTTTTCTAAGTTATTAAAATCAAAATGATTTGATAGAGTAGCCGCTAGGTGGCCTCCTGCCGAAAATCCTATTATTCCAATTTTAGAGTTGTCTATATTCCATTGTTTTGCGTTTTCAGCTATTATTTGTAAAGCACGTTGTGCATCTAACAAAGCAACTGTTGTCTTACAGGGTTTGGATTCCCAATGCGGAGTTCTATACATTAATACAAAGGCACTAATTCCAATTTTATTTAACCATTCAGCAACCTTTATTCCTTCATGTTCAAAAGCTAAATTTTTGTAGCCCCCTCCAGGAATTATTAAAACCGCTGGTACTTCTTTTTTTGGATGAGAAGTAGGATAATACCACAATTGTGGAGTATGTATTTTTTGATCCTTTTCAACTATTGTTAAATTATTTTCAATTTTATCAAAACTACTACATGGAATATGTTTTGAATAAAGTGGAAGAATAGTGTCTTGTGAAAATCCAAATAAAGACCAAAAATATATAAAATAGAATATTACTCTCACCGATAATAAAAATGGTTATTTTAATAAAAAAAAAAGCCACTTTACTTAAAGTGGCTTTATGAATTATTCAAGTTGGTTAAAAAAATTATTTTTTTATCAGCTTTTTTACAGTGTACCCAGGGATCTCCATAAAGTAAACTCCAGGATTTAGATGGCCTAAGCTTAATTGATTACCATTATAAACATAATTGTTTACTTTAGCTCCCGTTACGCTATAAATAGAAATTTTGCTTCCTGTAGTAACCCCTCCCAGCTTTACGATATCCTTTATTGGATTTTGTGATAAGTTAAAAGTCGGAAGTACATAAGAATTTATATTCAAAGTATTTCCTTGTGTCATTACAACTTTATCAACCAAAAAAATTCTAGTGCCACTAATGTTATCTTGAGCATGAATAAAACCAGAAATGCCTCCAGAAGATGCAGCAGTAAAAATATCCGCAGGGATTCCATTAACGACAGCTACACCCGAGTTAATATTATCAGTAATATTTGTAATAGTTGAGGACAAGCTTGAGCTTGCGGCATCAGCGCCTAGAGTGAGTACCATGTTTAAAACTAAATCATCTTGTTGGAAGTCAGTTAATCCTGCGTAGCCGCTATCTACAGGAACATTTCCTTGTTTTCTAACAGATAGGGAACCATCATTTAGGGTAGAAAGTTGTATGTTGGCAATGGTGCCAGAACTAGAACCATTATCATTAAAACCAAATCTTGAAATTAATTTACCCGCTGGTAAGTCAATATTAAACCTGAAATGAACTTCAAAACTAATTTCAGTGTCAGTAACGGTAAATGGCGCACCCCATCTAGCCCACGAGTAACCAGCGGTTGTTGTAGCTCTTTCTGTACCGGCTGTGGGATTAACAAACCAGTTAGCACCTCCCCAGTCTGAACTAGATTCAAGAGGTCCTTGAACATAACCTTCTTCTAGAGTAAAGTCAACTGTAGTTATTTGTGCATCAGTAGGTATAAAAACCAGTAATGCAATAATTAGTGTGTAAAGTTTTTTCATAATTGTTAATTTTTATTTTTTTAAAATTAATGATTATGAAAATATAGGGATACTATAAATGTTCTAATTAGTAATAGATTTGTTAAGATTTTGACTCATTATCTTCTAGTAAGCCTCCACTCTAAAGTTTTAGGCTTATTTTTTTTGTAAATAGCATTTTCAACTTGTCTTAATTGTTTATTTAACGAATCTTGTTTGGGAAGAGTTTCAAAATACGCATCCATGCTTTTTTTGATGTAATTATGATACGGTTTTTCTTCAATTGCTTTTAGCTTTTTTTTCAAATGAATTTGTTTCCCTTGTTGTTGATTATCACCAACGTAGTCTTTAAGATATTTATACTCCACAAACGGAACTGCACGAAGTTGGTAACTTGTTTTTCGATAATCTTCACAAAGTTTCATGATATCTAGCGCCTGTTTGTATTGTGGGGTGTTCACTTGAGTCGAAAGATTGACTCCACTCTTGAGTTGTTCCGCAGAATAGCTATGAATAAAGATATCTTGAATGAAAAGATCATACTTACCATTTTTTAAACCTTTTATTTGTAGTATTTCTTTATTAAAGTCGTTTTCAAAAGGGACTAAAGACAGGGCCTTGTCTGTCGCTTTATTTGTTGGGAATGGTAAGCTATTTTGCACACAACTAAAAGAAATATCATCGCTTAAAACTTGAAAATTCTCAACAATACAATTTTTTGTTTTTATAAAATTATTTTGATTCAGATCAATTGAAATTTGAGCGACAACACTCGGAGATTCTATAGTGGATAAAATTTCATAAAACATAACGAAGTATCCTGTTGTTTCTGGGTGTACTCGGTCCTTACCAACAATTGTAAATAAGGAATCGTTTTGTAGTTCTCGCTCCATAATATGTTTCATGGAAGAATTTAAATCAATCACAGTTGTATTTCTTTGTTTTGCAATTTTTTTGAGATGGGTTGAGCATTCTATGAGTGCATCATTACAGCCCCTATTATTTTCGCGCTCAATTTTTGAATATTGGTCGTAAATTGAAGGGGTAAGATACAGTGGCCTTATGTCTGATGTTTCAAATTTTTCGTCTAAAATGTCTATGTTTCGTTTGTATTCATCCAAAGCTTTTTTTCTGTTTTGCACAATTTCATTGGAAGCTTCACCTTCAAAATAAAGTGTTCGTATCACATCATTCATTCCGGTCATTAAAAATACATGGCTTGGATTATGTATAAATACGTCTTTATCTAATCTGTGGATCATACCTTCGGCATTGTCTCCTGATATCCCACAGTTTAAAAAGGTGAGTTTAAGATTTGGATAACGCGTAGCATAGAACAGCTGTAAAAATTCGTGGTATTGCCCACCATGTGTGATACTATCGCCTAAAAAACAGATGATGTTTCCACTTTCAAAAATTTTTGAGGATTCTTCTTGTGCACTCAGTTCTTGAAAACTTAAAAAAACTTGAGTAAACACACAAAAGGATATTAGAAGACGCCTCATTAATATGTTTTTAATCTTTGATAATTAGCTTCAAAGTGGTATTATCTATTTTGACAAAATAAAGGCCATTGGTGAGTTGATTCAAATTAATCGGAAGACCGTCATACTTACTTATAAAAACTCTAACACCCGTAATTGAATAGATAGAAATTACACTATCCATTTTTGCATTTACGATATTTAGCTGTGCTGCCGTGGGGTTGGGGTATAACTTTAATTTTTGCGTTGAAACTTCACTTGAATTAATTCCCAACAATGACGAATCATATGACGCTACGTTTAATACTAAAGAACTCAGATGACCATTCGAGTCCTCAAATGTAATTGAAACCGAGTTGCTTTCTTGGATAACATCAATAGGTACAGGAATTTCTATAGTTCCAAAAAAATCATCTCTATTTGTTTGATTATAACCTTTCCAATTGCTAGGCACAGGAATTGAAACACCGTTTACGATAACAGTTGGTGATTTTGATCGGTCGTGTTTACGTCCAATACTCATTGCAAGCATGGCATAACCAGAATTTCCAACTAAATTAATATTATTGAAATTGTAATTAATTGGATTATTAGCTTGTATGGGTTGCAAATAAGTAGTGCTATAGTAGCGCTCAGATTGAATGACGTTGTCAAATGTAATCGCTTCAGAAAAGGTATATTCCAACACCACAGTTTCGTTTTTTTTAAGACCATATGTTTCCAATAGTTCAGAAGAAGTTTGAATTGTATAGTCTGGATCAGCATCAGGGTGAATAATTAAAGATTTAATCGTTAATTCCAAAATATTAGGAAGATTGCCATTTAAGTTTAAATTAATGGGCTGATCAAAATCATCTAAGTTGTTTAGGGCCACATATAATTTATTGCCATCCAAAAATGCTTGAACAAGGACGTCCTTATTGTCTGATTGAATCAATATTCTATCGCCAGAAACATCTTTCCATAGTTCATAAAAGTGAATTCTGTTGGTGTATTCCCAATCAGTAACTTGTTCCAATGGTACACCAATAGGAATTGGCTTATAAAGAACGGCTTTGTAGGGCATGTAATTATTTTCTTCAGTAATATGCCATTTAGATTTCCCTGTAGTAAATGGTATGGCAATTTCAACGCGATCGGTTCTTTCCAAAAGCCCAAAAAGAATTGAATTTTGAGAGCGTATGGATTGAACATTCATGATATCATTATATTCTCCATTTTCAACACCTCCAAACTCTGTAATGGCGTGCGGTTTTATAATCCCCCATTTAACATAACTGTAAGTTTCAATCAAATCTAAAATAGCCTCCATATTACTGCCAGATCTTCGGGTTTCTTGCCCAATCTGATTAATCCCGTCGTAAATGTGTGTTGAAAAAACATCTACGTCTTGGCCAGCTTCATCCATAAACATTTTCATGTTTTGATTCCAAATAGAAAAATCATTCTTTTCAAATGATGGAAATGCAGCAGAATATCCAAGGATTTTCATGTTCTCTAACTCTGGAGCGGCATGAATTTTTTGCGCAACATGCTTAAAAAATTGAGCCATTTCTAGCTTTACCCTAGCCTCTGCAACAGGATCCCAATCAAGTTCTTCATAAAAATCTCTTGCGTGTACAAAAGGTTCGTTCATAGGTTCGTAATATTCTGGCCTTAAATATACATCCACATAATTCTTAAAATATTCAACGGTCCAATCAGCAAATGGAATAGGATCAAGCCCTTCTTCATAGACTTTATATGGATGATCAGTAGCTACATATCTTCTAACTTCGCGCAATTCTGTATTTCCACTAAGCGGCCCTGGGTAGGAGCCAAAAACCCCTGTATTTTGTATAGCAGCTGATCCGGGTGACCAAAATTGCCTTCCTGATTGACTTACATTGTAGTCTGAGTAAAGATCAGCTTCAACGTCATTTGCATTAGAATGAATATTGAAATATTTAGTACGATCTAAAGTTGAAACTCCTCCAATTATTCGTTTGACTTTTGGAAAGACATCTATATTGGTGGATATACTAACTTTTTTTACATTGATTGCTGATAAGCCACTCCCTGTTATAAAAGATTGAGCTTGAAAATAGCCATAAATATTGGATGCTGCAGCATCAAAAACTTGAGTGTCTATTCCACTGTAAGAGCCAAGATTAGACGAAGTACCATCAGTTATATTAAGAAGTTTTCCAGAAATTATCGAAGACGTTGCATTTTCACCAAGGCTAAGAGTTACAATTACGGCCAAATCATCTGTTGTTCCATTTAATCCTTGGCAATCAGAAATGGGTAAAACAGTTTCTAAACTTAGGGGAGCATTATTTGTATTGTTACGGATTTGAAGTGCTCCACCTGGTGTATCCTCATTGTCTTCCGTGGTAGATAAAAAGACAGTATTTGAAGGTGGATTTGAACTGCCAACATCACTTGATGCACTAAAACCAATTTTTATCAAAGGGTTGTTTTGCGCAGTAAAGGTTCCTGTAAAATTCAAATCTACTCTAAAAGTAATTTCATCTCCAACTCCAGACAATGAAAACCCCTGTTCCCATGCCGCTCTTTTCCACTGGTTAGTTGCAGTAACCAGACCTTGAGAGGCATCGACCATCCAAGTTGATGTTTGAAAATTAGCATCCCAATTTGGTTGATTATAAAGAGCGCCACTTGTAAAACCCTCATCTGTTGTGAAATTCACAACATTTTGGCTATTAACACAGTTGATGCTAAAAGCAAGGACGATTGAAAAAATATTGTAATATCTTGTTTTCATTAAGTTTTAACTAATTTATTATTATTTCCACATCTAAAATCAGAGAACTTAAATGCCCACCAGTTTCTGGAAAAGTAACACGAACGGAATTATTTTGTTTAATTAATTCTATGGGAACAGGAATTTCTATAGCCCCAAAGAATTTTTTTCTATTGGCCTGGTCATATCCTTTCCAGTTCAAAGGGACTTCAACTTTATTGTCATTAACAAAAACTTCAGGAGTTTTCGATAAATCATGCCCTCGGCCTATACTCATACTCAGTTTTGAAAACCCCACTCCAAGTTCGACATCATTAAATTCAAAAACTAACTCTTTTTGAGCTTCAATAGGGAGTAAGTAATTGTTAGTGTAGTAACGGCTGGATTTAATTTTATTATTAAATTTAATACTGTTTTTTAAATTAAATTCTAGTACAATTGTTTCTGCAGGATCTATAGAAAAAATATCAGGAATTGTGCCAATGGTTTGTTCGTAATATCTAGGGAAATCATCAGAATATACAGTTAGTGACTTTACAAATAAATCACTAACATTTGATTTTATGGAGCTAATATCTAGCGCTACTTGTTGTGCTGCATCGTCTAAGTTATTTAGTGCTACATATAATTTCTTCTCATCCAAAAAAGCTTGGACTTGAATATCTGGGTTTGATGTTGAAACGAAAACTCTTTTTCCTTTAACCGCTTTCCACAGTTCATAAAATTGAATTCGGTTGGTATATAACCACCCTGTAATTTGATTCTTTGGTACCCCCATATTTTCTGGACGCCACAGGACAGCTTTATATGGTAAATAATTATTTGCTTTAGTTATATGCCATTTGGCATTATCTGTTGTAAATGGGATGGAAATTTCCAAACGATCTTCCCTATCCAAAAAACCAAAAATCATAGCGTTTTGGGATCGAATCGATTGCATGTTTCGGATTAAGGAAAATTCAGAAACCTCGATTCCACCATATTCTGTAATCGCATGTGGTTTAATAAATCCCCAACGCTGGTGACTGTAGGTTTCAATGAGATCCATTATAGCTTCGTTATTACTTCCTGAGCGTTTGTTTTCTTGTCCCACTTGGTTTATTCCATCGTATAGATGGTAGGAAATTGCATCCAATTCATCTCCAGCGATGTCCAGAAAAAGACCCATATTGGTTTCCCAATTTTTAAAATCTTTTAATTCAAAAGATGGCCATGCAGCGCTATAGCCCATTACTTTGATGTTTTTTAAAGCAGGATCTGCATGAATCTTTTCTGCAAGTACCCTAAAAAGTTCAGACATTTCTGTTTTAACCCGTAATTCTGCAACAGGATCCCAATCTTTTTCTTCATAAAAATCTTTGGCATGAACAAAAGGTTCATTCATTGGCTCATACCACAATGGTCTGTTATTTTCCTTGACATTTTTAAAATATTCGACTGCCCAGTCCGAAACCGCCTCTGAGTCAATACCCTCTTTGTATAAATTCCGAGGATGTTCTGTGGCGACATATCGATTTACAGGCTTTAGGTTTTCGTCATTTTTATTTTTGGATTTTGGATACACGCCAACTTCTCCCATCAATTTTTTGGCGTCTATCCCAGGGCCATAAAATCCTCTTCCTGATTGTTCAACATTATAGTCTTTATAAAATGACTCAAGTAATGGAGAACTTCCAGGTGCATGAATATTGAAATATTTTGTGCGATCTAGTTCTGATACGTCGCCAATAAACTTTTGAACAGATGGCTCTACCAATACAACATTTACTTGGCCATATAAGTTAATGCTAGATGCAAATGCAAGTACGATAGTATAAATTTTAAGTTTAAAATTCATTTTTTCAAAGGTCTTTATTAACTTTTATATACTTATTCTACTTCGTAAATTTTGACATCATCAATATAAACCACACCAGTTTTTTGAAATCTAAAAGAAAAGAAATATTGACCAGATACATCGGGGCTCCATATTTTTACCGCTTCTTTATTGACTGTTATCCATTCGCCTCTAGGTAGATTAGCTACAGATGTCCAAAACCCTTCTCCTGCCCATTGGCCAGATTTAAAGACCTCAGGGAATATATTGGTATCTGTATAATTGGTATCAATCCAAACTTTAAATTCAATGGTATAACTTTTTTCACTATCTAAGTCAAATAATGACGCTGGGGCATTACTAAATGCCCTACATCTCGCGTTGGCTGTAGTTTCCATTTTCATGCTGTACTGGCCCGTAGCTGGATTATCAGATGGGTAAGTAATCGCGCCTTGGTTGTCCCAATCCCATGCTGTTGGATTTTCCCATCCAATACCACCATCTTCAAAGCCGTATATTTCTGGGTTGGCAATACTATGAAGCGTGACTACTTCATTTGAAAATGCAGCAACAGGGACATCATTAGTTCTGGCCAAATCACCGTTGCCATTGTAGCTAATTGATGCAGTAGATAAAATGTTTGGATTAACTAACGGAATAATTTTGACAATTTTATTGTCATTTGGGTCAAGGCTAACATTTTGAACTCCAACACTAGAGCCATCGACAAGCACTTCAAAATGATTTGTAAGATCATTACTTGACTGAAGTGGTAAATTATATTTTAAATCAATTACTCCTTCAGCATCTTCAATAATACTCATTATTGTCGGAGGTTCTAAGTTTTCAGTAACATTGATATAGTTTTGTAAACGAAGCGTGTCTGCAATGCCCTCTGGATATTGCCGCCAAGAAATTAGTTCCACATCGTAGGTGCCAATGGTTGGGTAGGTTACCGAAATGCTACTCACATCATCGTCTTCTTCAATACTTATTCCTCCTGCTGAAGACGGATCGCCGCCTGGAAATGTCCATCTTCGTCTGTTTGGACTGCCTTGAGAAACATCTTGAAATGTAATGGTGCTGCCTTCATACATTGTTATTTGTGTTGGCGTTTCCTCGTGAAAACTCGCATCAATTGATACTACATCAAAATTGGTTTGGATATAATCCAGAACAGTTATATTGAAAGTGGTGTCTAGTACTACAGCAGAGTTTATAAATTCATCTTTCAAATTTACTTCAAACTGACCAGGTTCGTCAAATTGTACCTGAATAAGCTCAACTTGAGAGGGCTCTCTTCCATCAAGATTAGTTATGGAAGCTGATTCTGGAATTGTCCATAATCTATCAACCACTCCTTTAGATAGATCCGCAAACGAAGCAAAATCGCCCCTTTGAATTCTTTTATCACCGGAAGTGGCTAATGCGTCCGAAAAATTATTGTATTCCGGGATCGCATCGTCTTTTTGACAAGCAACAACTACTAGTGCCATCAAACCTAAAATTGATATCTTCTTGCAATTTATTATCATAATATTTTATTTTAATGTCTTTGGTGTAAAAGAAATATTTTTAGTTGAAAAGATCTGGATTCGAATTCTGTTCTGTCGACGGAATTGGAAAATAATTATGAGTTCTTGGCTGATATGATTTAGCTGCATCCTCAAATTCTTTAAGTGCTGTTTCTTCAGTAAAATTGGTGTGAATAACTGGATCAAATTCATACAGGTTTTTCTGAATTAAAACGTAACGTTTTGAAGCTAAACGATCATATTGCTCTTGTACTTTATCCCAACGTGTTAAATCTTCCCATCTCGTATCATGACCTTCAAACATAAGTTCTAAAGGGCGTTCTACCCACATAATATGCTCCATCAGACTTTCTGTGTCATAATCGACTGAATTGAGTAAAACAACTCCAGCTCTTTGTCGAATGTCATTTACTTGTTCTATGGCTTCTCCTACAGAGTTTTCTGACTGTAGTAAGCACTCAGCATATAAAAGTTTAATGTCTGCTAGTCTAATTGCCCGTTCATTAATCCCAGAAATAGATTGATCGCTCTCCCTAATCAGTGTCCAGTTTTGGATTTTTTTTAAATAAGAGGCTTCAAAATTATTATACCCTCCACCTTCATTTGATGGTCTTTGATATAGTGTTGAATTATCATCGTCAGCAATGGCTATTGACATAGAAGTTCTGATGGAATAGTTGGAAGTACCTGTCCTAGTGGCATTGATTGGATTGTTGATGTCCATAACATCATTTTTAAACAGCATGGTCATATTGTAGGACGGCATAATTGTTCTGTACCCCCCGCCTTGAACTGTTGCTAGAATTCGTGCTCTAGATGAAGCTTCAGAACCAAGAGGCCCATCAGCTGCTCCGTTAGATGTTCCTTGCTTTAGTTCTGTAGAAAATGCGACTTCAAAAATAGATTCGCTGTTCATTTCATGATCCTCATCAAAATTATCTCCAATATTTGGTGTTAAGCTGTATAGATTACTATCTAAGATTTCTTTAAATTTATCTTTTGCAGCTCCGTAGTCATGCTCATTAATATTCAACTTGCCAAGCATGGCAGTCGCTGCGCCCCATGTAGCTCGTCCCAAATCTTGATTATTTTGATATTGTTGAGGCAAGTTGTTATAAGCGAATTCTAAATCGGATAGAATCAAATTATAAACATCTTTTGCGGGTGACGGCGATTTATAAAAATCTTCACTAGACTCAGGTACAGTGGTGTGTATAATCACACTTCCTCCGTTATAGCCTCGATATAAAGAATAGTAGAAAAACCCTCTCAAAAATCTTGCCTCTGCTTCAATTTGTTTTTTAGTAGAGACAGATAAGTCAATTTTATCTAATTTTACAAGCACTTGGTTGGCTCGATATATACCAATGTAACAATCGCGCCATCGTTTTTTAACAATATCAGAATTTTCATTGAAAGCTAGTTTATTTAGACCAATGGCATTCGCATTCCAATTGTTGGGTCTTCCTGTGTCTGACCTTACGGGATGTTGAGTGGCAGATGATCCACCAAAAAGGCCATCAAGTTGTAATGCAGCATAAGTGGCTATCAACCCTTGTTGAACATCATTTTCTGTAGACCAAAAAGAATCTGCACTTAAATTGTTGGGGTTTTCTATATTTAGTTGATCATCGCTACAACTGTAAATCATAGCAATTGTAGTCATTACTACTATATTTAATTTATTTAGTTTCATTTTTCTAGGATTTAAAAAATTAAAATGTAATTGAGATACCAGCGCTGTAATTTGCAGTAACTGGATAGTTTCCTCTATCTAGCCCCCTATCAAAAGGATTGTCACTTCCAACTTCTGGGTCAAATCCAGAGTACTTGGTCCAAGTGATGGGGTTTTGAGCATTTAAATAAACTCGAAAGTTTTCTATCCCAATTTTATCAAGTAAATTGTTTTGTAAAGAGTAGCCAAGGATAATATTTCGAACTCTTAAAAATGAACCATCCTCCAAAAAATTATCTGTTGAGGTTTGAACATTGGGGTGTTCTATGTTTGAACGAGGAGTTGGAATGTTTGAGGTTGGATTGTCATCGGTCCAACTGTACACCAAATTACTATGTCTTTTGGTACTGTAAGCATATTGTTTTTGACCATTGTAAATGGTATTTCCACTCACGCCATAGAATTGTACGGAGAAATCAAAATTTTTGTAATTAGCATCTATATTAAATCCTATTTCAAAATCTGGTTGATAAGACCCTTTAAAGACTTTATCGTCATTATTTAATTCTCCATTCCCATCCGTATCCACATACTTTAAGTCTCCTTTTTGTGCATTCGGATCTAGAAGTTGATATGCTGCCAGTTCTTCATCTGTTTTAATGGTGCCATTGGTTTCATAAACTTTAAAGGCGCCAACAGGTAGGCCCGCTTCCAAAACAGCGACAGGCTCTGTTTGATTGATTCTAATGATATTTGGATAACCATCAAAAACAACCTCACCTTCTCTTGAGAGTTTTACAACTTTATTTTCGTTCTTAGTGAAATTTGCACTGAATTTAGTCGAAACTGGTCCAAATTCGTGGCTGTAAAACGCATTGATTTCAATTCCACGATTTCTAAGATCTCCAATATTGGTCAAAAAACGATCATAAGTTTCCCCATTCACAGGAGTTGAACCTGCCGAAATTGGTGTAGTTATAGCAAGTAGCATATCCTCTTTGTCTTGTTCATATACATCAATTTCAAGCCCTGCTTTACCTCTTTTAAATTTTAAATCTAATCCAATATTTTTACTAATATTTGACTCCCACTTTAAATTTGGGTCTGCATATCCTGGTTGTATTAGGCCAGAAATTAAGCTAGGGTCCTCTCCAAGTATATAATCTACATTAGAAATAACTACAGGACTGAAGCCATAGGGTGGAATTCTATCGCTTCCTGTAGTGCCATAACCAAGCCTCAACTTTGCCATGGTTATGGTATTTTTTAAGTTTTTAAAGAAGGATTCATTTGAGAAATTCCATCCTGCAGAAATAGAGGGGAAGGTTCCGTATTTTTGATTTCCAAAATTACTGGAGCCGTCTCGTCTAACTACAAGACTTAAGAGGTACTTCCAATTATAATTGTAGTTAATTCTACCAATGTAGGAAATACTCTCCGTTTTGTTTATGGTTTGCGTACCGACAATGGGCTCACCATTTCCTAAAACAGGGGTAAGGTTACTTGTGATATTATTGGCTCCTGTTCTATAAAACTCGTATTGAGACGATTCATAGGTATTACCAATTAAAAAATTAAGATGATGTTTTTTAAAGCTTTTAATATATTTAAGGGTAAATTCATCAATACTTCTTGTACTAGTAGCATCACCCAGTCTAAGTTGAGCATTTAAGTTACTAGCTCCAAGATTAATTTCTCCAAGTCCATTCAATATTTCGAAACTTGGTTTGAAAAAGCGATCTTTCTTGTTATAATAAGATCTGCCGATATTGGCCTTAGCGGTTAGCCCTTCAATGATTTCGTATCCAAGCTGAATATTTCCATTGAAGTTATTGATTTTGTTTGAACTTTCTTGCTTGAGTTTTCCAGCAAAATTAGAAATTCTTTCCGTATTATTTTGGTCTTCAGAATCGGTTTCAAAAACGTCAGTATTTACGTCAAATGGTGGTCTGTATGGGGGGAGTCTTATGGCATCATATATTATGCCATAGGGTTCTCGCTTTTGTTCGCTAAAATTTACACTCAAATTTGCCTGTGCTGTAAATTTTCCTTTTTTGAAACCCGTGTTGCTCCTTAATGATTGTTTTTTAAAATCGGAATTAATCAGAGACCCTGTTTGATTAAAAAATGTTCCAACCACACTATATGTTAATCCATTTTTCCCTCCACTAACATTTAGAGAGTGATTTTGAATAGGAGCTTCATCAACTTGAAGTAGGCCCAACCAATCTGTATTGTATTCTAAGCCATCTGGATTTTGATCGAGAGGGTTAAAGTTGATATCATCGTATCTATATAATATGTCATTAATATATAGTGCTTCTAAGGTATTTGCTAGTGGAATACCTGATGTAATGTTTTGAACACCATAAAAAGAATCAAAACTCACTTTCATTTGACCCTCTTTTCCTTTTTTAGTAGTAATTAAGATCACACCACCAGACGCTCTAGAGCCATAAATTGCTGCTGAAGCGCCGTCCTTGAGAACTTCTATAGACTCAATTTCTTGTGGGGTAATGTTTGGGTTTTCGATATAAGTAACTCCGTCTACAACATACAAGGGTCCTGAGCCCCCATCTTGAAAAGAGGTAATCCCTCGAATGGTAATCGTAGCATTTTCACCAGGGGCAGCATTGCCTTGACGAACACTAACCCCTGCCATTCTTCCTTGAATAGCAGAAGCAAAATCAGAGGTTTGCGTTTTTATTAAGTCTTTAGATTTTACTGAAGATATAGCACCTGTTAGTTCACGTTTTTTTAGAGTACCATATCCCACCACAACGATTTCGTCTAAGCCAGTAAGGTTTTCTTTCATCAAAATGTTATGTATTGGTTCAGTTACCGTAAGTTCTATTTCTTCTAAACCAACATAGCTAAATACTAAAATAGCCTCCATGGTAGCATCAATTGTATAGAAACCGTCAAAATCTGTCGTAGTGCCAATAGACATCCCTTTTATGATTACTGTAACCCCGGGAATTGGCTGACCACTTTCTTCGCTTAGCACTGTCCCCTTGATATTTAGGGTTTGACTGGAAACTTTAAAACTTAATAGAAGAATACACATAAATACAATAAGCTTAAAAGCCATGTAATATTTATTTAATTTGAAATTATTTTTATCTATCATCAATTTAAAATTTAATAAGTTTAATATTTTATTAAATTAATATAATTGTTTATTTCTCTTTTACTCAAATGTTTTAAAATACATCACATATGTTAAACATATACTAACGATAAATATAATTATTTGTAAGTTTAGATTTTAATTTTAAAATTGAATTATCTATTATGAGATACCTATATAAAGTTGGGCTGCTATTTTTAATTTTATCTTTATCCTCTAGCGTTGTATTTAATGAGGAACTAATTTTTAAGAATTTCAATTCAGCAGATGGTTTATCACAACATGAC
>Ga0206130_10004572_pt1 | contig 16988 bp, 10 predicted proteins | sample Helgoland_Spring_9_FD_148637 | JGI IMG/M metagenome (GOLD analysis project Ga0206130, IMG submission 148637) | Pelagic subsurface seawater microbial communities from Kabeltonne, Helgoland, North Sea - Helgoland_Spring_Bloom_20160512_1 | ecosystem: Environmental > Aquatic > Marine > Epipelagic ... | reverse complement strand
ATGTGCAAGTCCATGTATACGCGTACAACGGGCTCATATTAATACACTAAATGATTATTGTTTTGTACAATATGATTACCCCGATGATCCGTCTCACCTCCTCGTGTAGCTACCTGCTCACCGCGGGCTCTGTAAACAGGGTTTCGGCATTCTGGGTGGCGAAGCCGATGTAGCCGACATTAGGCACGGTTTCTGAGAATTTTTCCTTATGGGTGACACCATTGATGGTGAGAGTGACACTGCGCTCGTCCATATCGAGCACGGCCTTACAGTCGAGCTCGCCCTCGGCAGGGCCGCACTTCTTGTCGCTACCCGACCAGGTGTCTGAGGTGTTCTCAAAAACGGTGATGTTGTTGGAGGCGATCCACGAACCAGCCACCACAGAGGATTTACCCTTGGCGTCATTGCTGAGCACGAGGAAACCATTTTGGGTCGGGCTGCTGACGGCTTTCATCTTCCATGTGATGGTGGCCTTGCCAGTGGTGATGGGCTTGTCGAGGGCCTTGAGGGCAATCTGTTGGCCGTTAACTGCCTTGAGGCGGTAGCCCTCCTGATCACCATAAGAGTCTTTGTGCTTCTCCAGGCTTGCGGACTGGGCGACTGGTTTGCCTACGGTGTAGCGCTTGGGCTCGGGGAAATAATCATCTCCCGCGATGGGGAGGTCCTTGCCCACAAGGCGGATGACCATGCCCGGGGCGGAGAGGTCGCCCTCGTCCTTGGCCGCGGTGCCGATGCGGTCGATGAGTTCGCCCGGAATGGTGAGCTTGTTGCCCGAGATTTTGACTTTGCTGATGATGTCCTCGGACTTCACATCGAGCAGGTCCTGCGCCCAGACATGGGTGACGCTGTCCAGAGAACCGGCGAATTCGAGAGTGAGCGAACCGTAGTGACCCGCGACACCAATGACCTTGGAGGCATCGTGGATTTTCACGGTGACTCCGGCACGCGGGAACCAGACTTTGCGTTTGTCGGTAACACGTGGCTCGGTGGCAATGGCGATGGCGCCATTCGGGTAGGTGGATGCCATGACGTAGGGGACGTTGCCTTCGGCATCAGCCTCGACGGTAGGAAGGGGCATATTGCGCGCCATGATGGCAGGGGCTCCTTGGTAGAGCTTCTTGCCATAGGTTGAGCGGTTCCAAGTGCTGTATTTGTCATGGGTGTAGTGGTCGATCAGGTATTGCTCCGAGCGGCGATAAGAGCCGACTCCCACTGGTATTGGCATGGCGATGCGTGACCAGCGGCCGAGGCGTTCCACCTCGTTCATGCAAAACTGCATCATGCGGTCATCTTCGAGCTGGTGGTGCAGGTCACGCCCGTTGAGGGTGCGCTCCATGTAGTTGGGGTGACGCTTGCTGGCAATGGACGTGCCCAGTGCCATGGAGGCGTAGGGCAGATCCTGGGTATTGATAATCGCAGTATAGGACGAGTCCCCATTGGTTTGGAGCAGTATATCATTGATGCGCTGGATGGTGGTGGGGGTAATGAGGTGGGGAGCCACATCATAGACGCGGATGACGTCGGTGTTTTTCAAGTTCCTCAGCGTCCGCTCGGCATTGCTCGCCCCGGCTGCGAAAGTGGATGGGTATTCCTGCGCGTTGGGAACATCAGTGTTGGCATTGAAGTGCCCCGGGGCATGGGCATGCTCCATGAAGAGCTCGGGGTAATGCTTGCGCTTGGCTTGCATGGCGAGGTATTGGCCGGTATCGCCACCATCGATCTTCCAGTAGGTAACACCTGCGTGTTTCGACCACTTGGTGAAAGTCTCCATCTCTGCGAGGGAAACCTGTCCCCGCACCCAGATGCCGAGCCCGCGCCAGCCGAGTGCCTTGAGTTCCTCGTTGAAGGTCTTCATCTGCTCCTGAGGCTCCATGCCTGCGTAGGAAGGGAAGTCCTTGGCGTCAGCCCTGAAGTTAAAATAAGGCCTGCCGGGGAGTTTGTCCCAGTCACCCTCGACGGGCTGCCAGCCGTGATCGATGAGGAAGGTGAGGTCCTCGCGCCCGCGCTTCATGTAGTGCGCCCAGCCGTCTTTCTGGTTGAAGATGTTGTGGTGGTTCATCTCCTGCTGGGCACCGAGGTTGGTGAGCTTGTTGAAGTCGGTGATCTCTCCGCCGCGCTGCTGCCAGTAGTTCTGCACATACCAGGTACACCAGTAGTGAGGTGAATACTTGGCAGGTTTCTCGGGAACCAGATTGGGCGAGTCCGCTGCAAAGGCAGCACCAGTCATGAAAAGGGCTCCAGAGGCGAGTTTGATCAGTTTGCTTATCATGATTTTTGTTACGGTGGTGAATGATAAAATATATACTCATCTGCATATTAGATATCCACATCATCCGTATGTGAGGAACAGAGGGCGAATAAACAGGCCAGCAAGCCCAGCGCGATGGACAAGCCCAGAGGTCTCATGGTTCTGGATTTATTTGAAGTCTGGTTCTGATAGAGGTCTGGCCTATTTCTTTTTTTTGCCCTTTGGCGCTGGGTAAGCAGGGATCTCCACTTCGGTGGTGAAGATGGAGGCGGGCAGGCCTTCCTTATTGTAGAGGTTGACCTCACCCGGATTAGCGGCCCATGCGTAGCGAACGACTGTCGGCTTTGGAACGTCTTGGTGAGAAACGGTGACGGTGTTCGGCCCGCTGATTGAGGCCTCAGCCCACTGCCACTTGCGGTCCTTGCCACAGATTTGGAAACCCTTGATCGAAGCCTTGGTCTCAACCGTGGGCTCGATGTTGTTTTTGGTTCCGGTCATCAGGCCGGAACCGGCGTGATCGAAGGTGATGGTGACTTTGCCGCCCATGATATCGTGGCTCTTGTAGAGCGGGCCACTGCAGGCCGCAAGGTCCTTGCCGTAGTCGTTTTTGAGTGCCCAGAGAGCAAGGCGGATGCCGACGTCCACCTTGTTGTGCGGGTGGATGTCACTGGCCTCGCCGATGTCGTTGAGTACGGCCATGCCGGTGTTTTTCAGGCTGAGCGTGCGGCGCTGCTGGTCACAGATGGAAGCCCATGCGTCATGTTCGATAGGCTCGGTGCTTTCTGCTCGGAAGCTGGCGAGCTGGGCGAAGTAGAAGGGGAAGTCTCCTTGCCCCCAGTGCTCTCTCCAGCCGGAGATCATGGCCTGGAAATGCTTGGTGTATTGAGTGATGTTGTGGCTGGCGTTCGACTCACCTTGATACCAGATGGCTCCCTTGATGGCGTAGGGGATGACCGGGTTGACCATGCCGTTAAAGAGGGTGGTGGGCATTTGCTGGTTGCTTTCCGGCGAGCGGGGAGCTCTCCGCTTGTTGCCTTGTTTTGCTTTTTCGGGATCCCAGTTCGCGATCGCCTTTTTTAAGGCTGTGTGTTCCTGCTGCATGTAAGCGGCCATGTCTTTGTCCTTCTGGTATTGCTCGGCAGGGATCCAGGGCTCCACCCGGGTGCCGCCCCAGGCGCATTTGATAATGCCCACGGGGACCTTGAGCTCCTTGCGCAGCTCACGGGCGAAGAAGTAGGCGGTGGCGGAGAAATTGTCATTGGTCTTGGGTGAGGAGATCAGCCAGTTTCCATTGAGAGTATTGAGCGGCTTGAAGGGGGAGGTGTTTTTCTGCACTTCGAACTGGCGGAGCTGATCGTCTGCTGCGGTGGTCACCTCCTTATTAATGTAGTCGGCGGTGATTGCGTCCTCAGGCAAGGTCCGCCCGGGCTTGGATTTTCTCAGCTGCTTGAGATAGAAGTCCATGTTGGACTGGCCGGAGCAGAACCAGACTTCACCGGAGAGCACGTTGTTCATTGCAACTGTGTTGTTGCCTTTCAGGGTGATGGTGTGCGGGCCACCGGCTTTTGGAGTTTTGAGTGTCACCTTCCACTTACCATCCTTGTCTGCGGTGGTGGAGGCATTGGCACCCCAGCTGGTGGCAATACTTACTTTTTCTCCGGCGTCAGCACTTCCCCAGACGGGGGCCTCAGTGTTGCGCTGGATGACCATGTTGTCGCTGAACATAGGGGCGGGGGCGACGTCAGCGAGGCTGGTAAGTGGAGTGAATGGGGCGGCTACAGCTGTGGTAGCTGCGAGGATAATATGTCTGTTTTTCATGATGGTTTGAAGAGGTGTAAAGAGGGTGATTGTTGAGATAAGATTTATACCATAGTTCGGCAGAGACAAATGGGGTAATGAACTACCGACAGCCAAGGTTAGCTCTATTCTGAGCGCTGACCAGCCATCAGTTCGGATGATTTTTGCCTGTGTTTTCGCCGTCCGTGGCGATTCATTCCACGGGAGCTCTCTACCAAGGGATGCATTTTGCCATGGAAATGAAAATAAAGTGCATTTGCCGGGCATCGCATTTGCCCGGCGGGCGTGCAAGTCGGTCGGGGTGCTTGTTAGGGGAGACCGGCTATTGCTATTGGATGCCCCAGCTTTTGTTCGGCTCAGCTCCGAGCCAGAGCTCGAGGGTTCCGCCTTGGGCAAAGGTTTGGTGGGGGAAGTGGTAACTGTTGAGCGGGTTGCCATTGAGGGTGGCTTTTTGAATGTAGATGTTTTCAGGTGCCTGGTCGTGGCAGATGATTTTAAATTCCTTGCCCGGGTAATATTTGGGATCGAGCTGAATGATGATTTCATCAAACTCGGGAGTGGTGATCTCATACTGTGGTTTTTTCGAGGATGTGCCACGCAAGCTGAACAGGCCTAGCTTCATCAGGGCACTGACACTTCCCATCTGCCCCTGGTCCTCGTCATGCCCGCCGTAGCCGAGGTTCGGGTTGGTGCCGCCGTAGGCTTGTTTGCTGACGGCACGCACCCATTTCTGGCTGAGCCATGGGTGGGTGGCGTGGTTGAAGACGTGCGCGTTCGAGCAACCAGGTTGGTTGGCGTAGCTGACGGTGCCGCCCCCGTAGCCGAAGACAAAGTCGTCATCGCGGGCTTGGTCGAAGGCGGAGTTGAGTTTCGCTACGAGCTGATCATTACCACCCATCAGTTCGGCTAGCCCGGGGATGTCGTGAGAGATGCCGAAGGTGCCTTGCCAGTCATTAGCTTCGATCCAGCTGCCGCTGAGAAGTTGCTTTTCAGGGTCGTAGTATTTTTTCCACTCGTTGATCCACTTCTGAAACGTGTGGAGGTCGTTGTCGTAGCTAAGTTCCTCTGCCATTTGGGCGAGTGCCCAGTATTCGAAGGATCCTTGCACCATCTCGCCGACGTTTGCGTCGCGAATAAGAATGGGGTGGCTGGCCTTCATCGCTTGGTAGGCGGTTTCTGCCTTGGTCTTGGTAAGCAGTCCTTTTTGCCAGGTTGCGGTGATCAGGCTGGTGGCGGGGCAGCCACGCATAATGCCGGTGTAGCCGCCCCCACTCGGCCCGCGGGGAAGACAGCCGCCGTGTTTGAAATATTCCACCATCGAGGCGGAGAACTCGTCCATCATCTCGGGCCATGCTAGCCCCCAGAGGATGTTCAGGTTCCACATAGTGAGCCAGAGGGCATCGGAGTTATACATGTGGTGCAGGGGTTTTCCCTGAGCATTTTTCGGCACCGACTGAATGACAAGCTGGGGTGGGGTTTGGGTATCGAGCTCTTCTTCGTTCTCAATACCACTGCCAGTACCAAGTGCGGCGATAGCAGTTTCCATGGCGCGTTTTTTGGCAAAATACGTCGGGTAGTCGCCATTGAGGTCATCGATCTTGTGGCGTCCTAACAGGACGTGCCAGAGATCGGTGTAAAACTTGACTCTTGTGGCTTCGCTGCCGCCTTTGACTTTGATCTTACCGAGCCATTGGTTCCACTGTGCTCTGGATTCACGGCGTATACGATCGAAGTCCCAGTGGGGGCACTCACCTTTGAGGTTGTTACGCGCGTTCTCAATGCTGGTGTATGAGATGCCTATTTTAACGAGCAGGGGTTTGCCGGGTTTGGCATCATAATGAAGAGCGACGCCCGCCTGATCATCGGGATGATTGGTGAAAAGCTTGCCTTTGAGTTCTCCGAAGTAACCTTTTTGAATGCGGTCGGGGTCAACGGGGTCGGCGAAGGTAGTGATGTTTTTGAGGGTTTCGTCAGCATTTTTCCAGCCGTCCATACGAGTGATGGGGCGGTTGAAGTCGATGATAAAAAAGACGTGAGTGAGCTGAGGGCCACCCCAAAGCCGGTCGGTGAGGCCGTGACTGCCTTCGACCCGCGTTGGGCTGACGAGTTGGGCTTTGCCGTCGACATAGGTATTTGCTCCAACATAGCCACCGAGCTGAAGAAGCAGCTGAGCCGGGTCGTTGGTTTGGTGAGCGATCCGGTAGAACGCGCTGCGGTCGGTGGAGGTGTATTCGACCTGGGTCTGATAGCGGGCGAGGGTGAGCTTGTGGTAGCCAGGTTCGATGACCTCGGTGTCGTGAGAGAAAGACGACTTCCAGCCTTTTTCGCCGTGGTTGGGGATGACGTCGGTGCCGGTGATAGGCATCAGGTTCACACCCGACATGATCCAGGCGTGGATATTGGTGAATCCAAGGATCTCGGTGCTGTTGTAATTATAGCCGCCGCCACCTTGGTTTTTATTGCGGGTGTAGGGAGCTGCGGAGACAAGCCCGTAAGGTCGGCTGCCCGGAGTGCAGAAGAACCAGCGCCCACGGCCGGTTTCGATGGTGGGGTCGACGTAGGAGACGAGGTCGGGATAGGATTTGTTGCCTGCTTTGTCGATGACGGCCTCGGGGTCGTGGCTGATGAATAGCTCGGAGAGCCCCATCTCAGTTCCGGTGCCGTCGACGATGTTAATGACGAGGCTTTTGGTTTGCCGGGTAGGGAAGGTGATGGTGTGCGGTCGGCCGTCGTTGGGGATGGCAAAGATTTGCTCTTGATGACCGTCATCAAATTTGATGGTTGCGGCCGCGGTGTGGTTTTCAAGATCAGGCCGGTCACGGATGGTGATGGTGTTGATCTCAATTTCACGTTCCCATTTGAGAGTCAGTGAAGGGTAATAGATAAAGCCATACCACTCGTTGGGGCTGCCACCGATCCAGGCGCTGTCTGTATTTCCGTCGAGGATGGCAGACGTGGTCGACTGATGGTCTGTTTTGGCTTTGGAAGTGGAAGTTAGCTTCGCGCTTTTAGCGAGGTTAGGGAGATGCTGGTTCGCATGAGCAGGGGTGCTGGCTAACAATGCCCCTGATGTAAGAACGATAAATGTCGTGTGCTTGATTATGGATGGGATCATCTTCGGGTGCATTATTGTTAGTCTGCATCAGTGTCCGAGTCCCCAGTTTTTATTGGGGGTTGAATCGAGCCAGAGCTCCAGCGTGCCGCCCTTGGCGAAATCTTTCTGTGGCAGAAAGCAGGAGTTGTGAGGCTTGCCATTGAGGGTGGCTTTTTGGATGTAGACGTTTTTGGCGGAGTTGTTGTGGGTGATGACTTTGAACTCCTTGCCGGGGAAATAGTTGGGGTCGAGCTGGATCGTGACTTCGTTGAAAACAGGAGCGGTGATCTCATAGCGGGGTTCAGCCCCACAGGCGCCGCGCACGGAGAAGAGGCCAATTTTCATCAGCGCTGAGAGGGCGCCCATCTGGCCCTGGTCTTCCTCACCGCAGTAGCCGGAGTGTGGGTCGGTGCCGCCGAAGGCGATGTCGCTGACTTCACGCACCCAGTATTGCGACAGCCAGGGCTTGCCGATGTGATTGTAGAGGTGGGCGAGGTGGCAGGAGGGTTGGTTGCCGTAGTCGAAGTGACCGGCGTGACCACGGCCGAACTTGTGCGGTTTCTCGGCTTCGAGCATGTAGGTGAGCTTCTCGGCAAAGGCATCGTTACCACCGATGAGTTTGGCGAGCCCTGGGATGTCATGGGGGACGTAAAAGGTGAAGGTCCAGGCGTTGCCCTCGACATAACCATACCATTTCATCGGATCAAAATTTTCATACCATGACCCGTCACGACGTTTGGGTCGCATGAAACCGGTGGATGCATCCCACTGGTTTTGATAATTGTTCGATCGCTTGATGAAGTAATCATACCGCGCCTCGTCACCGGTTTTTTTCGCCAGTTGGGCGGCACACCAGTCGGCATTGGCCCACTCGAGCGTAAGGCCGCCTGACATGTCGAACTCGTCCTTGGTGTCCCACATCGGGCAGTAGCCGTGGTCGATATAGAACTGCAGGTCGCCATAGAGTTTGTCCATGCCACTGCCGGGCATGTGGTTACGGTGGATGACATCGAGCACTTCCTTGCCGTCGCGTTTCAGCACCCCGAGGTTGTAGGCGGAGGTGATCAGGGGCGTAGCCGGACAGCCGGTCATGATGTATGAGTAGCCACCACCATTCGGGCCGCGCGGCAGGTTGCCACCAATCTTATCCAGATGCAGAAAGGAGTCGGCAAAGTCCTCGAGGATATGCGGGTAAGCCATGCCCCAGAGCAGGTTGAGATTAAAATTGGTCAGCCAGAAGGCATCCGCATTGTAGTAGTTGTGTTTGGCCTTGCCGTCTGGACCCATGGGAAGCTTACGGACTTTAAGCTCGGTGGTGTTGTTGCCCTTGCCGTCGGTGTAGTCGGGAATGGCGCCATTGACATCGTTGAGTTTGTGGCGACCCATGAGCACGTGCCAGAGGTCGGTGTAGAACTTGGTGCGCTGTTTGGCCGTGCCTCCCTTGACCTTGATTTTACCGAAGTATTCGTTCCAGACCGCTTGGGACTCGGATTTGATCCGATCGAAGTCCCAGTGCGGACACTCAGTTTTCAGGTTGAGCCGGGCGTTTTCAATCGAAGTGAACGAGAGCGCGACCTTCATCTGAAGCTTGGCGTTCTTTTCGAGTTTGTCGAAGACGACCAAGCCCGACTTGTCATTGAACTTCCCCTTTACTGGGTCAAGGTATTGGTCGTTGGACCAATTTTTGAAGTCGGTGAAGGGACGGTCAAACTGGATGACAAAAAACGTGCGAATGCGCTTCGGCCCGTTCCACCTGCCGTTGGTGCGATCGTAGTGACCTTCCAGCTGGGTGGCGCTGGTTTTGGTGATGTGGCCGTTGCGCATGATGGCGGAGCCGTTCGGACCACCGAGACTGAACACGATGTCGGACCGGCCACCGTCGGGTATGGTGTAGCGGTGAAAGCCGACGCGTTCGGTGGAGGTGATTTCCACATCCAGATTGTATTTGTCCAGATGGGTTTTGTGATAGCCGGGCTGGACGATTTCGTTTTTCCGGTCGAACGGAGACTTCCACTTTTCCTTGGTTAGTTCGTAGTTGCCCTGGGTGGTGGGCATCACATCGAGTCCGACGGTCATCCAGCCGTGCAGGTGGCAGAAGCCAAGCACCTCCTTGAATCGCCAGTTGTAACCGCCTCCGCCCTGACCCTCGTTGCTGGTGTCTGGGAACACATTGACCATGCCATAGGGACGCTTACCAGTGCCGAAGAAAAACCAGCGACCGCGTGCAGACATAATGTAGGGGTCGACAAGAGAAACGTAGTCAGTGGATACGACGGTTGCATCTGCCTGAGCAGAAGGTGCAGCGGGCGTGGACTCGGTACGTGCCGACAGCACGGGCGCAAGACTGAGCAAAACAGAAATGGTGATATATTTAAGCATCTTGGAACCGGTCTGGTTTATGTTTTCTGATAACTGATCCTTTAACGATAATCCCGCTCGATTTCCTCAAGCGAGCGACCTGCAGTTTCGGGCATCCATTTCCAGATGAGGAAGATCTGCGGCACAAGGATGAGTGCGAACAACAGGAATGTGTTGGCCGGCCCAATGCCGTCGCGCAGGCTAGGGGTGAACTGGGCGACGATCGTGTCGGTGGCCCACATGGTGAGGATGACCACGGACATGGCGTGCGAGCGGATGTTAGTGGGGAAGATTTCCGAGGCGAAGATGAACTTGATCGGTCCCAGGGAGAATGCGAAGCAGGCGACAAAGGCGCACATCATGATGATGAGCAGATTGCTGCCGTCTTCGCTGAAGGATGAGGCGATTCCGACCAGAAAGGCGATACAACCGATCGTGCCGATGAAGAGCAGTTTACGGCGACCAAACTTATCGACAAAGAGCATGGCGACGGTGGTGAAAATCATGTTGAAAAAGCCGATCACGGCGAGACCACTCAGAGCACTGTCGGACTTGAATCCAGCGGACTCGAGCATTGAGGTGCCGTAGTAGAACACGACGTTGATACCGCTGAACTGGGCGAAGGCGGCGAGTGCCATACCGATGAACAAGGGTTTGCGGTAGGTTTTCGAGAAGATGGCGGCAAAGGGCATGCTGGTGGCTTCCTCTTCGGCGATGGTGGTTTTGATTTCCTGGAGTTCCTCTTCGGCACCATTGCGGAAGATGCGATTGAGCACCTTGCGTGCCTGATCGTGGCGTCCTTCTTTGATCAGCCAGCGGGGGCTTTCCGGGAGGAAGAAGGCGAGCAACAGGAAGATCGCACCAGGAATGAGTTCGGTGGCGAACATGGCGCGCCATGTTTCATCGACGACAAACCACTTGGCAAAGCTCTCGGGAGCCACGGTTCCGGCAATGCTTTTTGCCCATTGGACGAGGCCGTAGTTTGAGAACAGGGCGATCATGATGCCCAGGGTAATGGCGAACTGGAACAAGCTGACAAGTCGGCCACGGAGGTGCGCGGGTGAAATTTCCGAGATGTAAAGGGGGCATACCATGGCGGAGAGGCCAACGCCAAGGCCACCGAGCCAGCGTGCAAAAATAAGAAGCTCGATGTTTTTGGCGTAAGCACTTCCCCAGGCGGAGAGCGCCATCAGGATGGCGGCGAGCAATAGGTTACGGGCCCGACCGAATTTGTTCGACAGCAAGCCGGCGAAGGCGGAGCCGATCACAGCTCCGAGCAAGCCGGAGCTGACAAAGAAGCCTTCCAGCGTCTGGTCGAGTTTAAACTGATCGATGACCGGCTGACGGGCACCAGAGATAACGATGGCATCAAATCCCCAGAGTAGGCCGCCCAGAGCTGAGGCGACGCAGAGAAAGATAAGAAACGGTAGATGGGATTTATGGATGGTGGTAGACATGGTGGAAATTGAATTTGGATGATCGTCCTTATGTGTTGGAAAAAAGGGAGGCGGCCCCTAGCAGGGCGGCGTTGTCGGGTTGGGCGGCTTTGATTAGGGGGGTGTTTTTGAAGCCGGGCCACGCATGCTGTTTGATGGTTTGGGCAAAGTGGGCGATTACCGGCTCGGCATCATTCATCAGGCCGCCACCTATCACGACGATGTCGGGACTAAGAACGTGAATCAAAGAGGTGATGCCTCGCCCCCAGGTGGACAAGCAGTGATCCCGGATCTCACGGGCGGCAAGGTCGCCTGCATCAGCGTGTTCGTTCATCTCCCTGAAGCCGAGTTTGGAAAGACCCTTGAGTGAGCTTTGATCGTATGCAGGATGCTCGCGCAGGAGTTGGGGTAGGACCCAGCCTGAGGCTTCGCTTTCCATGCAGCCACGTCCGCCGCAGCTGCAGGGGCGCCCGTTTGGGTTGACGATGATATGTCCGCCGAGGTTGCCGCCACAGTGATGTTTGCCTTTGAGCAGATGTCCATCGACGAGAGCCGCAGTGCCGATACCGGTGCCGAGGGTGAGCATGAGCACGTTTTCGTATCCTTGTGCGGCACCGTGCAGCCACTCGCCAAGAAGTGCGGCTTTGGCATCGTTGAGGAGTTTGAGGGGGAGGTCGAATTCGGATTCAGCCCAGGCTTTAAAATCAAAGTCTACCGCGTCGATGTATTTGTCCCCAGGGTAAAGGACGCGCATCCGGTCGCTGTCGACGAGGCCCGTGGATGAGATGCCGACACCTGAGCAATCGGCAAGCTGGTGGCCGCTTTTTTGAAGCAGCGATTCGAGGCGAGGGCTGAGCTCCTTTAAGTGGGCGGCGAGCGAGCCTCCTGAATCCGCATCGCAATGTGAGGAGGCCAGGACATTGCCGTCTTGGACAAGTCCGAACTTGGTGCGAGTCCCTCCGAGGTCGATGGTGGTGATCATGGCTTGTTAGTTTGAGGCTGTCGGTTTGAAGCTGGGAATCACGACTCGCGAATTGCAAATAACGAATCTCCCGGAGGGGTGTTCATGTCCTCACATATGCTTTGAGGGTGGCGCATTGCTGGCCTGTGGATTCGCCGTGGGGGCGGATGGTGTATGGGCCAACTGCGGCAGGGATAATGAAGGTCTCCGCGTAGTGGACGATGAATGGTTCGAACGCGCTGGTTGGGCTCTCGACGATAGCTTCACGGCCTTCTACGAGATTGATGACGTTCACTCCGCCATGGGTGTCGTGTGGTACGGTGCCGGTAAACCAGTGGCGGCGGGTTTCGATGAACTCAAGTTCGTGCAGGCCAGTGCGCTCTTCACGCCAACCATCACCGGAGCCGAGCTGCTGGATGTTGTTGACGAGATGTTTTTCGGTGTAGATGAGGTCGCGATCCCAAGCGATGTTTTCGAGTCCGCGTTCAACATTGATCGGTCGAGGCAAGCCATCGAGTCCGAGGCGTCCCCAGTCCCACATTTTAAAGGTGAAGATGTATGGGGTGGCTGAGATTTCCAGCACCATGCCTCCTTCGCCACCGCAGTGCACCGTGCCTGCAGGGATGAGGAAGTGGTCGTGCTTTTTGGCGGGCAGGCAGTTGACGTATTTTTCGTCGGGAAACTGGATTTCACCCTGCTGAGCAGCGCGTAGGTCGGCGGCCATACCGGAGGGGTCGACGTCGGGTTTGAGGCCGAGATACATGCTGGCGTCGTCGGTGGCATCCAGATAATAGTATGACTCATCCTGAGTGTATTGCATTCCGAAGTGCTGGTAAATATACTCGGTCAGCGGATGGACTTGGAACGAGAGGTTGCCCCCTTCGACTGTATCGAGGAAGTCGAAGCGGATGGGGAACTCATCACCGAAGCGCGCGCGGACTTTTTCGCCTAACAATTTATTAGGCTCTTGGAAAACGACATCGATGGAGGGTAGCTCCATGGTGGTGTCTTGAAATTTGAGTAGCAGTGAATTTTCCTCAGGCACGCAGTCAAAGCACCAGCCGTAGTTGTCGGCACCGCGATCGAGGTCGCAGTGTTCCTTCATCCACTGGCCGCCCCAGGGAGCGGGGTCGAAGAAGGGCACAACGCGGAAGGGGCGGGTGGCGGTGTGGGTCAAGGCATCACGTACCGTCTGGCCGTCGGCCATGCGAGGTTCACCGGGGGTGTTGGTGTCGAGCACGAAGTCGGCCTTGCGAAAGACCTTGCGTTTGAGTCGGTCAGCGACCCGCCAGTCGGTGAAGTAGGCACGTTTGTATTGCAGCGACCATTTGAGCTTGTGGTTTTCCACGCCGAGGTTGGAGGTTTCGTCACGGCGCATGCGAAGTTGCGCTTCCCAGCGTGCCAGGTCGGCATAAACGAAGACATCACCCGGGTGGATGCGACTGGCTCCGGTGCCGATGATGACGATGAGGCCTGCATCGGTGTTGTCGATTTCCTGTTGCAGGCTGGCGGTTTTTTTCGCGTCCAGGAAGTCATCGATGCGCAGGTGGTTGATGACACCAAAGACGGGGTCGTCGCCACCATTGTGTGGCAGGACTTTTGCGTCGATCTCGGTCGGGGTGAGATAGGCCTCCGTGCTGCGGATGGTGCGGGTGGGTTGGAGAGCTGCAAGGGCGTCGTTGATCTCGTTTTCGTCTACGCCAGGGTAGCACTCGATGGTCAGGATGCGTTTTGATTCCAATCCCCCCGGGAGCTTGCTGAGAGCCTGTTGCAGGGCGGATGCCACCCGGTCCCAATCGGTATGGCAAGTAGCCGCCCGGTTGGGGACTTCGACGTAGGGGAGCTTATCGTAATTGGGATGATTCATAGGCTGATTCGCCATAGCGGTGGATATGTGAGTCCATGATAGAGGCGGCATGCGGCAGATAGCGACGGAAATATTGTCTATAAAATGGTATAAAACAAATGGTAATAACTAATTGCCATGGTATAAAACGTCTATGCATCTCGAGTTGCACACCATGGGATTGCCAGTTATTGAGCGTATTGGTCGTTATCCGCTGGTCAATCCTGTGTTTGATTTTACCTACCGTAATCCGACCCATACGGTGCATTTGTATAACTATCCGGGTCGGGTGCGAGTTGATGGCAAGGTGTATAAGTTTGAACCGGGTGACCTGACCTGTATCCGCAGTGGCAGCGTCTACAGCTTTGAGTCTGATGAGCCGCGCGACCACTGGTGTGTGCATTTTTTCAGCGGTGAGCAGAGTGATACTAGGCAGATCGAGCTGCCGCCGATCCTGCAGATCGGCGTCAACAGCCTGTTTTTACGTGAGCAGTTGAAGCACATCAGCTCGCTGTTCAATGCCTGTGGAAAAGAAGAGCATGTCGAGCTGATGAAGGTGGAGGCGAGATACCGATTGAAAGCCTTTTTGTTATCGGTCTATTTGCAAAGCTGCGGCCGGACCAAGCGCACCCGACGCGAGCAGGTGTTCAACATGGAGTCATTACTGGCGTGGCTCGAGGAGCATTTGCCGGAGGCGCTGTCCGTCGAGCAGGTCGCGCGACAGGCCGGCGTCAGCAGGGCGACCTTGGCAAAGCATTTCCGGGATAAGCAGGGCATGACCTTGAGCCAATACCTGCTGCATAAGCGGATCGATCGTGCGAAGTCGCTGCTGATCACAACAAGCCTGACTGTGTGTGAGGTCGGGGCATCGGTGGGCATCGCCGACCCGCAATATTTCAACAAACAATTCCGCAAGGTAGATGGTCAGAGCCCCACTCATTACAGGGAGAGCCACCGGATGTTTGTTGACAACATGTCGTCGGGTGAGGCTATCCAGGGTGGTGAGTGGCGTGGGAGGTAGGCGGTGAATGGGAGAAATGGCTATGGGCTCTCAGTCTGCGTCTACCAGTTTATTAAAAAATTCTTAGCTTTCGCTCTGAGATGGGGCCTCAGTGTCGCGTTGGATGGTCATATTGTGCTGATCATGGCGTGGGGGCGACGTCTGCGAGGCTGGTGGCTGGGGTGTTGAGGGTGATTGTTGAGATGGAGAATTACGCCGGAATGGCCGGGGGTTATTCATTTTTTATCAGCGCCCATGGTTGAAGGTAAGGTGGAATGCATTTTTTCATCTGGTGTTTCTTCGCAAGTTCAACCAAGCTCACTGGGTTTTAACTACCCAGCTGACTCATGAACAAGGATGACATTCGCAAAGGCCTCAGAAATATCAGAACAAGATCTGTCACCATTACTGCGGTGGAACAACAGGGGGCTTGCATGAACGAAGCCATCATACCTCTCCTCAATGACAGAAACGAAGGGGTTCGATGGTCAGCGATCAAGATTCTCTCTGAAATCGGCGACTCCAGAGCAATAGCCCCTCTGATTTCACTCCTCGAGAAGAACAAAAACGCAACGACTGCGGCCATGACCTTGAGGGCTATCACTGGTAAGGATTTTGGTGATGATCCTAACGAGTAGCGCGACTGGGCAGCCAAAGACGACAGCGTACGGAATGCAGGAGGACTTGATCTCTCTGATGCAGATCTTATCAGTGCGGCCGTTGAAGGTCTTCCTGTAATGGTCTCAGGATCAGGCGAGGCATACACGATCACCGTAACCCTGCCCGATCAACGTCATCAACAGGTCTGGATCAACCTCTCTGCAAAAACGCCAGAGGGTAAACCCATCGTGCAGCTCAGCACGCCTTGCGGGGACGCAGACAAGACTCAGTATGAGAATGTACTGAAAATGAACATGGCTATACCATTTGGCTGTCTTGCACTGGCAGAGATGGAAGGAAAGCTCGTTTTCGCCATGACGGACTCTTACATTCGTAAAACTGCCCACCCTCAGGATATAGCCGAATCGATCATGTCATTGGCAAAAAATGGTGACTCCATGGAGAAATCGCTCTCTCAAGCAGATAAGTATTGATCCGCGGCTGAGCCATTTCATTGCGCGGTTCCTGATGATGCTGGCACTGGCACCTGCAGGGCCTCGAGAACGAGCTTGGCGAGCAGTTGGTTGCCCGCCGGTTTCATGTGCACGGAGTCACTGGTGAGAATGCCCTCGGTGGCGTTCTCCGTGTTATGCTTTTTCAAGTAGGCAATGAAACCCTTGCGCAAGTCGAGCAGCTGGGAGCCGGTTTCCTTGGCGATCTTGCGGCTGATGTCGGCATACTCGTCGAGCCTTTGGTCATCGGGATTGGTGCCGTCGGATTTTTCACCAATGACAGTGGGTGTGCAGAGAATAACCCGGGCGCCAACACCGTTGATTTTTTTGATCATGTCCCTCAGGCCACTCTCAAAAACTTCGGGGGTGGTGCCTTTTTTACCTCTGGCTACCACCCTGGGGTGGGTCCAGTGCCAGACGTCGTTGATACCGATGTAGATGAAAACAATCGTGGGTTTTTTCTGTAGCACATCCTTGTCGAGGCGCTTCTGGCAATCCGGTACTTTGTGGCCTCCGATACCCGCACCGATGAGCTCGATGTTGAGATCCGGGTAGGTCTTGGCAATGGCCGCAGCACTCAGCGTGATGTAGCCACCCGGGCGTGGGCCCGCGGCGGTGATCGAGTCTCCGAGGAAGACGATGCGGTCGTTTTTCTTCAGTGGGGCTTGCTCGGCGTGGAGACAAGTGGCGAGGGAGAGGAGGGACAGTGTAGTTGCGAGTAAGAATTTCATGCTTGTTTTTATGGTTTGCTGTTAGGGTAGGATGGTTTTGACGAGATTGGGGGCATTAACAGGATCTTCGAGATCGTTGATGAGTTTTCGCAGTCCGCTTAGCAGCTCTTGCTTGGTTTGCGCGTACTCGGGGTTGCTGTACTGGTTCTGCATTTCCTCCGGGTCTTTTTCCAGATCAAAAAGCTCCCACTGATACTTGCCCTTCATACCGGGGTAGTGGATGAGCTTGTGGGTGGAGGTGCGAATGCCGATCATTTCCGGCAGGTTGTTTTCCCCATGGGAATAGAAGTGATAGTAGGAGGCGTCTCGGACTTTTTCGGCCTTGCCTTCCAGAATGCCGCGCAGGGAGTGGCCTTGCATATCACCGGGAATGGTTAGGCCGGCGTAATCGAGCAGGGTGGGGGC
>Ga0206130_10004570_pt1 | contig 16990 bp, 16 predicted proteins | sample Helgoland_Spring_9_FD_148637 | JGI IMG/M metagenome (GOLD analysis project Ga0206130, IMG submission 148637) | Pelagic subsurface seawater microbial communities from Kabeltonne, Helgoland, North Sea - Helgoland_Spring_Bloom_20160512_1 | ecosystem: Environmental > Aquatic > Marine > Epipelagic ... | reverse complement strand
TCATTTGATGTACATGCCAAAGGTGCAGCCAACTCAACTTGGTTATTAAATAAAAATATATCAGATATGGGTGCTACACAAGATTATGACCTGGCCTGGGGTTCAAGTTATGGTGTTGCAGCTAATGCATATTTCGGAATGACGGGCGTTGGAATTGAATTTTTATACAACACCCACAATGCGGCGTATACAGGAGCTTACTCTATTAATGATGAATCGACAGGGAGTTACACCTCTAATATAAAACTAGAGACCATTCAAATTCCACTGCTCTTAAAGTTTCAGAGTGCAAAAGGAGCATATATTGAGCTTGGACCTCAGCTCACAAATATTTCAAGTGCTCAATTCGATCGAACAGGAGAAATTATTGGCATTGGATTTGAAGAATCAAAAGATGTAAAAGAAGAATATGCGTCTTCGTATATTTCTGGTGTCCTTGGTTTCGGATCAAAAATTGCACTTTCCGACCTTCCAATAGGTTTACTTTTAGGAATTAGATTACAATATAGCTTTGGTGATCTAATGGGTGTTGATGGTGAAGGTTATTCCCTAGGGAGTTCTGAAGAGCCGGGTTTTTGGCACCCAACACACGAGCCGACACAAGCAATTTCAGGAGGCGTTGTATTTGGAGTCACCTACACTATTAAATAGCTTATCTAACGCTACATAAAGTAGTAAAATAGAGTTTTGTGTCACTGACGCATCTCTTCTTAATTTATCCAATATGAAGGTTCTTATAAGGCCGTAAAAAAATTACGACCTCTTGCTTTTTCTTTGTAGTCTAAAATCATTTTATGAGACTACTAACAGAAGACGAAAGGTTTAGAGAGCACTTAATGGGCTTTGACGAATATAAACTTTGTGAAGAGGCTAAAGAATATATACCCACGGAGGTAAAAAGACAATCGCTTATTTCGTGTGCAGAATATTTAAGTCATTTTATTGTTGACAATCTCAACGAAAATGCAGTTGATATAGAAGCTCCCGAAGAATTACAACAAATTCAGGTGGTAACCTATATTGAATCACTACCTAGACAAACTGTTCAATCTTTTTATCACAATTATATGGAATCCTATGGCGTAATTGAAGATTTGATGATTCTTAACGAACAAAACAGGCTGCATCTTTTATACCAGCTCACAAGACATTCTTATGAATACTTGGAGCTTCTGAATAAAGAAATATTGAATTAATCATCTAAAGAGTTTCCGAACCAAACTACGGCGTATGATCCTTGGATGCCTATTCCAATAGCTTTCCATTGTTCCTTCCAAATGTCTTTGTTCGAAATTACATCGTTATGAGGTTTGCTTTTTTTCCATATATCCAGCGCCATTTCCGCCGTCATAGAGGCACTGCTATAACTTGCGATCTCATAACCAGGAAAATTATAGCTCGTAAGTTCTTTGGGTTTATCCCACATACAAGAGGCTTTCGCATGATCATCGGTATAACAACAAGAATTCCAAGTCCCTTTATTGGACCAGCTATGTAAATTACAAATGTCCTTATCAGGATGATTTACAGTTAAATCTTCACAATGCAATTGCGCAACCTTTGTTAACGCTTTTGAAATTGGGATTTCAGGAAGGCCAAGCTCCATACGGTATTCCATAATTATATTATAGAGATTCCTTTCCTCAAGCGTTAGCACCTGTGAGGAAATCGTCAAAGAGGAATACAGAAAAAAAAAGAGTATTATATATTTAGACAATTATTTTGATTTGTCTTTGATTATTTGTCTTCGTAAAGCTTCTACAGCAACATCAGCAGCCTCTTCAAAACTTTTACATTGCTTTTTTGCAAAAAGATCTTTTCCTGGAACATGAAGCTTTATCTCGGCTATTTTATTTGCTTTATCTCGATCATTCTCCAATCTCAAAAAAACCTCAGCGGATACAATCTTGTCATTAAACTGCTCGAGTTTATTGAGCTTTTCTTGTATAAATGTCAATAATTTCTGGTCTGCTTTGAAATGTACGGCATGCATTTGAGTATCCATAGGTTAGTTGGTTTTACGCCCACGCGGGTGAGCTTGTGAATAAATTGAATTTAACTTTGCAAACGAATTGTGGGTATAAATTTGAGTAGCTGATAAATTGGCATGACCCAATAGATCTTTCAAAGTCTCGAGTCCCGTGCCACGGTTAAGCATGTGTGTTGCAAAAGTATGCCGCAACACGTGTGGACTCTTTTTATCCAGCGTCGTTACCTTTCCAAGATAGCTATTAATTTTTCGATAAGCAAATGCAGGATAGAGTTTCTTACCGCTTGCTAAAATCAATATATTGGGGCATTCGGGGGATTGATTTTCACGTAGCCTAAGGTATTGCTGTATTTGATGATACAGATTATTTGAAATCGGAATAATCCTTTCTTTATTCCTTTTTCCCAATACCTTGATTTGACCAGTTTGGATATCTGAAAGCTTCAAAGCTATTAATTCACTTAACCGAATTCCTGTCTGATAGAACAGTTCAAACATCAATTCATCTCGTCTTCCATCAAAATCCTTTGAAAATAATTTTTTCATTTTGTCGAGATTAAGTTCCGATTCTTGAACAAATTGCGGGAGGTGCTTTTCACTTTTCGGGCCATTCACTTTAGACATTGGGGAGCAAGAAACTATGGTTTCTTTAACCAACCATTTATAAAAACTTCTCAAAGTTGCAAGCTTTCTATTTACTGACCGGTTTTTTAAACCGCTTTCAATTAAGTAAACAATCCATGACCTTATATATGCAGGACTCAGGGCTTCAAATTCCGTTACATCCTTGATTTCAGAATACTGAAGAAAGTCATTTAGATCACGCTTATATGCATTCACCGTATGCATTGAATAACGCTTTTCAAATTTTAAGTAAGCAAGGAATTTATCGAACATAAAAAAAGGAGTCTAATGACTCCTTTTAATAACGTATATATTTAAATAAGGTTACTGTTCCATTGATTGCATTCTCTGCTTGTAAGACGCTCTGATAATCTGCTGTCTTTTTGTAATAGAAGGCTTCTCAAATTGCTTACGGCCACGAAGCTGAAGCATTACTTTAGTTTTTTCGAATTTCTTCTTGTACTTTTTGAGAGCTCTTTCGATGTTCTCTCCTTCTTTAATCGGTATAATTAACATATTCTTTTGATATTTATATTGATATCGGTGGGCAAAGATACGGTATTTTCTATATCCTACAAGGAATTATTTTAAAATTTCTCTAGAAATCACGATTTTTTGTATTTCCGAGGTTCCTTCACCGATAGTCATCAGCTTTGCATCTCTCAAAAATTTCTCAGCAGGATACTCTTTCGTATATCCATAACCACCCATAACCTGAACTGCCTCATTTCCACATTTTACAGAAACTTCAGAAGCATAATATTTCGCATAAGCACCTGCTTTTGTTACAGGACGCTTATTGTCCTTTAAATATGCCGCCTGAAAGGTTAATAGCTCCGCAGCTTCAACCTCTGTTGCCATATCAGCAAGTTTGAAGGCTATCGCTTGAAAATGGGCTATTGGCTTACCAAATTGTTCTCTTTCTTTGGCATACTTAACAGATGCTTCATATGCACCCCTCGCAACACCACAGCTCAGTGAGGCAATAGAAATTCTTCCACCGTCTAATATTTGCATTGCTTGTTTAAAACCAGCTCCAACATCACCTATGACATTTTCTTCTGGAATTCTAACATTATCGAAGATGAGCTCTGCTGTTTCGCTTGCTCGAACACCTAACTTTTCTTTTATCTTAACTGCAGAAAACCCTGGGGTGCCTTTTTCGACAATAAAAGCGGTAATTCCTTTACTATCCAATAAGTCACCTGTTCGAATTAGAACTACGGCAACATCTCCGGACAAACCATGCGTGATCCAATTCTTTGTGCCATTTAATACCCAATGATCACCGTCTTTGACTGCTGTTGTTTTCATACGCATGGCATCAGATCCTGTATTCGCCTCAGTAAGCCCCCACGCTCCTATCCATTCACCACTTGCTAACTTTGGAAGGTACTTTTTCTTTTGCGCCTCACTCCCGTGATAGAAGATATGTCCTGTACAAAGAGAATTATGAGCAGCAACACTCAAACCAATTCCTCCGCATACTTTTCCGAGCTCCATTAATGCTGTAGCATACTCAGCATAACCAAAACCCGAACCACCATATTCTTCAGGGATAAATATGCCTAAAAGGCCTAGCTCGCCCAACTTTTTCATAGTTTCTTCAGGAAAGATTTCGTGATCATCCCAGTTTTTCATATTTGGTTTGATTTCTTTTTCCGCAAAGTCTCTAACCATTTGCGCAATCATTCCCTGATTTTCGTTTTGCTCAAAATTCATATATCTGATGATTAAATTCTATTAATAGGAGACTAAATTCATACTGTTGGAAGAATATTTCTGTAGCTTCTTGTCTCCATTAAGAAAGCTAAGGTTTACTAAAAAACTAAATCCTGCAATTTGACCGCCACATTGTTTTACGAGCTCTGCCGCCGCCGCCGCAGAACCACCAGTAGCAAGTAGGTCATCATGAATTAATACATTTTGACCCGCAGTTACTGCATCGTCGTGCATTTCAATTTCTGCGGTACCATATTCTAATTCATAGGCAAAGCTCTTTTTTTTATACGGGAGTTTACCTTTCTTTCGAATTAAAATAAATGGAATATCAAGAGCCATTGCTAAAGGATACCCAAAAAGAAAACCCCTACTCTCTATTCCAGCGACAGCATCAATCTTTTGACCACTATATACTGACGCTAAATGAGCAACGACCTCTTTAGATAATTCAGGATTCAACATAATGGTTGAAATATCCTTGAATAGAATTCCAGGTTTTGGAAAATCCGGGACATCACGAATAACATTTTTAAGCTTGTCTTCTAAAAGCATATGCAAATTTAGTGAAGGTTTCTCCGATTAAGAATTTTATACCCTTTTTTTTAATAACTGATGAAAAATCACAACCCACAATTGTTAATCTAAGCTCAAATAAGGCCGAATTTTTAAATAGACATCATCACTGATAAGCTTAGACTTTTTTATGGAACTGATCGTATCAAACCTGCCAAGTTGTGTTCGCATTTTAACAATGGAATTCGCTTGAGAATAGCTCAAATATGGGTGGTTTTTAAGCATCTCAAAGCTTACAGTATTTAAATGTATTTTTTTTAATGCGCTGGTGTCAATAATTAAACTTTCTAAAAGTATCTGATAGGTTTCTTCTTTCATCTTCCATACCTCCATCAGCTGCTCTCTTTTATAGAACCCTCCGAGTTTATTTCTGTACTTCATAATTTGCGAAGCATAAAATGGACCTATGCCATTTATTGAAATCAGCCCGAGAGAATCAATAGTGTTAAGTTCTAAAAACTTTGTAATAGATGGTGTCGTCTTGTCTATAAAAGACTCCTTTTCATCAAATTTAGGCCTCGGGTACACTGTTGAATCTTTTATTAAATCATAAACAGTATCGGGTAGGACATAAATCTTTCTCAATGCCTCATTCGCATATATCTTATGGTTTAAAAACCTCAGAATTACATTTGATTGCTTTTCTGACAAACCCAAATACATCCAGTCCTCGTGAGTATATTCATTTGGGTCGAATTTACCTTTTGGCGATCTGTAGATAAGCTTCTTTTTTTTCTTAGGATATATATTTTTCTCCTCTTTTGATTTTGAAGTATTGATTTTAGCTTCAACCTCTATTATTGGCTTATTTATGAGGACCGTATCTGCCTTCAGAAAATAGACATAAAGTCTTGGTAACAAAACAACAATGAATGCAAGAAAAAACAATGCAGTTAAGCCTCTTCTACTTTTTTTTGAAATATAGAAAGGCGACTTCATAGCCTATAACATAACTAGATTAAATTATGATTTTGACCCTTTAATTGCACTTAAATATCGTGCAAGCTCTTTTTTCACAATTGGGAATAAGAAGAATAGACCAATCATATTTGGAAATACCATTGCAAAAATCATGGCATCGGAAAAGCCCCAAATAGAATCCATACTGGCTGCAGCACCTATAACCACAAACCCTAAGAATAAAAACTTATATGTTAAATCTGCAGTCCTACCTCTACCAAATAAGAATTTCCAAGACTGTAAACCATAATAGGACCACGAAATCATTGTGGAAACAGCAAACAAAACAACAGCAATAGTTAAAAATACATTAGAGTAAGGGATATATTGACCAAATGCTTTTGACGTAATACCCGCTCCTTCATAAGCCACGCCATCTATCATTACAGAACCTTCACCGCCATAGTCAAAATTACCACCAAAATTATATATGATAATTACTAGAGCTGTCATTGTACAGATGACAACAGTGTCTATAAAAGGCTCTAACAAAGCTACAAGACCTTCAGACGCTGAATATTTTGTTTTGACCGCAGAATGCGCAATAGATGCGGAACCTGCACCAGCCTCATTCGAGAAGGCAGCCCTTTTAAACCCGACTAAAAGAACTCCGATTACACCACCAACACCAATTGCTTGTGGATCAAATGCCTCTTGAAAAATTAAGGCAAAAGCATTGTCGACCAGGCTAAAATTACTGAGAATGATGTATAAACAAGCTGCCAAATACAAAACAGCCATAAAAGGCACTATCTTTTCGGTAACAGATGCTATTCGTTTAATACCACCAATGATAATAATACCAACCAGAACGGCTAAAGTTACCCCAATGATTGCTCCCGCGCTAGAGCTCTCCCAACCCATAAGTTCTTTTAAAACTATTGTTGCTTGATTGCTTTGTGCAGCATTTCCGCCACCAAAAGATCCACCAATGCAAAATATGGCAAATAAAACGGCAGTTATTTTACCGAGCATTGCAAAACCTTTTTCCTTCAACCCTTTACTTAAATAATACATTGGACCTCCATACACAGTACCGTCTTCACCTATATCCCTATACTGAACTCCAAGTGTGCATTCTACAAACTTTGATGACATGCCGAGTAAACCGCAAACTACCATCCAAAAAGTAGCACCAGGACCTCCTAATGCAATGGCCAATGCAACTCCGGCTATGTTCCCATTACCAACAGTTCCTGAAACAGCAGTAGCCAAGGCTTGAAAATGAGTTACCTCGCCCTCTTTACTTTCATCAGCAATTGTATCTTTTATGTCACCATCAACAGCTAAATTGTCATTGCCAGCAGATGAATGGTCCACGTGATCATATTTACCCCTAACAACGTTAATTGCTTTTCCAAAAAATCGAATATTTGGAAAGCCAAAATAAAGAGTGAAAAACAATGCACTGCAAACTAAAAGAATAATCACGAAGGGAGCTCCTTCGAAAACTTCAAAAAAGATGATTCCTGAAATAAAATCAGAAATAGGTTTAAATGCTTGATCTATTTTTTGATCTAAACCCATCTCATCTTGTGCGAAAGTGAATACAGGCATTAATAAAGCTATAAGGGCAAACAATCCTTTTTTCATCTTGTTAAAATTTAATTATGGTCCCGAAGGTAAGGTTTTTCATATTAGAATAAAAGCTTTAGACTCTCTTCAAAAAGCATAGGTTTGTAACCTATTTCTGAATGCGCTTTACTCAGATCAAACCCAGTTCTTGGCGGTCTTTTTGCAGCTTGATTTAACGATTCACTCGTAGTTTTATGTAAATTTTTAGTATCTAAATTTAAGTACTTAGCGATACGCAAGACAAGGTCATATATAGAAAATGTTTCTGGCCCAGAAATATGATATATGCCTTTTTTATTAAGTAGTGCGATTTGTACACAAGCCCATGCCAAATCATCAGCCCATGTAGGCGCACGGAATTGGTCATCAATAATATTCAAATCTTTTCCTGACTCCAAAGCCTCTTTGGCCCATAAAACGATATTTGATCGTGATAAGCGCTTTCCCCTACCAAAAACAATAATGGTCCTTACAATTGTCCAATTGTCTGTAGTTCCGTTTTGAATAAGCCTCTCTGCATCAAGCTTAGATTGGGCATAAACACTTAAAGGATTCGGAGTATCTGTCTCCTTATAGTTCCCTTTCAATCCGTCAAAAACAAAGTCTGTGGATAATGCTATAAATTGAGCTCCTATCTGTTTTGAAGCCTCGAATAAAATCTGAGTTGAGGTAACATTGATAAGCTCACATTCCTTTGCATTTGATTCACAATAATCAACGTTGGTAATTGCTGCAGTATGCATAACGGCAGTCGGTTGAAAATCCGTAAAAACATTTGAAACATGACTTGTTTTCGAAATATCCATTTGTGCGTAACGTGTCTCGGGACAATCAGGATTTCTATTCTCGCCTTTGGAGGTAGCCAGAAAAGGAATTTGTTTTTTTAAAAGCTGCTTAACTATCTTTTGGCCTAACAGGCCATTACTTCCGGTAATAAGAATTTTCATAAGCTAGAGTTCCCAAACTGATTTTTTTCTCTTTGAAGAAAATGTAAAATAGTGCTTGTGCTCCAGTAACCAGGCCATTATTAGATAAATAAGCAAGGGAGATCCCAATGTGACAAAAGAAAAATATATGAAGCCAAGTCTTACTTGCGTGGTACGTATACCCAGTTTGCGAGCCCACCATTCGCACACACCATAGGATTGCATTTCAAAAAAGAACAGGATTTTCTGAAGTAATCTTTTCATTTGTAGGCAAAAAACAAACTATCTCAGCGGTTTAAACTCCATCCATTCTGGATTCGCAGGAGCAGCCGTATTGGGATCAAAATCTTGACTCGTGATTCTTGCAGTTGTACGACGGTTAATTTGATGTAATTTTTCAAATTTTGCCTTATCAGACGATCTAAATTTATTTATGAATCTTTCAGTAAGCTCAATTAATTGACCATTTGCATCAGTCCACATAGCTGGTTCAGCTTCTCCCTTTCCAATTGGTTGAATCCTTCTGGCATCAATACCTTTTTCTTCAACTAAAAATTTGTACACCGCCTTTGCTCTATTTTCTGAGAGAACCTGGTTGTAATTTGCAGAAGAACGTGAATCCGTATGTGAGAATAAATCAATAGTAATGTATGGATGCGTGCTTAATAAATTGTATAAAAAGTCTAAGGAGTCTGTTGACATACACGTTTCATCATTGATGAAAGACCATTCGTTCAATGGATATCTTACTTCTGGAGTACGGATTTCTTCAACGATAGGCACCAGCTCAATTTCGACAATAAACGATTGACTTTCTTTCAAACCAACAGTCGTAATTTTTGTAGCGTTAGGGTTTTGAAGATAGCCTTCCTTCATAGCATTTATGGCATAAGTCACATCTTCATTGATATAGCGCTGCTTACCATTTTTAACATCATACTTGATTGTAGTTCCTGACTCATTTGTTTCACCATTCCAATCAGAATCATCATCACCATTAAAAGAAACATTCGCTTCAGCGATTCTTTCGTTCTTGTTTCCAAACTCGTGAACAATTACTTGAACGTCATATAAGTTTGGAGGAACACTGTAGCTCCAAACATCCGGTGCGTACTGATCATTGTTCAATCTTCGTTCCGAGGTAAAATAACCCTTTTTACCTCTGCTTGTAATTGCATAATCATTACTTGGTGAATTGATAGGATAACCCATATTCTTAGCTACACCCCAAACGTTTTTGTCTTCTCCAGGTGCACACATGAAAATATCTAACCCACCAATTCCTTTGTGTCCATCGCTCGCAAAAAAGAACTCTCCACCCTTACCAATCGAAGGGAAAAGTTCATTACCCTTGGTGTTGTATTGGGCTCCCATATTTTTGGGAATTGAATCCCAAGATTTAGATTTTTTGTTGTAAGAAATATACCACAAGTCTCTTCCTCCAAAAGATTCGTCTGTACCGCTATATTGCATATCAGAAGCAAAAATCAGCATAGTTCCGTCTGTTGTCAAACAAGGATGACCAACCGATATCATTGGATCACTCTTCAATTTCAACTTTACTGGGTTCGCAAATGTGCCGTCTACTAAGTCCACTGTCCATATATCACAACCCAACATCATTTTTTCTTTGTTGGGACATCTTGTGAAATACATTTTCTTGAATTTTTTATCAAAGCAAAGCGTTCCTTCACTTTCCGAAGTATTCACAATTCCATCCTCATCGATCGATTTGACGTTGGTAGGGTCTCCATTTTTGTCAAACTCTGCAACATATATGTCCATATATTTCTCGCCAGTAATAGGGTCTCTTCCAGATCCGTAGCTCTCTTCTCTACTCGAAGAAAAATATATCTTTAAACCTTTTTTATCTGAGAATGTGGGAGACATATCAAACTCTTTTCTGTTGACCTTTGTTTCGCATTTAACCTCGTAATTAATTTCAGGTTCCATCATATCATAGAACTTGTATTCCTCGCAAGATTTTAAGGCAATATCTACCTCATCCGATCTAGAACCATCAGAGATTTTTTTATATTCAGAATAACTCTTTTCTGCTTTACCAAAATCTCCCATTTTTCTAAGTGCTTCGCCTTTTAAAAAATAGATATCTGGATTGACGTCAAAATATTTTAATTCCACACAAACATCCAACCATTCGTTTGCACTCTCATAACGCTCTAAAAGACGATACGATTCAGCAATCCTGAATGCCATATCTCCCTTTTGTTTGAGTGAACCTTTAGACCCCAGTTTAGTGAAAGCAGCTTGGCACTTATCTATTGCCTCGAAATATTTGCCTGATTCAAAAGAGGCATGTGCCTCACGAATATATTTTGGTCCAGACGTTTGCGCAGAGACCGTATATCCGATCAGCAGAAAAAAGAGTATTGTAAAGTTCTTGTTCATAGGTTAATAGTCGTTATTCCTATTGTGGAAAAGCAAAAATAAAGAAAAAATATCATTATTTACAATAATCACGGAAACGCTTGAGAGCCATTTCAAAATAATCAGGCAGTGGTGCGTCAAATTGCATACTCTCACTCGTTGTTGGGTGCTTAAAGCCTAAAGATTTTGCATGAAGCGCTTGTCCCTTGAATAAACTGAAATTATTTTCTATAAACTTCTGATATTTAGATGTTTTTAATCCCTTTAGCACACGATCCCCTCCATATTCGACATCATTGAAAAGCGGGTGTCCTATCCACTTAAAATGAGCCCTTATTTGGTGTGTTCTTCCCGTTTCAAGTCGACATTCCACAAGTGTTACATATCCGAACCGTTCTAGGACTTTGAAATGAGTAACGGCATGTTTCCCTTCTTCTCCATCTGGATACACTGCCATAACTTTCCGATTCTTTTTAGATCTTGCGATATGACCTGTAATCGTGCCTTCATCTTCTACATCCCCCCAGACTAACGCAATATACTTTCGTGAGGTGATCTTATCATAGAATTGTTTGGCAAGTTTTGTTAATGCATTCTCAGTTTTTGCAATAACGAGTAGCCCAGATGTGTTTTTATCAATTCGATGGACGAGACCAGGTCTTCCAGAATAATCAGAAGGAAGCTCCGGGAGTTGTTCGAAGTGAAATATCAAAGCATTTACAAGCGTACCGTCATAGTTGCCATGCCCCGGATGCACAACCATTCCTGCCTCTTTATTAACGAGAACAAGACTGTCATCTTCGTAAACAATTTGAATGGGTATGTCTTGTGCTTTTAGCTCAAACTCTCGAACAGGGTAAGGAAGCACCATAGAAACGATGTCACCAGGTTTTACACGATAATTTTGCTTGACTTTTTCTCCATTAACTAAAATATTGCCATTTTTCGCGGCTGTTTGAATCTTATTCCGAGACGTATTTGCAAGTCTTTCACCGAGAAACTTATCAATTCGAACCTGCTCTTGTCTTGGATCAGCTTGAAACTTATAATGTTCAAAAAGATCTTCCTGATCCGATGCTATTGACTCCTCTTCCATTAAGGCTTTATTACTTTGACTATTGAATTAGACAACTCAGGAATCTGAACAAAATAGACTCCCGATGAAAAGGACTCTAAATTGATTTTCTCATCTCTTGTTTCGATGAGTATGCGACCCATTGCATCAAGAAGTAATTTTTGCGAACCAAAAATACCTAATGAATTGGTAATTTGAATTTCATTCATCGCAGGATTTGGATAAACAAGTATCTCGACTCTTTCCTTCTGCTCAGCAACGATACCTAAGGTTTCATCCATTTGAGTAGAAAAAACTGGTCGCAGCATCGCGCTACCTGAGAAAGGGGATATTAACCAAGTCACACCTCCATCCACACTATAAAAAATCTCTTCAGAATGGTCAATGTTTCTATCAAATCCTAGGTTGAGTCGATCTGGGTCAAGCTGACGCCAGCCTACGAAAAACGAGCCTCCAACTGGGATTTTCGCAGTATCAATAAAGAAATAACTTGTATACTCATTTTCTGATCCACTGTAAATAGGTGATCTTGGATTGAATACATCGTCCTCATACAAAACCTCACCTGGCTCCCCATTATTGTCGTCCCATACGGTCAATAGAAAAAGCTTATCTGACACATCATTAACTGAGGGAACAAAACAAAGATTCAATCCTATTATACTATCTGGCTCGTAGGCTTCAAAATGAATGGCTAAGCGAGCTTGACTTCCTGTAGGACCAAACGCCGCTTCAGCTGACCCGTCGTCATAGCTGTAAAAATTATAAAACCCTTGTTTGAAAGCCGTTGAATCATTAGGCTCATAATTTGGATATTGCGCAGATGCATTGGCGGTCACATCAAATTCTTCATAAGCACCTGTCAAGTTTCTTGGGAACTCATAACCTGACTTTAAATCATGAAAAGATGTCGCAAAATCTAACGCAGCATAATTTATTTGTTGTTCCGCTAGTGTAAATCCTTGTAATGTAAAATTACCCTCTGTAACACCACCGTAGCTCACCTCTACTGACCCATCCTGATAATTCTCTGGGCCAATACTGCCATTGAATACTACAACCTCTAATGATTCGGTCATTTTATTTTCTGTAGAACCCTTATAATGATCCCAGGGAACAGATGTATATTCAGAAATCAATGAATTCAAAGGATAAACAAAAGAAAAATCTTTAAATATTGTATCAGCGAAAGCAGGAGGAATCGCTTCTCTTAAATAAACCATATCTAAATGAAATTGGTCTAAGGCACCCGAAAGACCTCCATAATTTCTAAATCTAAATTGAAAGCCATTAGAAAAATAATTCTGTCCCAGTATTGGCAAATGCACAATTTGAAACGGCACGACACTTTTACCCGTATCCCCCCAAATTCGATTCCAAGTATTTTCTCCAGTATCATAAAACTCAAGAATTAAGGAGTCCGTTGATTCAGGTTCATCACCGAAGCCTTGTGGTTGATACAGAAAAGATATATATACAGAATCAGCAACACTCAACGAGGACATATCGATAGGTTTGGAAGTTAAAGCATCGGCATAACCAGAAGATGTAGTTCCAATTGCATAAGGAAATCCTGATGCATCTAGACCATCAAAGGTCATAACACCGAGCGTTCGAGGATGGTCCGCAAACCTAAAGTTATGGTAGGTAAACTCATCAATCCAAAGTTGGTTTGGATTAGAAACCGGGAGGAAAAATTGCCGCGCCGAATCTTGAAAATAAGGCGGGTTCTCAATCCAAACAGTATCTGAAATGTCACCTTGATTCAAAGTGTCATATATATAATAGGGTGGGTATAAGTCCACCGGCTCGTAATTTACTGGATAGGATGAGAAGTCAGCTACATTGACTGTTTGCGCATTGAAGACCGTATCATAAAAAATCCCTTCTACTGGATCGTAATATCGGCGAAAAGTAACCTGATTCGTATAACCAACGTTATTTTCAATAGGAATCGCGGTGGCTTGATCAATCAAGTAATAATAAAGAACACTTGTGGTAAGAGGATTGTTAAAGTCAGGAGCATATTGTTGTACTTTATTCGTAGTGAAATCATCGAAAAATGGAAGATCAATGGTATCTGTTGAATATACAAAGGTACTATCGATACCCAATTCTTTTTCTGAATACAAGGAGTGGAGAAATGAGTATTGCGTTAAAGGAGCGAGCTGAATTTGAGCTATCGCACTTGTGGTTGTGATTAAGACACAAATAAAAAAGACTAGTAACTTCATTCAAATGGATTTTCTGAGGGAACCGACCCTGCATTGATGAGAATTGTAATATGTTTTGAGCGTTCTAGTGTTTTGTTTTCAAAATATTCAGGAGACTGAACAAAAACAATCGCATTCAGGGTGTCACTCTTAGTTTCGCAATCGTTACAGATCGTGGAGAAAGATTGAAAACCAGTAGTTTGCAACAAGTTTATGGCATCCGAATAATTCATACCGACCAAATTCGGTAATTCAAGAAGAACGCCTATTTCGTTTCGACCAACCACGAGGGTAATCTCAGAACCTTTTGGTATTTTAGAACCAGCGTCAATTTCAACGCCCTCAAATTTTTGCGCCAATACCGAACCAGCAGCTTCAATTGTTGGTTCATATTCAATTGTGTATAAAAAGCCACGACTAGATAATCTTCTTTCGGCAATTTTGACCCGATCAAATAATAAATCAGGCATTTCAGTTAGCTCTTTATTTTTAGAAAGACGCAAGCCAACAACCCTGTTGGATTTAACATGAACTTTTGAAATCGCTGTGGGTGCAATCATTTGCTCAATGACCATTCCATTCGGTTGCGATGGATCATAAATACTATCAAGGATTTCATAGCTGAGACCAAGCTTTTCCAACTTCAATTTTGCCTCAACTGACGACATGCCAATAAGCCTAGGTACAGCGACCTCCTCACCATGATTGGTATAAGAATCAAGATACCTCATGGTGCCAAATAGAATTCCTGCATACATACCAACAATTGCTATGGAACTAAACAAAAAAGTTTTGGACCAAAAAAACTGTTTGATGATCAGAAATATACGATAACGAAATATAGATTTAAGCTTATCTTTCACGCTGTAAATATAAGGTCTTTTGTAGTATTAAAAGTTGGGCGTTAAAGAATGAGTTGTGAAGAAATCTTCAATATATTCTACAGCCTCTTCAGGTGTATCGACCAACCTAAATAAGTCAAGATCTGAGGGTGAGATGTTTTGCTCTGCATCTAGCATCGTTTTCTGAATCCAATCTGTCATTCCTGACCAATAATCTTTTCCAACCAATACCACAGGTCTTCTTGCAATTTTATTCGTTTGAATCAATGTCAGGGCCTCAAAAAGCTCATCAAGTGTTCCAAAGCCACCCGGCAGCGCAACAAATGCTTGTGAATATTTAACGAAAATCACTTTACGAACGAAGAAATAATCAAATTCTAAATTGTGCGCAGAATCAATATATGGATTATGATTTTGTTCAAAAGGCAGATCGATATTTAATCCAACAGATGGACCAACACCTTTTTGAGCCCCACGATTTGCAGCCTCCATTATTCCAGGTCCTCCACCTGATATAATCCCATAGCCACGTTTAGAGAGCTCCTCAGCCAAATCAACACCCAATTTATAATGGGGGTTTTCTTCAGGAGTTCGTGCCGAACCAAATATAGATACACAAGGACCGATTTTTGACATACGGTCAAACCCTTCTACAAACTCGGACATAATTTTAAAAATAGACCAACTGTCATTGCTCTTTATGTCTTTCCAATCTTTTCTGCTATTTACCATAAATCAATCTTTTACTTTAAATATAATGTAAATAGGATAACGGTAAAATCTTGGATATATTCTCTAAATTCGAGGTGTGAGGTTTATTTTAATTTTTATAGTCCTGAATGTTTTTGGACCGCTCAGATCGCAAACAGCTAAAGACTCGGTTGAAAGTATCTTTTCCTCACAAAGATTTACGCTTACGACAACAGGCATTGGTCTTACAAGCATCGGAAGTATTTACGGTTTAAACAAGCTTTGGTATTCTAATGAAAATCAATCCTCATTTCACCTGTTTAATGACAGTAAAAATTGGATGCAAATGGATAAAATGGGTCACGCATTTACAGTTTACCACCTAACCCGTGGCTTAAATGAGATATATACCTGGACAGGTTTGAGTCAAAAGAAAAGTCTTTGGACTGCCGCCGGAATAAGTATGGGATACTTGAGTGCTATTGAAATCTTAGATGGATTCAGTGAAACTTGGGGCTTCTCTTTAAGCGACATGGCGTTTAATACACTTGGTATGGGTTTGTATCTATTTCAAGAGCATTATTTCCAAAGACAAATATTCAAACCGAAATTTTCATTCCATCAAACGCGTTTTGCCGAACAAAGACCAGATGTTTTAGGTAATAATTTTATAGAATCTCTACTTAAGGATTATAATGGTCAAACCTATTGGTTAAGCTTTTCTCCTTTTCAACTTGGAGTACAGCAATGGCCCAATTGGCTCATGTTAAGTTTTGGACACAGTATTCGAGGAAGGCTCAAAGGAGATGCGCCGATATATGAAGGAATTGAAAGTCATAGAGAGCTTCTATTTTCATTAGATATTGATCTTTCTCAAATATCCGTTAAGTCAAAATTACTGAAAAGCTTTCTCGAGGCTTTAAATACACTTAAACTTCCCTTTCCAAGTATACTATACACCAACGGTAAGCTTACTGCGCGTCCTCTGTATTTTTAAGTGAAAGCTGTACTTCAAAAGATTGCTCCCAATACTTTCCTGTTAGCCAAAATGAATTGGAGCTCTTTCGGTAAGCAATCCCATTTGGTACATTTTTAGCTCCTGCCTTCCGGATTAATTCAGAGATGTCTAAAAGACCTTCCACCGCTCCAGTCTTTGGATTGATAATCACAATTTTATTCAAGTTTATTCGTGAATCATGTTGGAATCGTTGCTCACTGATCCAAACATTGGCATAAATGCGACCATTGAAAAACTCTAGCTCATTTAAATTAGTGACAGGCCCTCTATCCGAATGAACCTTGATTGTCTTGAGAATCTCAAAATTCTCGGGGTCTCTTACCGTCAATTCATTTGTTCCATTTGACATAAAAATGTGTTCATCGTTATTGCAAAGTCCCCAACCTTCGCCATC
>Ga0206130_10004569_pt1 | contig 16992 bp, 17 predicted proteins | sample Helgoland_Spring_9_FD_148637 | JGI IMG/M metagenome (GOLD analysis project Ga0206130, IMG submission 148637) | Pelagic subsurface seawater microbial communities from Kabeltonne, Helgoland, North Sea - Helgoland_Spring_Bloom_20160512_1 | ecosystem: Environmental > Aquatic > Marine > Epipelagic ... | reverse complement strand
TATTGAAAAAGGAATTTTTGAATTTAGCATTATTTACATAGTTATAAATAAATTAAATGAAAATTATTTATTACCAATATATATTGATAAATTATTATCAATGAAAGAATTAATTAATAAAAATAAAATTACCAAAATATTAAATGATGATAATTTTAATTTAAAAAAAATTGCTTTTATGAAGAAAGAAGAATTTAATAATTTTATTTAATAATCACAATTATTTATCATATTAATTCCAAGACCATTTTTATATTTTTTTTTACTTATTATAAACTATTATTTATTTAATTTTTACTAAAAAAATTGAAATTTTTATTTACATAAATTACATTAAATATAAAAATGGAAGAAATTACAACTAATTTGTTAGAAGAAGAAATTTACAATGAAAATCCATTTAAAAACTTTGAAAAAAAAGATTGTGAAAATCATAAACTTTTGAATTGTGAGAATAAAAGTAAAATTAATTTACAATGTGGTCACGTATTATGTTTTGAATGTGTAAAAACGAATATTGAAAAAACTTTTGGTAAAGAAATGTGTATTGTAAAACTTGATAAAAGAAAAATTTATAACTTTGAAGGATGTGATCAAATTAAAAAAGATGCTTATTTTACAATGAATTTATCAACAGAGGAAACTTCTGGACTTATTGATTGTTTTCATTGCAATGTCAAATATTCAATACTTTCACCAATATATAGAGATTTTGGTTTTCCAAAAAGAGTTGATTCTGCAATTGTATTTAAGGAAGAGGAGCAAGTTTTATTTTATTATTTATCAACTGCTATTGACATTGTTCATTTATTAAGAAAAGAAAAACAAATTGAAATCTTACAAAATTTTAATTATGAAAACGAAAATAAATTATTAAAAAATTTAATAAGTAAGAATAATCCTGAAATTTATGAATTAAAAAGTCAAAAAGATTTTTATGTCGCTGTTCAAACTGACGATGTATTATTTACTTTAATAGAATTTGACAAATTCGAAAAAGAAAAATACACTGTTTACACTTTGACAGATTTTAGTAGATATTTACAAATATCTTAACAGCAATACTAATTTTTATAAAAACATTTTGTTATAAATAATATTTTCCATAATAATTTGAAGGCATATTTTCACATAATTTATGTGTGTCTTCTTTTTTAATAAATGAAAATTTTATTTCCTTTTTAATAAAATTCTTCTTTTGTTGCTGGTTCTGTATTTTTTATAAATTGTGAAATACAAAAATAAAACATTAACAATTTTAATTTATTTTTGATATTTTTAAAAACATAAATTATTTTGCCATTGGCGAAACAGAATGAAAATTAAATTACTGAAATATTAAATGATATCAAATACCTTATTATTATTATTTATGAAAAAATTGAAAATACAATGATAATAAATAAAATAAAATAAAAATATGTTTAATGGTAAGTGTCCTTTTGATATTCATTGGTATATTTATAATTTTTTAGATATTGAGAATAAAAAAAATGTTAAACTATTAAATAAAGATTTCTATAAATTATGGAAAAGAGATGTTGATAATGGAAGAATAATTAAAAAATATTTAATCAAACATTGTAAAATAGATGATGAATATTTAAATTCTCCGGATCTTATAAAATATGTTTATCCTAATGAAGTGTATAATTTAAAAAATGTTAATAAAATTTATAGATATTATATTCAAAAATATGAAATGAAATATTTATTATCTTGTCCAGAATTTTTAACAAAAAAAGCAATACTAAATTATGATAAAAGAGAAAAAACATTAAAATGGATTAATGATAATTTAGATAAAGATATAGATAAAAGAAATAGAAGAGATATTTTAAGATTTTTTAAAGAAAATAAAATAACTGTTAAAGAATTATTCTATGCTGGAATGTAAAATATGTTTATTTAAAAATTGAATTTTATTAAATATATATTACTAAATAATAGAAAAAATGTTTTGGCTTTTTAAAAAAGATATTAGTGATAATTTTAAGTTTGATATGAAGTTTCTAAATTATAGAAAATCTATGATAGATGATGAAGAAATATTTGTTTTTGAAAATACAAATAAATTATTAAATTATGATTATAATATAACTTGTTTAGTATCAATTAAAGAAAATTTAATAAAATTTGAAAATGAGAAAATAAATTGTTGTTTTAGGATTAAAGAAGATATATTTAATGATAGTAAAATATATTACGAATATGAAAAAATTAATAATGATGGTTTTCCATATGTTATAGAAAGTAATTATGACTTTTTGAAAAATGTTAATTTTAAAATTGTTGAAAAAGGAAATAATAAATTACTTATTAAAGAAGAAATAAATAATGAATATAGATATTATGAAATTAATTATTAAAAAATGGAAATAATTTTTTTATCAAAATAAATAATGATGATAATATTAATCCATAAATAACAATTCCTTTAACACCAACCTTTCCATCTTCACCTGGATTTAAACTTGTAAAATATTCAGAAAAAAAATCTTTAATCATATCTTGTGATAAAAATAAATAAATAGCAAATATTAATACAAATTCTTTTATGTAAAATGTATTATAAACATAATTAATAAAATGTTTTTGTGGGTTTCCATCTATTACATAATCAATAGTATCTTTTAAATTATCTTTTTCTTTTTTATTTAATTTTTTAGGTTTATCATCATCAAACAAATCTTCTTCACTGTCATGAAGTGAAATATCATTTTCGTTTAATCCATTTAGTATATCTTTAGATATTTTTTTTATCTGTTCATCATTATTAATTATTTTAGTTGAAAAATTATCAGTTGTTAATGGAGGATTTTGATTAAATTGAGGAGGCATTTGATTATTAAATTGAGGAGGCATTTGATTATTAAATTGAGGAGGCATTTGATTATTAAATTGAGGAGGCATTTGATTATTATCTATTAAAGATGTTCCTTCCATATGATATTATATATTATAAATTATAAAATTTTATATATTTTATATTAACAAAAAAGGATTATTTGTTTCATTAAACATTTTGCTATCAATTTCATTATATTTTTTATTATCTTTTTTAATATCTACTATTTTATTTATTATAGTTTCATTCAAATTCCATATTTTTTTATATGACATGGGACATAAAAGAATTATAAAACATCTACCTAATACTTTTTTGTCAAATAATATTGATGCTTTTTCATTAATATAATTATCATTATTTTCTTCATATAATATAAACATTAATCCTAATATATCTTTTTCCTCTGTTTTTTTAAATGTATTTCCAATTACATTAAATGGTTTATCACCTGAAAATTTTAATTCTTTTGTAATTTTATCATCAATAATTAAACCAGTATGATAAAATAAGTTAATAACTAAACCAACAAAATCATTTTTATTTATCATACAACTAACAGGTTTATTATTTGTTATTTGAGTTTTTAGTAAAACAATATTATTATAAATGGGCATTGCTTCTGTATTTATTACACACGCAAAACTATTAAAATTATCTTCATCAATATTTTTATCATCCATAAACATTATTTCATATACATATTTTTCATCACTATAAACCATTATTGTATCAACATATCCTTTTTCACCATTATTTAAATCTGTAAAATAACCAAAAATATTATTAAGCCTATCATCTGTATTTTCAAATGTATCAGAATATTTAATATAAGGAGCAGATAAAATATATTTTTCAATATGAAATTCAATTAATTCTCTATCATCTGGTTTATTCATATTAAGTTCTTTATCTTGTATTAAATCATAAATATCTCCATAAACATCATTTCTATCAATAATTAAATAATTCATAATTTTAAATATTTTTATCTTTTTATTATATTTTATAATAAATAATATTTTTTTTATTAAATAAATTATAATATTATGGAATTAGACAATCAATACATAAAAATAATATTAAATATACTTTTTATTTTAGTGATTATTTATATATTTTATTGTATCATAAGTAATTATAAAGTATCATATGTTCAATCAAGTCGTGATGTATCAAAATTTCAAAATAAAATACAATCTTTAGAAAAAAAAATAAATGATTTGGAATCAACTATAGACAATAATGAAAATATTAATGTTTCTACAACAAATCAAACTCCACAAATTAATCCTATTATTGAATTTGATAGAAGAAAATTATTAGACCCATTTATTGACCCTTCTACAAGACCCCCAGCTTCTCAAGTTCCAACACCTGAAATAGCTTCAATTACAAATATAGCCACTCAAAATATTTATGATTCATATCATCGTGTTGGTTTATTAATAGAAGAAAATAAAAGTGAAAATTCAACAAACGACGATAATTCAATATTAGAATTAATGGGCAGATTATTATATCATAATTTTTATCAATATTTTACATCAATAACTATGGGCAATAAAGTTATAAAAATAGATATTAAAAGAGAAAACGGACAAGAATTTTTTAATGGTGACAAAGTGTTTGTTCCAGAATTAAATAGACATTATACTGTTAAAATTGATAAAAGAGATATGATTTATTATAATCCATACTTTCCAAATCACATTTAAAATATTTTTTTAATTATAAATAACTTCATAATCTTTAAAATCATCAATATATTTATAATCTTTATTGCATTTAATAGTTTTAAAATTTTTAGGAATTTTGTTTATTTTTAAATTATAATTTTTTAATTCTAAATATTCAATTGAATTAGGAAGATTATTTAATTTTTTATTACAATGAGAAATATATATTTTTTTAATACTATTTGGAAAATTATCTAAATTTAAATTATCTCCATGTATTTTTAATTCTTCAATATTATTATGTAAATTATCTATTATATATTGATTATCAGAATAATTTATAGTTAAACTTTTAACATTTAATGGAATGAATAATTCTTGATTAAAATACCTTCCAAGAGTCAAATGTGTTAAATTAATATTATTTGATAAATTAATTTCTTTATTAAAACGACGTCCAAAAGTTAAGTGTGTTAAATTAACATTATTTAATAAATCAATTTCTTGATTAAATTCCCATTCAAAAGTTAAATGTGTTAAATTAATATTATTTGATAAATCGATTTTTTGATTAAAATTATTTCCAAAAATTAAATGTGTTAAATTTATATTATTTGATAAATCTATTTTTTGATTAAAATCTTCTCCAAAGATCAAATGTGTTAAATTTATATTATTTGATAAATCTATTTTTGTATTAAATTTACTTTCAATATAATTTTTTTTATATTCATTTTTATACTTATTATTTGTTTCAATTGCTATTAAATGCTCATTATAATTACTAAACATAATTTTTTTATACTTATTAATCACATTCTGATAATTTGTTAATTCTTCATTAAATTCAGGTTTAAATATTAACAAATCATCTACAATCCAGTAAATATTTTTCATTTTTATTATTAAATAATTATTATATATAAATTTTCAATTTTTAATAATAAATAACTTCATAATCTTTAAAATCACTAATATATTTATAATTTTTATTACATTTAATTATTTTAAGTTTTTTGGGTATTTTTTTGATTTTTAAATTATAATTTTTTAATTCCAAATATTCAATAGAGTTTGGAAGATTATTTAATTCTTTTTCATAATATTCAATATATATTTTTTTAATACTGTTTGGTAAATTATCTAAATTTAAATTATTATTATGTATTTTTAATTCTTCAATGTTATTATGTAAATTATCTATTATATATTGATTATTACAATCATACATATTTAAACTTTTAACATTTAATGGAATGAATATTTCTTGATTAAAATCACATCCTAAAGTTAAATTCGTTAAATTTACATTATTTAATAAATTTATTTTTTTGTCAAAATAACCTTTAAAAGTTAAATGTGTTAAATTTATATTATTTAATAAATCTATTTTTTGATTAAAAGAATGTTCAAAAGTTAAATGTGTTAAATTTATATTATTTGATAAATCTATTTTTTGATTAAAACACCATCCAAAAGTTAAATGTGTTAAATTTATATTATTTAATAAATTCATTTCTTGATCAAAATTTTCTCCAAAAGTTAAATGTGTTAAATTTATATTATTTGATAAATCTATTTTTTGATTAAAACACCATCCAAAAGTTAAATGTGTTAAATTTATATTATTTAATAAATCTATTTCTTGATTAAAAGAATATTCAAAAGTTAAATGTGTTAAATTTATATTATTTGATAAATCTATTTTTTTATTAAATTTATTTCCAAAAGTTAAATGTGTTAAATTAATATTATTTGATAAATCTATTTTTATATTGAATTTACTTCTAATATAATTTTTTTTATAATCAATTGTACATTTATTATTTGTTTCAATTGCTATTAAATGGTCATTGTAATTACTAAACATAATTTTTTTATACTTATTAATCACATCATAATAATTTGTTAATTCTTCATTAAATTCAGGTTTAAATATTAACAAATCATCTACAATCCAGTAAATATTTTCCATTTTTATTATTTAATATTATAAATAAATTTTTCAATTTTTAAAAAGTGATAACTTCATAATCTTTAAAATAACTGTTTTTATAAAAATATCTTAAAAAATATTACTATTTTCAACTATATTAATAATTTTTTTGTTATATGTTTAATTTATTTATTGTCATAATTTATTTATTATGATAGTTATAATATATGACTATTGGAATATTTGACCCTGAAGGTAAAAATAATAATCCATTAAATAATGAACCATATAGTGATGAATATAAAATTCTTAGTAAAATGTGGTCTAATTTACCTGGTTATCAATATGGTGAAAAATTTTTAAAATTATTAAAAAAAAATGATGTTGTTTTAATTATTTCAGCAACTGGTTCTGGTAAATCTGTTTTAATACCTAAATTTTGTCTTCATTATATGGATTATAAAGGATTAACCATAATGACACTTCCAAAAAAACAAATCACCAAAAATACCGCTGTATTTGGAGCTAAAACACTTGATGCACAAATTGGTGAGTATGTTGGTTATCAATACAGAGGTGAAAGTAGAAAATCCGATAAAACAAAATTATTATATTGCACTGATGGAACCATAATTGCAAGAATTAAATCAGATCCATTAATTAAGGACATTGACATATTAATCATTGATGAAGCACATGAACGTTCAACAAATATTGATTTAATATTATATTTAGTTAAAAATGCAATTAAATTAAGAAAAGAACAAGGTTTAAATGAACTTAAATTAGTTATTATGAGTGCAACTATAGATGAAAGTATTTTTAAAAAATATTTTAGTGATGAGTTTAAATATGATTATATGGAAATGTCAGGCAAGCCAAATTATCCAATTGAATCAATATTTTTAGAAAACAGTATTTTAAATAAAAAAGATGAATATTTAAAAAAAGGTTCAGAAATCATATTGGATATTGTTAAAAAAATAAATAATGAAAAAATTCCAAATGGTGATATGATATTTTTTTTACCATCTGTGTCAGAATGTAAAAAAATAGCTTCTGATATAGATGAAAAATTAAATGATTGTTTTGTTATGGCTTTATATTCAGGATTTCCAAAAGATTTAGAAATTTTTTTGTCAAATGCTGAAGAATATAAAAAAATAAATGAAAATTATAAAAGAAGAATTTTTATATCAACAAATGTGGCTGAAAGTTCATTGACATTAGAAAATATTGTTTATGTTATTGATAGTGGATTAGAAATAAATATTTTATATGAACCGAATAAAAATATAAATTTATTAAAAACAGAATTAATATCACAATCAAATGCTAAACAAAGAAAAGGTAGAACTGGTAGAACAAATAAAGGATATTGTTTTCATTTATATACAGAAGAAGAATTAAATAATACTCATAAATATCCTCCACCAAATATTAAAGTTATTAATTTACAAGACATTTGTTTATTATTTATGAAATTTCAAAGTGATATAAAACAAAAGGATGCTTTAATAGAAGATGTTAAAAAAATGTTTAACGAATTAATAGAACCACCTGAAAAAGATTATATACATAATGGATTTAAAATTAGTATAAAAAATAATTTAATAAAAGATAATATTTTAACAAATATTGGAAAATTAGTTATTGATTCAAGATTAGATATTTTTCCTGCTTTAACATTATTATATATTAGTAATATCAATTTTAAATTATTTGACAAAGTATTATTAATAATTTGTATTCTTGATAATATTAAAAATATTGATGATATGTTTTATTTTGACATTGAAAAAAAAGAAAAACAAAAAATAATTGAAAAATTTAAAAAAAATTCTTATAAATCCGAACATATTTTATTATTAGAATTATTCAAATATGCCATTGATAATTTAGATAAAGGGATTTTTAACTCAAGATTTATTAGAGATGTTAATAAACGATATAAACAAAATAGATATAATTTATATAAATTATATAAAGAAAAAAACATCAAAATTGATATTAATGCGGTTAATTCAAATGACAAAAAAAATATAATTAACTCATTTTTATACGGATATAGTTACAATACTGTTAAAAATAAAAATGGTAAATTTTATTATAATGGTGTTTTATGCGATCTTAAAAATAATTTATTTGATTATAAAAATACAAAAGAACTTATATTTTCAAATAATTTATTAATAACTAATTTAAAATTGTCAGTATGTTCTGCTAAATAAAAATTGATTTTTTTTAATTTATAACAGTTATAATTTAATCGTATTAAAAATGGAGAACACAAAACATGCTAAAAATTGTATTAAAAAATTTACAACCGTTCTTCAAGATTTTATAAAAGATAATGATATATACAATTTTGAAAAATTTATTAAAATATTATATATTGAATATAAATCAGAAATATTAACTATTTTTGAAGAACTTTTACAAAAATTAATATATCATTATTATGAAAAAAATATAATATTTATTAAACTTATTATTGATAATATATCAAATAAAGAATTTATAGATATAATTGAAGAAGAATCGTCTTTTATGTTCAATTTAATTGTTGAATATCATTGTGATATTGAATTTCAAAAATATATAATCAATAAAAATGTTCCAGAATATTTATTATTTAATTCAATAATTGATGGTATAATATATATGGGATATGAATATTTAATAGAAATTACATTTAATAATGAAATTAATGATATTATTTATAATAACATTAATAACGATAAAAATTTAAATATATTAAATGTTTGTAAAAATTATGGAAATCAAAAAGAATTAAATAAAACTATTGCTGAATTAAATATAGAATTCAACAATTTTTATTCAATTTTATTATATATTTACAATAAATTTAATTTTAATGATAAAAAAAATATAATAAAATCTTTAAATGAAAATAATTTTGTCAATCATTTAAAATTTTGGTGTATTAAATCAAATAACTATATTGATTTTATTAATATTGAAAATAAAAAATTTAATTGGAAAAGAAAAAGTCCTTTATTATTAGTGTGGTATTTTGATGATAAAAATAAAAAACGTAAAATAAATGAATTAAAATTAACAGAAATGCCAAAAGATATGATAAGAGAAATAATTGGTTTCATATAAAAATTGAATTTTATTTATTATAAATAATATAAATATCTTAATATGGATAATATTCGCAAAGCTGATGAAAGTTATAATGATAAATTAATAAATAATAATTTTAATAATGATAGTGATGAAGAACTTGAATTATTAAGAAATATACATAATGAAAAAGACAATAATGAATATAAAAGAAAATATAATATAATCAAAAATAAAGGATTATTAAATGATAATGAAACAGAATTAGAAAGAGCTATTAGATTAAGCTCAATAGAATATGCAGAAATTTCTAAAGAAAGAATACATAAATTTAATCATTCAGAAGAATTGGAAAAAATAAATAGAGATAAAATAATAGAAAAAATAAAACAAGAAAAGGAAAAACAACTTAAAAATCTTATGAATAAATTATTAAGAATAAAAACATTAGAAAAAAATGATAATAGTGAAACATCAAAAATTCATAATATTATTTTAAATCATATTAATAATGATGAAGAAATAATGAATATTGATGAAAATGATTATATATTAATAGATAATTTTTTAATTGAAAAGTATGAAAAACCTTTAAAAATAAATAAAAGGTGTTTCATTGATAAAAGTGAATATGAATATTTAAGAAATCGTTTTATTATTGTCTAAAAGACATATTTTCATTAAAAGGACAATATATTTTTAATAAAAAATTTTTTATATCATTATTAATTTTTGTATTTTTAGAAAGATTACTATAATATATTACACTCCAATCATCATTTTCATATTTAATATTTTCATCAATTTGATATAAATCATTTTTATATGTTAGTCCTTTAATATTTTTTATCCAAATTTTATTATTTTTATATTTATTATGAATAAATTTAATTATATTTATTGATTTTCCAATAATGGCATTTAGACAGCTTAAAATATAACAAGAATTTAAATTATTATTATCCAAAAAATAATATAACTCATACATATCATATTTAGCTGATAAATATAATAATTGTTCATCATATTTATTATTATTTTCTTTGTATATTTCTAAAAAATTTTTATATACAGTGATTTCTATATTGTTTAATAATAAATTTAAATATTGTCTAAATTCAATCCATAAATTTAATCTTTTACTGTTAAGATTTAATAAATCATTAATATTTAATTTTTTTAAATGAAATAAATCATCAAAATTAAAAGGCATTATATGACAATCAGAATCTTTAATAAATTTACAATTTGATGTAATAACATCGGATAATAAAAAATCATCAATAATAAAATTATCTTGAAATATTAGCAACATTGTATATTTTAATTTATAATAATTAAATAAAATCAATTTTTAATTATAAAAAAAATTGAAAATGTAAAAATATTATTTGTTAAATAAAAATAAAAGAAATGAATAAAGTATATACAGTGGATGATGATTGGTTAAAATTTAATGACACATTTAATGAAGAAATAAATAATTATAATAATATAATTAAAGAACATACAAAAATAGATTTAGGGTGGGATTTTAATAAACCATTAGATTTGAGTAATAAACAAAATTTAACACATTTAAAATTAAGTGATTATTTTAATCAAGAATTAAATTTAGAAAATAATATTAATTTAACACATTTAGAATTAGGGCGTTTTACTACTAATGTAATATCTGTTCCAAATAGTCTAATATATTTATCAATAAATCATATATATAACAAATATATTGATATTTCAAAAATAAAACATCTAAAATTAAATGTAAATAATATTCCTCTTATGAATATTTTAACGAATAGTTTGGAAATTTTAGAATTGGATGAAAAATTTGTTTTAGAATTAATCAATTTACCAAATAGCATTAAACAAGTTATATTTAGTTTAGACAGTCAATATGATGAATCATTAGATAATTTACCAAATAGTGTTGAATATTTAAAACTACCTCAAGATTATTTATTAAAAATAAAAAAATTTCCAAAAAACTTAAAAAAAATAGTTTGTGTAGAAGATTATGAATATATTGATGATTTTAAAAATTATGAAGTTGAAACATATGAATATACTGAATTCTATCAAAATGATTATTATGATAGAATGTTTCCAGATGATGGAATAATAATATATAGTTAATTATTAAAAAACATTGCGAATGATATCATTTACATTTGAAACTAAAATATATTTTTTTGTAGAATTAAATTCAATAGATTTATTTTTAATTATTTCTTCAATATCATTTTTATTTTCTTCAGGCAAAAAAACGGTTTCAATTCCGGATTTATATGCCCCTTGCATTTTTAATCTAACACCTCCAATTGCCTTGATATTACCAAACATATCAATTTCGCCTGTTAATGCTATTTTATTATTTATTTTTTTATTAACAATAACAGAATAAAATGTTAAAAATATTGCAGAACCAGCACTTGGTCCATCTTTTACTGAACTTGCATCACTAAAATGGCAAAAAACACCTTGAGGGTAATTTTTATAAAAAGTATTTTTTTGTTTTTCAGATACAATATTCATGGCACAATTGAAAGCGTATTTAACACTTTCAGTCATTACTTTTTTAAGATTTCCTGTTATTTCAATTATAAAATTATCTTTATTTCCATAATAATTTTTAACAACTTGAATAGATAAAATACCACCAATTTCATTTCCAGAAGTATAAAGTCCATTTGTAAATCCAATACAACTTTTAGGATGTGTTATTTTTTCAATATTTTTAGGATGACCGAAAATATTAATAATTAATTCTTTATCAATAATTAATGGATTTTCTTTATTATACACAATATCATCTTTAAATAAACCTTTTTGTTTTAAATAATCTACATTTAATTTAGATAAAATATTATCTATCTTAATTCTTAAATCTCTAACACCAGCTTCCATAGTATATTCATTAATTAAAAATTTAAGTGTTTCATCATTAATTACAATACTTTCAAAATCAAATCCGGATTCTAAACATAATTGTTTTAGTAAATGTTCTCTTGTTATTTTTAATTTATCTTCTAATACATAATTATTAATATTTATAACTTCTAATCTTTTTAATAAATAAGAACTTATTTTTGGAATTTCATTAAATGAAAATATAAATATTACTTTATTTAATGGAAATGTTACTTCTTGATAAAATCTATCTTGAAATGAACTATTTGTCATAGGGTCAATTAAATGAATTAATATATTCATTATATCACTTTCTTTTCCATCTCTATTTAAACATTTGTCTAATTCATCAAAAAACATTATACAACGTGCATTTTCAGCTTCACACATTTTTTTAATAATCAAACCAGGTTGGGCGGATGAATATGTATAACCGTGTCCATGTAATAATTCACCATCATTTTGACCTCCCAATGTTATTTGAATAAATGGCAAATCTAAACAATTTGACAAAATTTTAGCAAATCTTGTTTTACCAACACCAGATGGTCCAACCAAAGCAATTGGTTGAATAGTTGTTCCAGGTACTTTTATAATTTTTGATAACATTTCAATAACTTTTCTTTTTGGTTCTGTATGACCATAAATATTTTTATCCATTTTGTCTTCAATATCATTTAAAAACACTTTTATTTTTTCTTTATTGTCTTTTAATATAGAAAAAATATCATCATCACTATTAGAAATCCAAGGGTATTTTAATAAATAATTAATATACATTTTTATTTTATATGTTTCATTATTTGATGATTTTAATTCTTCTATTTTATCATAACATAATCTTTTAACATAATCTGGCATTGATTTTGATAATATTAATTGATTTTTCATATCCATATCTTGCATTGAAAGATTTTTTAATTTATCTAATTCATTATTTATATCAAATTTATAATTAAGTAATAATACTTGATTTTTATAACTTAATTGTTCATATATAATATTTGTAATATATTCATTTTCTCTTGTTGTTTTTTTATCTTTCAATAAATCAAATAATAAATTAACAACTGAAACATTATTTTTATTTCCATATAATAAAATTCGAATAATATTAAACATATTATAAATATTTTCTTTTGCATCTTTTGTAAATAATTTTAATAATTTTAACAATGATAATTTATCATATTCATTATATTTAAAATAATCATTACTTAATCTTTCACACATATTTTCATATGTATAACTTAAATAATCTAATATTTCCATATTATTAAAATATTTATCAATAAAATCTTTATTAATATAAATATTATTAATACAATATTTATCTTTTTCTATTTTTTTATTAAATAATTCTTTAATATTATAAATAAATGGATATGCTAATTGTGATGTTAAAATATTCATATTAATATTATCTTTTTTACTAAAACCTTTAATAATAATATTTAAACCATTAAAATAATATTCTATTTCATAAAATTTATCAAATATAAATGTATTCGCATTATTTTCCACTTTATTGATTTTTGAAATTTTTGTTTCATTATTTAATATATTTTTAATTTCATAATTTAATGGAAAAAATATGGTTTTTAATAATTCATTTATTGATTTATCCATTTTATTTGTAAAAATAATATCTGTTTTATTTATTATTAAATATATTAATATTTCTAAATTTGGAAAACCAACTATTTTACACAGTATTAAAATATTATCTTTTATTTCTTTCAATGGATTATATTTTATATATTTTGAATATTTACTTTCTTTTATTAAATTTAAATTATTATCATTTTCAATGTTATTATAAATTTTTTCAATATTTATTGTATTTTCCAATTTATCTATAGATAAATTATTAATATTTTCATTATAAACATTCAATAATTGTTCTAATAAATTATTTAATATTGACAAATTATTTGATAATGAAAACATTAAAATCTTATAATTTGTATTGATATGTTCCTGTATTTTTAATAAAATATTATGGATTTTAAGAAACTCTTTCTTTATTATATAATATTTTATTTCATTTTCATATTTTTCATCCATATATAATATATATATATATATATCTTTTAATTTTTTGTTTGAATAAAAACAATTTATAATTTTTAAATAATTAAAATTATATATATATTTATATAATGTTAAATACTAAAGGATTTATTAAATTAAAGAATTATAATGATATTATTGTTAATACTACATATAATTCATCCTCTGATGATGAATTAAAAAATTCCATTTTTGATAAAAATGAAATTATTAATAAAATTGAAGATGAAAAATCAATTATTAATAAAATTGAAGATGAAAAATCAATTATTAATAAAATTGAAGATGAAAAATCAATTATTAATAAAATTGAAGATGAAAAATCAATTATTAATAAAATTGAAGATGAAAAATCAATTGATGATATTTTTCAAAAAAAAAAATCTAATATAATTCCAGAAAAAATATCAACTATTATTGATGAAAATAAAAAAAATATTTATTTTGATGAAAATATTAACTCATATATAATAAATTTTAATAATCAAACACATACTATTTCCAACACAGAAATATTGAATTCAATTACTAATAATAAAATCACTGATACAGTTATAGAAGATTTTATTTTTAATATTATAAATATTGACAACATTATTGAATATAAATTTATTAATAATACAACTTTTACTAATGATATTGATATGATGTTTAAACTTCAAAATTTTATTTATGATATTATTAATAACACAACATTCCAAAATAATGATATAGATACACAAAAATCTCTTATTACATTTTATTATCATCTAATCATTTTTATGTTTAAAACACCATTTAATGTTAATTATGATAAAAGTAAAATTAATAATATTTTTTCTAATCTTTCTTACCGTTTTTCATCTATTATTCTAAAACAAAACCAAAAATTACAAAATCAATGCAATAATATTGATTCTAAATTAAATAAACTTAACAACGATAAAGATAATTTACATACTAAAATTAATTTAATCAATGAAAAATTAGATGCCGATACTTCAACATCATCTTCAATTACTAATAATACTTCAAATACTACCAAAGATATTTCAAAAAGCCTGACATCCTTAAGTATGTCAAAATCTAAACAAGATAATTCTAAAAGTGATGATAATAGTGTTAATACTAATATTAGTTCTTCTTCTGTATCCACAGAAGAATTAAAAGAAAAATTCATTAATAATTCTTCAAAACAAAATACAGAATTTATATTAACTGAAGATGAATTAACTGAAATTAATAAATCAGTTGATAGTGTTCCAAAAAATAATTTAGATAATATTTCGAATATTGATAATAAAAGCGTCCAAAATATTGAAATAAATGACAATATTGAACCCATTCCAATTAATATAAATAATAATATTAATGATGATGATATTAAACTATATTCTGTTGGTAATTCCAAATTAAATAATACACATACTTTTGACAAAACTTTTTTTATAAATAAATAATATTATGGATATTGATAATGTTTATAAAGATTTGGCAATACTCAATAAAAATTATAACACATTAAAACTAAAAAACAATATTATTGATAATCAAATTAAATTTTATGATAATCTACTTAATAAAATGTTATATGAATATCATAAATCTTTGACTGTTTATAATAATTAACGTCTTTTTTTATCTAATAAATATGTTTCATATTCATCCTCTTCTTCTACTTCTTCTTCATCTGAAGATTCCGGCGTATCGTATTTATCTAAATCACACTCTAATCCTTCAAATGGTGTTATTAAACAATCATTTGAATAATCAATCTCATTTTCAAGTGCTCTTAATCTATTAGATTTCATTCCATGTTTTTCTGAATCATAAGACGATGTTGATTTATTATCATCATCTATATTTGTTTCATTTTTATTAATTAATCTCATATTATTTAAACTTTTACTCTTTTCTTCCTCAGTTATTTCTATTGGCTTTTTGATATTGCATTTTTTTAATTCTTTGGGATTTTTACCATTGGGTGAAAGAAATCTTTTGCTCATTTTAATTAATTTATACTATATAGTATTCTATAATATTTAATTATTATAAAAATATCAATAATAAAACACAAAAAAAAATTGAAAAATAAAGTATTTGAATGGTTTAACAAATTAAGTTTAATATTTAAGATTTATCAAAGAGATTACACTGTGAAAAATGTCTATCAAAAGTTTTACTGAACAAACCAAAGATTGGGTTAAATTCCTCTCTAATGTGAAAAATTGCTATTTTATTGGCAGTGAATCATTTGGTAAGAACAGTGAAAAGTATGGTGAATTCTGCTTGAAACCTTCTATGAAAACTTTTATGGGAGAACAAGGCTGGTATTACCAAGAATACATTTGTGGGTATTTCAATGGAACTCCTGGCTCTTGCACCAATGGAGACAAATGCAAATTTAGTCACAAACAATTTCCTCGTTGGGTCAAGGCAAAACCCAGAAGAAATTTTGAGTCTTCTTCTCAAGC
>Ga0206130_10004563_pt1 | contig 17011 bp, 18 predicted proteins | sample Helgoland_Spring_9_FD_148637 | JGI IMG/M metagenome (GOLD analysis project Ga0206130, IMG submission 148637) | Pelagic subsurface seawater microbial communities from Kabeltonne, Helgoland, North Sea - Helgoland_Spring_Bloom_20160512_1 | ecosystem: Environmental > Aquatic > Marine > Epipelagic ... | reverse complement strand
CGTTGCGCCCTGTTCATGCAAGCCCGTGTTCACCTGGAGGAGCGCCAGGCGTCTGCTTATGCCACAGCTGCTGCTCATCCTCTCGCAAAGTCAGGCCAGCCATATCAGGTGTCTGATACTCATGTGGAGGCATCAGCATGAGACACCCCTGGAAAGACATCCTAGGTGACCTGGTCGGAGTATTGAGCCTGGCCGGCACCGGTTATTTCTTATTCATCATTGCGGGAGTACTCTAATGCTTATCAAGGATTTCCTTAACACACACGCCGCCAACATCTGGGGACCTAATGTAGACCAGTCAGAGAAGCACCTGACCGAGAGCGTCTCTAAGATCAACCTGTTCCTCTCGTTTGACGGTAATCACCTGAAGCACCTCAGTGACATCCGTGCCTGTGATATCATGGACTTTGGTCATTGGTACCGGCGCACCACCGGTCGCAGCGAGAGCACCCTGAACCACTACAAGGCTGCCATCAGCAAACTATATGCCTATGCTGCGGAGTACGGTGAGATCGAGGCTGACCAGGTTCCCAGGATCAAGTTCAACAAGATTAAGCAGCCTGCGCCACACTTCTACTCAGCTGAGGAGATCTCTAAGATCCAGGACTACCTGGTGGGCTGTAAGCAATCTTGGTTACTACACATGTTCAACATAGGCATCTGCACCGGCATGCGTAAGTCCGAGATCTGGGGTGTGACCAGGGACAACATCAAGTGGATAGACGGCGAGATGTTCATTCACCTGGAGCACACTAAGAATGGCTATGAGCGCGACGTACCGGTCTCTCTGGAGGTCAAACTGGCTTTTGACGCAGTGGACTGGTCATTCCCTAAGACACGCTCTGGTAACTTCCCTGAGGGGCCACACAGACGTGCCTGGAACGAGATTAGACATGTGATCTGCAAGGGCAAGAAGATGGCTAACTTCCATGCCGCGAGACACACAGCTGCCAGTACATTAAGCAACGAGATGTCTACCAACTTGGGCCTGGTTGCTGAGTTACTTGGTCACCGGGACATAGCTACGACTAAGAAGTACGTCCACGCCAAACCTAAGACCATGTCGGGTCTTGTGCAGAAATTAAGCAGTATTGGGATTTCCAGGACAAGCTGATGCACCGGACCTAGGCTAATCATTGACTTCCCCAAAAGACAAATACAGATTTAGAATCAGGTAGGTTCCCCATGAAAAGAACACTAGAAACACAGATATACTTAATGGCCTCTACTTGCAGAGTGAATTCCAGTGCCGTGTTGGCTTTACCTAAGGGCTTTTGGCCACCATTCCATGAAACTGTGCCCTATTTCCCCCGTTTTTAAGACCATAATCAGTCGAGATAAAATCATTTGTTATCAATAGCCTGACTAAGAGACCCCTCTAGATACAACCTAGAGTACTTTAGTGTCCTTACTCGGGTAAATAAAACGGGAGAATATACTATGGAAGACAATAGAAAAACAGAAGCTCACTACAAGCGAGTTTCAGACAGCCAGTGGGTCAATAGGAACGACGTCAGGTCGGCCAAGGGCGGATGTCGGCACAGGGCGCTACAGTGGTCGATTACTGAGACAGGTCCACCAGAGGGACAAGAGAACCACCCTGAAAAGACACAAGATCACAGAGATAAATCACCATCTGATAGATACGGAAGAAAGACAACTTTAGAAGAACAAGAGGCCCTAGAGGCCCAGATGGTCCAAAAAGGCCATGACCGATACGAGGCAAGACAGGCAAAACTAAAGGGCAGTTCTCAGGAAGCCGCTCACGTTATAATCGCAGACGCACTTCCTAAAGTCGCTGAAGTAATCACCCAGTACATTGCAAACGACGAAACCAGGTTCAAGAGTGGCCAGGGCAAGAAGTCGTTCTGGTATGACACTCTGAAGGACCAGGACCCCCTGACCTTAGCCTACTTAGGTCTCAATTGTTGCTATGATGCTGTCATTAACGCCTCCACATATGGTGCTGCTTTAGTCGCCATAGGAGCTAGGGTAGAAAACGAGAGTTGGGCTAAAGAGCTCAAGCTCTATGACAAGGATCTCTACAAACGCCTAGTCAATCAGGTAACCAAGGACCACTCTAGTGAACGCTACAGGTTCAAGGCTGCTCGTCATATTGCCAAGTCGGCTGGGTTCACCAAAGACAAGTGGTCAGCCAAATCTAAGGCCTCCCTAGGTTCCCCTATAGTCAACGCAGTCCTCGAGGCCTGTGACATCTTCCTAGTCACAACCGAGAACACTGCTGTCATGGCTGGTAGGGCCGTCAAGCACAACACCAATAGACACATCAGTCTAACGCCAACGGCAGAGCTTGCCGTGAGGGACAAGGCCTTTGCTGACAGCTGGGCCTCCCCTATGTTCATGCCATTGGTCGTTCCACCTAAGCCCTGGACAGCCTTTGACACAGGTGTCTACCAGGACGAGATCTTAGGTGCACTTACACCTATGGTCAGGAAGTCCACAGCGGAACAGAGACGCGCTGTGAAGCACGATTTCATCAAAGGTATCCCAGACTACGTCAAAGCAATTAACGCACTCCAGGCGACTCCTCTGAAGATCAATACGAAGGTCTTTGAGGTCATCAAGTGGATCCGGGACGAAGGTAAACGCTTTGAGGGCTTCCCGGACCTGGATCCACCAGAGCAAACGCCCTATCCAGAGCACCCTGAAGAGCACTCTGAAGAGTACATCAGTCAGGTCAGGAAGGATCGTAAGAAGTGGCATGGAAAGAAGCGTGAGGCTGTGACCAACGTCTGTGTCCTCCAGGAGGACCTAAAGACTATGGATTACCTGTCTGACTTCGATGAGTTCTACCTTGGTTGGAGCTTTGACTTCAGGGGCCGTATGTATCCTGTTAGTCATTACAATTACCACCGGGATGACCATATCAAGGCCACCTTTATGTTCGCCAGAGGTAAGAAACTGGATGAAACAGCCCAGGGTTGGCTTATGATCCAGCTGGCTAACGTAGGTGACTTTGACAAGGTCTCCAAGCAGTCCCTGGAAGACCGCATCCAGTGGGTCATGGACAACGAAGAGATGATCCTGGCCTGTGCCAACGACTATGTATCAACCTATGATACCTGGACTAAGGCAGACAAACCTATGCAGTTCCTGGCTGCTTGCTGGGAGTATCAGAAGATGCTGACAGACGGGCTAGAGTATGTGTGTCATCTCCCGATCTCTCTAGATGGAACCAACAGTGGAACCCAGCACTATTCTTTGGCTCTGAGGAACCACCACGATGCTGCTATGGTTAACCTGGTCCCAAGTGACGAGTGCCAGGATGTCTATCAGATCGTTGCTGATGCCGTCACTGAGCGTCTCAAGGCTGAGGACACGCCCGAGGCAAAGGCCTGGTTGGACTGGGGTATCTCCAGGAAGACCGTCAAGCGGAACACGATGACCTTTGGCTACAACTCGGTCCAGCGTGGCATGGGTGACCAGATCATCGAGGACCTCATGCATCCCCTCCAGAAACAGGTGAACTACAATGAGATCCCTAGTCACCCCTTTGGCGACGAGAAGTCTCAGACCCGCCACGCTCGTTATCTGGCGGCCATCAACTATGATGTCATCAGTAACACCCTGGAGAGCGTCAAAGACGGTATGGTGTTCCTCCAGAGCTATGCTGATGCTCTAGCCCGTGAACAGAAGAGTGTGCGCTGGAGGAGCCCCAGTGGCTTCCCATGCGTTGCCAGGTACACCAAGGATAAGACCGAGAGGGCTCGGATATTCCTGTATGACCGGGAAGCTAAGATCCTTAGGGAGACCAGGGTCAATGTACAACAGGACACCAACGTCTTTGACACCCGCAAAAGTAGGTCATCGATAGCTGCTAACTGGGTCCACTCACTTGATTCCGGGCACATGTGTCAGGCGATCCTAACTGGGCAACAGGCTGGAATAGAAGACTATTTTATGATCCATGACTCATTTGGCACACAGGGTGCGGACACATGGGCTTTCTACCACTGCATCAGGGCGTCCCTGGTCGACATCTACGAGGGCACCTGTGTCCTGGCTGACTTCGAGCAGGAATGTAGGTCTCGCCTGTCTAATCCCGACATGGATCTGGCTAAGGTTCCTACCAAAGGGTCACTAGATGTCTCTAGTGTCCTCAACAGTGAATACTGCTTCAGCTAACGGAAAGGATGAACCATGACTAAACGGATACCCATGAATGGTGGTGACGAATATGATGCCTTCAGTAAATACCGTAAGTTCCTACGCTGGAGATCAGGTCAGCTGAAGAAGATCAAACGTGCATACAACAAACGGTTTCGTAGACATACAAGGGAGCAACTAGAATGAAGAGTGACATAATAAAGGTAATAGAAATAGACGAACATGAAGATGGTAGTGCTACTCTACAACTAGAGTGTGACCCAGAAACATATAGGTCTATCTTCAATGTAGGCTTTGTATCATTAGTCAGGGCTGGGTTGGACGCTGAGTGGGATAAGGAACTAAAATGAAACGTATAACCAGCAACTTGGAGGCGGCAGCCTAAGTACGCAAATAAGTACACACAAATGATTAACCAGGGGGCCTTCGGGTCCCCTTTTTTATACCTCAGACACTAACCGCCCCCTTTAGATACAAGCGAAACTACCAAAGCCTCTGTATCAGTTGGAAACCCAAAAGGAGACGCAAATGTCTAAAGTAAAGTATGTCACACCACCCGGTATCGCTGGCTATCCCTGGCTCCAACCAGGACGCCCAGATACTGCCTTCGATACTGAGGGCAAGTATAAGACCAACCTCCGTATGAGCCCGGAAGATGCCGAGCCTATGATGGCCATCATCAACAAGCTACGGAAAGAAGAGTTCACAGCCAAGGACAACGTCCGTCTGCCATTTGACAAGGATGAAGAGACCGGCGACGTGGTCTTTAAGATCCAGTCTAGGTATCAACCAGGCTACATTGATGCGAAGGGAAACCCAATCTCAGAAGCATCTGTACCTCTGATGTACTCAGGCTCGACCCTCCGCTGTTCTGGTATGGCTGAGAACTACACAAACGGCGCCAACAAGGGCATCTCCCTACGCTTGTCGCATGTCCAGGTCATTGACCCTGTGTCTGGTTCCGGTGGATCTGCCGGTGACTTCACACCAGTCGAGGGCTTCACGGTAGGAGCAGGTGCGTCTTCTGGCGCTGCTGACTTCGCTGGTGATGACGGGTATGACTTTTAGGTCTAGGTCCACTGGGTACAGGCTGGGGTTCAGGTCGGGTCTTGAAGAGAAGGTAGCCGATCAGATCACCAAGGCAGGTCTGAAGGTCACCTATGAGACCGACAAGATCATCTACAGGATACCCGCCAGGGACCACAAATACACGCCAGACTTTAAGCTCCCCAAACCGGGGGGCTTTTTCTTTTGTGAGACCAAAGGAATCTGGTCAGTGGTTGATAGATCCAAGATTCTACTGTGTCTACGCCAGCATGAAGGCCTAGACATCAGGATGGTATTTAGTAATCAAAACAGTAAGTTGTACAAGGGTAGTAAGACTACCTATGCAATGTACTGTGAGAAACACGGGATCAAGTATGCACATAGGTGGATACCTGACAGCTGGCTTGAAGAGGCCAGACAAGGAGAGCGAGGGGCGGCTTAGGTCGCCCCTTTTTGATTCAACCGGGAGAGACACAATGGCTAATAAAGGTAGGTATCTGACACAACACCTAAAGCAATCAAACCAACACAACAAACGTGCCAAGTCTGAGGCAAACCCAAAGCGTGTTCCCAAGCGGCGTAAACCCAAAGCACTACGTGGGCGCATCTGATGGGCACCCAATATGAACATGAAACCGACAGCGAGTTTGTGGCCCACGTTCCCTGTGACGAATGTGGATCAAAAGACAACGCCGCACTGTACAACGACGACCACTCCTTCTGCTTCGGGTGTGGACACTGGGAGGCTGGCGGAGAGGCCCCTACAGGCACCAAACGGGTGTCAGATACCCAAGGGCTCCTGAACGGCGACTATGTGGCTCTGAGGAGCCGTAGGTTGACTGAACAAACCTGCCGCAAGTTTAATTACACCGTGGGTCAACACCAGGGTAAGCCGGTGCAGATCGCAACGTACCGAGATACCCAGGGACGCCCCTGTGCTCAGAAGCTCCGCACCAAGGACAAGAAGTTCTCTATCGTTGGTGACGCCAAGAAGATGACATTGTACGGCAGTCACCTCTGGAGCAATGGCAACAAGCTGGTCATCTGTGAGGGTGAGATCGATGCCATGAGCGTCAGTCAAATCCAGAACCACAAATGGCCAACTGTTAGTCTGCCAAATGGTTCAGCTTCGGCTCGTAAAGCACTGTTAAACAACTATGATTACCTAATGGGCTTCAAAGAGATTATCCTCTTCTTTGACAACGATGCCCCAGGCCTCGAGGCTGCTATAGCCTGTGCCGAGGCAATGCCCATTGGTCTCTGCAAGATAGCCTCTATGGCTGAGTACAAGGATGCCAACGAGGCCCTGGTTGCCGGCAATGCTAAGGCCGTTATTGATGCCATCTGGCAGGCCCGTGAGTACCGCCCGGATGGCATTGTGTCATCAGCGGACCTCAGGGATGTCATTGGTGTTGGTGACGCCATATCGCCCATCCAGTACCCCTGGGATGACCTAAACGAGATGAGCAAGGGACTAAGGCCCTCCAGCCTGGTCACCATCATTGCAGGCTCTGGTGTGGGCAAATCCACGTTCATCCGGGAGATCATGTACCACGTCCAGCAATCTGGGTTCCCGTGCGGCATGATGATGCTCGAGGAGACCACCAAGAGGACCATGCAGGGCCTGGTTGGGATCCACATGGGTAAGAACATCACGGTGGACGCTGATGCTGCCACCAGGGAGCAGATCGAGGCGTCATTCGATGACCTGATTTCGACCAACCCATTCTACCTCTTTGATCACTTTGGCTCGACCGACTTGGACACCGTGATCAACCGAATACGTTATATGAACAAGGCGCTGGGCTGCCAGGTTATCTGTCTCGATCACATCAGTATCCTGGTCAGCGGGATGACCGGCAAAGTCACTGATGAAAGGCGGTTAGTCGACGATATAACCACCCGGCTCAGGACCGAAGTTCAGGCCCTGGGCATCACCCTGCTTATGGTGTCTCACCTCAAGCGCCCCTCAGGTGACCTAAGCCATGAGCAAGGTGCCAGGCTTGGTCTCAACCAGATCAGATCCAGTCATTCCCTAGCACAACTAAGCGACCAGGTGATTGGCCTGGAGGTCGACCGGGATGACCCCACGTCGGGCATGAGGAACGTCGTCATTCTCAAGAACAGACACACCGGCACGGTCGGTCACTGCGGGACACTTCAGTACGACAAAGTCAGCGGACGCCTGTCTGACGCCAGTAAGTCATTTGGATTTTAACAACAGGAGAGCAGTATGTTAAATGCAACAGTTAAGGTAAATGGACACAGGTCCAACCATATTAACACAGACATGACCATGGCCGAATACCAGGCCCGTATGTCTGACACAGTGATCTATAAGTGGCCTATCATATACCCCTCCATGGCCCTCTTCTCGGAAGCCGGTGAGGTCTCCGGTGCTATATCCAAGATGATCCGGGATGACGATGTACGCTTTGATGGTACGAGTGCTATAACAGACGCCCAACGTGCCAACCTATGTTTAGAGATGGGTGACGTACTATGGTGCCTCACTGCACTGGCCCAGGACCTCGGACTAACCCTGGAGATGGTTGCTACAGCCAACCTAGAGAAACTAGCTGACCGCAAGGCCCGTGGTAAGCTCAAGGGCTCTGGTGACTACAGGTGAGCATGGTTGCAGTTTGGTTTTCAAGTGGCGCAGCAAGTGCAGTTGCCGCTTTTAAAACACTTGAGCACTATGGGTCCACACACGAAATACGCATCGTGAATAACCCTGTGGCTGAGGAGGACAATGATAACATTAGGTTTCTACATGATGTCGGTTCTTGGCTAGGTGTTGAGATAGAAACTGCCAGCAACCCAAAGTACCCTACCAATTCTGCTGTAGATGTATGGGCCAAGCGTAAATATATGGCTGGCGTGTCAGGTGCCCCCTGCACATTGGAACTAAAGAAAAACGCACGTTACATCTGGGAGAAAGAGAACAAACCAGACTTCCATGTTTTAGGCTTTACTTTTGAAGAGCGTAAAAGACACGAAAGGTTTATCCAGACAGAACGGTCTAATGTTTTGCCTGTTTTAATTGATCTCAAGATTACAAAAGCAGATTGCTATCAGATACTTCTTTCTGAAGGCATAAAGCTGCCAAGAGTTTACTCTCAAGGCTACCCAAACGCCAACTGCATTGGCTGTGTAAAAGCTACCTCACCTACATATTGGAACCATGTTCGTACTCAAAACGAAGAGGTCTTCAATCAGAGAGCTAAACAGTCCCGTGAGATTGGGGCCAAGTTAGTCAGGCACAAAGGTCAGCGCATCTTTCTTGATGAACTCCCAACAACCGCAAGAGGGAGGCCCATGAAAAACATGGACGTTGAATGCGGTATATTCTGTGAGGAGCGGTTTAATGGCAAACACTAAAGTTGGTGGCCGCTGGGTCTTTGACCTGGAGAGCGACGGCCTACTCGATACAATCACTAAGATCCACTGCATCGTCCTGAGACATATGGAAACCGGGGAGGTCAAAGCCTTCGGACCAGATGAGATCAATGACGCCCTCTACCTGTTGACTATGGCAGAAGAGGTCTGTGGCCATAACGTGATTGCATATGATATCCCTGCCCTCCAGAAGATTTACCCTGGCTTCACAGTCATGGGTAAAGTCACCGACACGCTCGTCATGTCACGCCTCATCAGGACAACCCTGGCCGAGGATGACGCAGTACTGAGTGTCAAGAACCCAGAACACTTCCCACGCAAACTGATCGGCAGCCATGGCCTCAAGGCCTGGGGTCTACGCCTGTCAGCCATGCTGGGGGATGACCACCGCAAGGGAGACTACGACGGTGGCTGGGAGAACTACAGCCAGGCCATGATGGACTATTGCATCCTGGATACTGAGGTCACCAAGACCCTCTATGACCATCTGTGTACCTTTGATTTCAGCCAGGAGAGCCTGGACCTGGAACACTCGATGGCTGAGGTCTGTCTACGCATTGGCAACAATGGTTGGACCTTTGATAAGAAGAAGGCCATCGCCCTCTACTCTGAGCTCTGCCAGGTCCGTGAGGAACTACAGACAGATCTCGATGACCTATTCCCACCCTGGGAGGTGGCCGAGGAGTTTATCCCAGCCAAGAACAACAAAACCCTGGGCTATATCAAAGGTGAGGTCTTCATCAAACGTAACCTGGTACAATTTAACCCAGGATCCAGGCGGCACATCGAGAAGTGTCTTAGGGACAAGTACAAGTGGAAACCTAAGAAGTTCACTGCGACCGGCCACGCTATGATCGACGAGACGGTCTTAGGTGGTCTCCCGTACCCAGAGGCACAGCAGCTGGCTAAGTTCTTCCTGGTGCAAAAGCGCATAGGACAACTAGCCGAGGGACCTGCGGCCTGGCTCAAGAAGGTCGATGACGATGGTAAGATACGACACACCATTATCGTCGGGGGTACGATTTCGGGCAGAGCAGCCCATAGGGGTCCTAACCTGGCCGGTGTGCCCAAGGGTGGCCTTCTGTATGGCAGACAGTGCCGGGAGCTATTCAAGGCACCTGAGGGCTGGCTGGTTACGGGCGTCGACCTTTCTGGGCTCGAATTGCGGATGCTTGCCAACTTCCTGGATGACGGGGGTGAGTATGCTCGGCAGATATTGGAAGGTGATATACACCAGTACAATGCTGATGCGATTAAGGGTTCGCGTGACCAGGCGAAACGCTTCATTTATTCGCTACTTTTTGGGGCCGGTGACCAACTAATAGGCAAGATCGTGGGTGGCAGTGCCAAGGAGGGTAAGGCCCTCAAGGCTGCGTTCTATGCCAATGTGCCTGCCTTCGCCAAACTCCAGTCCAATCTCAAGAGAGCAGCCCAGCGCGGTTACCTGGTCGGCCTCTGTGGACGCAAGCTCTACATCCGTGAAGAGCGCAAGCTGCTCTCCCAGTTACTCCAGAGCAGTGGCGGGGTGATCTGCAAGAAGTGGGTCCAACTCACCGACGCCGAGATCACCAGGCACTACGGGCCAGACGAGGCCTACACGATGGCCTGGGTCCACGATGAACAACAAATAGCATGTAAAACACAGGAGATCGCTGAACATGTCCGCGAAATCGCAATTCGAATGGCGGGAGAAACAGGCCGTCATTTCAAAACAAAGATCGTCATTGATGCCTCTGGATGTGTGGCTGAGTCTTGGGCTGACAGCCACTGAGGTTACCCCTGAGATCGACAACCTGATGTCCCTCTACATCGTACTGGACAGGGCCTGGCGTCGACCATTCTCCATCAAGAGCAGCTTTGCCAGGACAGGGGCTTTCCCTGTCTCGGTGGCTGCCTCTGAAGGCCTCATCACAACCAATATGACTGAGGACCTGTGGGGCAACAAATGGTCCATCACAGAACTAGGAAGAGAAACAAAGGGAGAACTAGATGAGCTACTTCAAGACTTATTTGCAAACGCCTCAGGCCGGAACCACACTACTCATTGACGGTGACCTATACCTATACCGGGCATGTGCTGCGGCTGAGGAGGAGGTCGATTGGGGGGACGACATATGGTCCCTAACCACTGACCTCAAAGAGGCCAAGAAGATCTTCCAGAAGTCCATAGACGAGTTCTGTGATTACCTGGAAACCGGCAGTTTCATCATATGCCTTTCAGATAAGGCCAACTTCCGTAAGGATGTCGACCCTGAGTACAAGGGTGGCCGCAAGAAGGTCAGGAAGCCCGTTGGTTACGGTGAGATGATCAAGTGGGTCCAAGAGACTTACCTCTGGTACAGAGAGCCCCTCCTCGAGGCTGATGATGTCATGGGCATCATGGGCACCGCTCCAGGTCACAACACGATCATCGTGTCAGATGACAAGGACATGAAGACCCTCCCATGCAAACTCTACCGGCCAGTGTCTGGTGAGTTGTCGACCATCAGTGAACGTGAGGCTGACTTCAGTTTCCTCACCCAGACCCTGATGGGTGACCCAACGGATGGTTACTCCGGGTGCAAAGGGGTCGGCGCCGTGACAGCCAAGAAGATCCTGGAGAAGGGAGCGACCTGGAATGCTGTGGTCGCCGCCTACGCCAAGCAGAACCTCAATGAAACCTATGCGCTGACACAAGCGCGACTGGCACGGATCCTAAGATACTCAGATTGGGATCTTGAGACTGGCCAGCTTAAACTGTGGGAACCAAGCAGATGAACCAATACAATGTATTCCTCGAGAATGCCTTCAAGTGCCGTGGCATATCTCCAAACCAAGAGAAGGCGCTGGGCATGGCCATGTTGGACCACGAGAGCCGCATAGACCGCTCATACATGACCTTAGACGTTAAGGGCCGGTGGTTGACACTCAAGCGGCCTAAGAAGGTGCCCAGGACTAGGGAGATGATGCAGTGGATCTATGATGTCCCATACGGTCATGAGTTCACCCTGCAACACCTACTGAAGGGCAGTAGCCCTACCCCGGTCTATCGCCTGGCCAAGACCCTGATCGAGGCTGGTGCCCTTTGTGAGACCTCGGTCCACACAGGCGGTGCCTTTAAGCCTAAGACATACATCGTGAGTATCCCCAACCGGGAAGTCCTCAAGAGGATGTTGGCTAACCATGGGCAATGACCTGTATGGGACTGTCGGCCTACCCACCGACGCTGAGGAGCGCAAAGCCATCCCGGTCTACTCAGGCTTCATTGCTTACTTTCCAGACGCCATAGCCGCCGTTGCCAGGTTATCCCTGGTCGGAGGCCTACAGCATGGTCAAACCCCCGAGACACTCCATTGGGACCGCAGCAAGTCAGGTGATGAGCTCGATGCCATGCACCGGCACATCCTCGATGGTGACTGGGTCCAGGTTGCCTGGAGAGCAATGGCCAATTTACAGAAACAAATAGAAATGAAAGATCAACCATGAGAGACCATGCCGAGCTCAACTTAGCTAACCTAGCTAACCACATAGAACTGCCCACAGATTACCAATCATTTATTCATCAGTCACGCTACTCACGCTTCCTGGATACCCTGGGACGCCGTGAAACCTGGACAGAGACAGTAGACCGCTACATCAGCAATGTGGTCTCGCCTGCCCTATTCAAAGCCATATCATTTGGTGAAGCCAAGTCCCTCCAGAACGAGATCCGGGAGGCCATCCTGAACCTGGAGGTCATGCCTTCGATGCGCTGCATGATGGCCGCCGGTCCAGGCCTAGATCGATCCCATGTCGCTGGGTACAACTGCTCCTATACCGCAGTGGATCACCCCAGGGTGTTTGATGAGGTCCTATACATACTGATGTGTGGAACCGGCGTCGGGTTCTCTGTGGAACGTAAGTACACCAACATGCTGCCTATACTGCCGGTTGGACTACAGGACTACGACCTAACCATTGCAGTTGAAGACAGCAAAGAGGGCTGGGCTGATGCCTACCGGCAGCTGATCGATGAGCTCTACCGTGGTAATATACCTAAGTGGGATGTGTCAGCTGTAAGGGCTGCCGGTGAGAGACTGAAGACCTTTGGTGGACGTGCGTCTGGCCCTGGTCCCCTGGTGGAACTGTTTGAGCACACGATTGCGACCTTCAAGCATGCAGAGAGCCTGAACCAGAACCACCTGTCACCAATGCAGGTACACTCGATCATGTGTAAGATCGGGGAAGTAGTGGTCGTTGGTGGTGTACGCCGGTCAGCCATGATCAGCCTAAGTGACCTGGATGACCCAGAACTACGGGTAGCTAAGTCGGGCGACTGGTGGGAAGACAACCCACACTTTGCTTTGGCCAACAACAGTGTGGCCTACAGTGGCACCCCAGAACGTGAGCTCTTCGACGAGGAGTGGCAGTCATTGATCGCCTCTAAGTCTGGTGAACGTGGGATCTTCAACAGGGCAGCTGTCCAGGACAAGGTGGCTCGAGAGGGTATCCGCCAGGTCGCTGACTTTGGTACAAACCCATGCAGCGAGATCACGCTTTTGTCAGGCCAGTTTTGCAACCTAACGTCTGTCGTGGCCCGGTCTAATGATACCTGGGCCAACATGGATCGTAAGGTCCGCCTGGCATCAATCCTGGGCACCATCCAAGCTACTCTCACAGACTTTCCTTACCTTAGACCCAAGTGGAAGGAAAACACAGAGAAGGAAGCCTTGTTGGGTGTCAGCATTACCGGCATCATGGACAGCAGGCTCATGAACCCATCCAATGTTGCCCTGGAGGCTACCTTAGCCGCCCTAAGAGAGACAGCAGTAACCACCAACAAGATCTACTCTAAGAAGCTGGGGATCAACAGGGCAGCCGCTGTTTGTGCAATTAAACCTGAGGGTACAAGCAGCCAACTAAATAACAGTTCTAGTGGCATACACGCTCGACACAGCCCCTTCTACATCAGGACAGTCCGTGGAGATAACAAGGACCCACTGACACACTTCATGATGGACCAGGGCATACCCAATGAGCCCTGTGTCATGAAACCAGATACCACCACGGTCTTCTCATTCCCAGTGAAAGCACCAGAGGGGGCCATCACCAGGAATGACATGACAGCCATAGAACAACTAGAGCTATGGTTGACCTACCAGAGGTACTTCACTTGTCATAAGCCCTCGATCACTGTGTCAGTGGGTGATGACGAATGGGACGAGGTCGGTTGTTGGGTCTATGATCACTTCAGTGAGATGTCTGGTGTATCCTTCCTACCCAGGTCAGACCACACATATGCCCAGGCTCCTTACCAGGACATCACTGAGGAGGAGTACAACGAGGCCATGCTGGTGTTCCCTACCTCGATAGACTGGGATGTCCTGGCTTTATACGAGAGAGGTGACACAACAGCTGGATCTCAGACACTGGCATGCTCAGGTGATACCTGTGAACTAGTGGACTTCTAGACTGATGTGAGAGCGGAAGGCAGAGGGCGACACTTGGACGTATCTAAGGTCATCTCCTCTGCCCACCTAGCCTACCTAGGTAGACCTATATGTCCAATTAGGATTGTACCTATGCCTTATCAAGGGAAATATCGTGGTCATAGCTGATGTTCACTAAGTGCCCCTCTTTCGTTCACTCATGGTTCTACATTGGATACCACTATGTGATACCAGAGTAGCCCTTAGAGGCCCTCTTAGATCCCTTGTAATACTGGAGGGGTACTAAGAGACCCCTCTAGAGATATAACCTAGTATGCGACCCCAGTTATCTTAGCTGGGTTCAACCCAGGTCTCTCCCGCACACTGTAGATGTATAAGACGTACTCATGGTAGTTCCCTCCCGGTCTACTAAAGTATGGGCCTATGGTGTGCGGTGAGGGAGCTAATGTAACGATCACGATAGAACAGCTAAGTAATCCTTAGCCCATCTTGGAAGATCTATAAGAGATCCATGACACAACCTAAGTGACCTAAGACAACCTAAGTGACCGAAGACAACTTAGGTAACGTAAGATGACTTAGGTGACTGGTCTATCCTTGGTCAATCATTGGTCTATCCTTGGTCAATCATTGGTCTATCCTTGGTCTATCCTTAGTGGAACTTAGGTCCGTATTTGTCATTCAAAGAAACGGCCTCCCAGCCAAACAAGAATCACGATAGTAAAACCTAATGACTAATGTCTGAGCATGAGCATCGGATAAAGTATCCGTTGTACCTGGTTATCCATAGACATCAGTGACTTAGGTTCAATCAATCAATGTCAACCCAATCAATCAATGGATCCACGGGTCCCTTGGCACCCCTTCGACCCCCCGGTGGGTCATTTAGTAATCTCATTTCAAAACTAGGGTTAAAGCCCGGCGTTGTTGTTGTTGTTGTCCGTCCTTTGACAGTAGGTCCCCCTAGGTCACACCTAGGTCCCCCTAGCCAACACTAGCTCCCTCTACCTAGGTCACACCTAAGTCTACCTAAGTCTACCTAGGCCCCCCTGAACACACTTATAGATAAGGATCCATTGTTATGGCTCTAGAAACTGGCTCCTATGTCAACTCCCTGGTCACCTCGAACCCTGCCTCGACAGACGGTCTAGCACAGGCCGACGACCACCTACGTCTGATCAAGAGCACCATCAAGAACACCCTCCCGAACATCACTGGAGCCATCACAGGCACTCAGGCCGAACTGAATGTCCTCACTGGCTTTGCTGGTGTCACTGCGGACCTAACCTATGCAGCCTCGCTTAGGGCCACTGGTGTCACTGACACTGAGTTTGACTACTTGGACGGTGTCACCAGCAACATCCAGAACCAGCTAGACACGATACAAGTTATACCCACTGGGCTTATCTCCCTGTGGTCTGGTGCAGCCAATGCCATCCCCACCGGATATGTCCTATGCGATGGTACCAATAGTACCCCCGACCTCCGCAATAGGTTCCTCATAGGCGCTGGGTCAACTTACGCAGTAGGTGACACAGGTGGTTCTGCTGACGCCACTATACCCGCGCACACCCACGCACTTACTGGTGCGTCTACTAGCACCGCTTCACTAACTGGTACGTTTGATACCTCAAAGCCCAACGGCTCTACTGGTATTGTTTCAAATGGTCCCACCCTAGCCGCTGCGGCTGATGGGAATCAGTCGACTGGTATGCGGTACAGTATAGACGCATCACACAGCCACACGCTTAGTGGGTCCACTGACAGCACAGGTTCCAGCGCCACCAACGCCAACCTGCCACCATACTATGCCCTCTGCTACATTATGAAGACATAAGGATACCCACCAATGACCAACCTACCAATCCGAGGGCTAGGGTCCGTAGGCGTGGTCACTGATGTTGACCCCTACTCCCTGCCCATCAATGCCTACACCCGAGCCAAGAACGTAAGGTTCAACGAGGGCAAGGTAAGCCGTGGCCCCATCTTCCGTACAGTCTCAGGCAACCTCTCGTTTACACCTAAGTTCAGCTTTGGTCTCTCAGCCCTAACTGGGTTCGACACTGTGCTCCTAGTAGACGACACCTTCGACATCTATGAGCTGTCTAATGGTGCTACCACCCAGCGTCTCAACAGTAGTACCTCAGCCTCCATTGAGCCCGTCACAGCTACGATCCTGGCTGATGTCCAGTACGTCAATCGTGCTGACACAGCCCCAGTCTCCAGGGCGCCCAGCGCCTCCAGCTTCACAGCCCTAGCCAACTGGCCCTCAGGTATGAAGACCACAGCCCTGAGGTCCTTTGGTGACTTCCTGTTGGCCCTGGGCACTGTCGAGAGCACACTGGCTTATCCTAACCGTGTGAGGTTCTCTGACCCCGTCCTGGCCAACCAGGTCCCCTCAACGTGGGACGAGACCGACCTGACAAACAGTGCTGGCTTCAACGACCTAGTCCAGATGAAGACACCCATAGTCGACGGTGCTACCCTCGGTAGTAACTTCCTAGTCTACTCACAGGACCAAGTGTGGGGCATGGAGTTTGTGGGTGGTACCTTCATATTCAACTTCCGTAAGCTCTTCGATGACGCTGGGGTAATCAACCAGAACTGCATCATGGAGGTCGAGGGTCGTCACTACGTCTTCGACAGGGATGACATCTATGTGACTGATGGAAACACCCGTCAGTCTATCTGTGATGGTCGCGTCCGTGATTACATCTTTAGTGGACTAGATAACTCTAAGGCCAACCTATGCTTTGTCATACACAACTCGATCCTCGAGGAACTGTACTTCTGTTATCACACCGGTGACGACATGGCTGTCTATGCTGACGGGGACGCATGCAACCGGGCAGCCGTCTACAACTACAAGGAAGACAACTGGTCATTCCAGGATCTCCCCAACGTAGTCTCTGGATCAGAAGCCAATGTGAACTCAGTATACTCATATGCAGATGCCACTCAGACCTATGACAACATTGGTGGATCCTACCACGACCAGGATAGCCCCTACACAAGACACCCCCTAGTTG
>Ga0206130_10004560_pt1 | contig 17014 bp, 12 predicted proteins | sample Helgoland_Spring_9_FD_148637 | JGI IMG/M metagenome (GOLD analysis project Ga0206130, IMG submission 148637) | Pelagic subsurface seawater microbial communities from Kabeltonne, Helgoland, North Sea - Helgoland_Spring_Bloom_20160512_1 | ecosystem: Environmental > Aquatic > Marine > Epipelagic ... | reverse complement strand
TGGGATTAAGTGGATATGGTTGTATTTTAGGAACAGAATTATTATTATCGTTAATTGAAATAAATATTCTAGACAAAGATAAGAATTGGCTCCTGTATCAAAATTATGAATTAGAAGATCTTATCGGGGATATTTCTCAAAATATTGATTCTTTAAGAAGTAATATAGAATCTTATACGAAACACAGAGAATTAATAAGCGAACAAAGAATAAAGATTAATCAGAGTATAGATGTTTTAGAAAGGAGTTCATTTAATTGTTTATTGAATCTAAACCAAACATATGAAAATATCATAAATAATATTGGTAATATTCGCTGTCATAAAGAATGCATTAAGGATGATTTCGTTAAGGAAGAGTTTTTAAAGATGATAGAGAATGATAAATTTCGCAATTTATTTGAAAAATTTATAAAAGTTGTAACAGGTTTTCGAATAATGAATAAAGGGAAAGAATTACTATTTTTAAAAGACAAAGAATTAATCTGTTTTAGCCGAACATTGAAAAGTCGTCTAGAGATTGTATTTCCTATACAAGGAGATCTTGTTAGTTTCAATCCAAAGTATGAAAAGATCAAGGGCTCAGAGATAGTCATAGAATTGAGGGATGATTTAGAAATATGGAAAATTATTGAGGGTAGATTAAATATATCATAAATTAATATATATCATAAATTAATATGACAGCAAATGATAAAAAGGAAGCCACTGGGGCACCAAAAGGGCCAACTGGGCCATCTGAGGCTAAAGAAGATAAAACAAAAAAATCATCCACAATAGAGGGTAAGGGTTATGACAAATTAAGAAATGATAAAGTAAAATTAGAAAAAGAATTAAAAAAAACGAAACGAGAAAGAAAAAAATATGAAATAAAAGGTAATGATTTAATTGTTAAATTTAACGATAATAGAGATGCTATCCGGATGTTTATCGACAAATATCCTAAACCTGGTTACGGCGGTATAAAAACAAGTAAACAATCTTACAGTGATTCAAATCTGTATGTAGCGGGGAATTATGATATTTCATGGAAAGAAGGTAACAGTGGGGTCCTTAGCGGGGAGGATAAGAATTTTTTGCTGATGTTCAATAAAAGAAGTATGCTTACTAGATTGGCGGGTGATACTAGGTGGTGGATTTCGGAACAGATGGATAAGAAGCTAGATAGTGTGGAAATCCGTGGTCCCGATACTTACTTCGCACTGGCAAAAATAAATGGATACGATTGGGTGAGAATTTATAAAAATGGTTTAGGGATCCCTCGCTGGATATTACTTACTGTTCTCGCAACCCTTGGGCTTGTTGGGGGGTTAGCTCTTGCTCCAATCGCGACGAAAATGAATCCGGAAAAAATAAAATTAGAAAAGAAAAAAATAATGGATAAACTCTCGCTATTGCCTAGAAGTCTAGTGTATTCGAATGTAAAAGAAATAAAGGAACAATTATTAAAAAGTCATTTAATCAAAGTTAAAGAGGAGTATGAAGTAGAAGGGGAAGCGGAGAATGATTATATTATTGGTATAGCTGAAAAATGGTCCGAAGTATCAGATATATTTAAAAAAAAAGATATAGCAAAATATTTAAATTTTGCTGAAAAAGAATTTGAAGGATATTATGAGAAATATAATTTAAATGATTTGAGAGAAATTTTTATTGATAAATTAAAACCTTATTTATCTAATATAAAAGAATTAAATGAATTATTTAAAGAAACTATATTGGAAAGTACAGTAGTTGATTCGGTAAAGCATCAAGAAAAATTAGCCACTAGCCCCGACTTGATGGCTATGAAACAAGTTAATACACTTGTTGACAAGGTTATCGAACTCGATCAACAAGTTTCTCAGGCCGCCAACCTGAGCGACCCACTGCTGAAAGTCGGGACCATCGAGGACGTTATAAATAATTTCACCAACGCTTTAGCAATTGCCGATCAACTAAAGGAGAATGATACAATGAAAACCGAGATCGCGGCCCTCATAAATAGAAGTAAAGGAGCAGCCAATGTTGCTAATTCTCCTTTTAAAGTAAATTGTTTTGAAATAATTAAGTCCGCCGAAAAAGCATATGATAACTCTTTCTTAGTAATAGAATCTATTAAGAGTATTGTCCTGGAACTACAGGGAAAATACACTGAGTTCAAAGCGTCGAAGCCCGCAAATTTTGATAGAGTAACGGAACGAAATCAAATAGTGGAATATTATAAAACCGTCGAAACTGCAGTTAAAGAGGCCCGCGAAGCCCTAGAACCAGTCGTTGAAGCCATGGTCATACGACAAACTTACCATACAAAACATGATGAAATTCATGAAAATCTTCGGGCAATTCACGGTTCAGTGACCACTGACAATATCAGAAGTTTGACTGACAAAACATCAATATATGAACGTGTACAAGGCGAAACAACACGTAAGTTAGAACAGCAAGCTCTAATTAGAGATGAGCTTGATAAGGTTCAAACTGCGGCAGATTCGGTTAAGGATAAGATCAACACTGAAATCACACAACTCAAAATAGATGCTAAGGGAATATTTGATAGTTGGATTGATACGATAAATGGTGTTATGAAAAATTCTCAAGAAAATATCTTCCTGGCTTATGAACAAAGGGTAAAGGATGAAGGGGCCATTACCCATGATGAGTACATCGCCAAAATTCAGGACGCTATTGCCCCATTCCTTGAAAATATAAGAACTCTAGGGGATCACCTTATTGATAACGGAAAATACTTTCGAGATAAATATTCTGCTCTCGTGACGGCTTTACATGATATTAGTCCGCAGGATGATAACACGGAGACTAAGGTGAGGACACTGAAACTGTTGGATATTCTAGACCTAGACCAAGATAATCTAGAGAAAGCAAGAACTGAGAGTACTTATAATACATTTATAGACGCACAAAAGAAAATTATTAATGACAATACAAAATCCTTTAGAGATGCTATGCGGGATCTATCGAGAATCACGAAGACCAGTGATAATTATAATGAAATTCGGAATTTTATTTTTGGGAAGAACAAAGTGTTTATAACTGATGTTCAAACTTTCATAGACGGAGACGTCAAGGAAATCCTAGTAGAAAATCAGGTAGGGGACGGATTAACTGCCGATGCTATAAAAACATATCTTGACCCCCTTACAAAATATATAGAAACATATTACAGTAGCATCAAGGATGCCCTTGAAAATAAACTAAACACTGACGCAGATTTATATAATAAACCTCTAATTGAAGCTGCTGCAACCCTACAAAGAGAAATTGCCGGAGTGGTAAATCCCACTTTGCGCGCTCTTGAAATACTAAAAACAAAACTAAGCACCGGTTTTACCGAAGGTGGGGCCTACGCAGAATGTGTGTCTCTGATCTCAGATATCGAAAAGGCTAATGATATTATTGCTAAGATAAATGGTAATACATTCGCGGTTATTAATATTGACCCTCTAACTGAAGCTCTAGAGAAAGCTAAAAAACAATCGCAAATTGAAGTCAGTGGTCCGGTCGGCCAATATAAAGCTATAATGAGCGACATAGGCGATGATGCCCCCGACCTTACCCAAATTAGTGGGCAGGAAGAACAAGAAACTAATCAGGTTTATGATAATCTATTGACTGTTATTAATGATAAGGTGGGGGCCGTCCATACATCTTTGGAAAAATTTCAAGATTTGGGGGGCCACTATCGGGGTGTTAAAGTTCTCGCGCGTGAAATTAATTCCGATATCGCAGGAAAAATACAATCTATTAAAGATGATAAAGGTCCTTTATGTAAAGGAACAATCGAAATTACGAATGACAAATACAACTTTGAGGAAAAATTTAATCTCTTAGAAAATGATCTAAAAGAGATGCTTAAAAATGTTTTGAATGTTCAAGATGGTAAGGATATTGAAGAGATAATGGCAACACATAAGGATAATCTTGAGGCGGTGCGTGTTAAAGTTAAAACAATTTCCGAAGCGGTCAAATTGTCGCAATCTGGTATTATGTCTATTAGTGAAGGTATTATTTCAAAAGGGAAGCAAATACGGGTAGATATTTGGGAATCCGGAAATATGAAAATCGAATTAAAAAACAAGAAGATTAATATTAGACTAAAACAAGTCGATGATTATATTAAAAATAAAACATTTCAGCAAGATACGGACTCTGCCGCCAATTTAGTTGATGCCAAGGCTACCCTATCTCATACAGAAACAGATTTTGAAATAAAACTACAGGGAAAAATTGCTAAGATAAAACCACAAACAGGAATAACCGAGATTAAGAGTTTACAAGAATTCTGCGACAAAAGTTCCGGTTTTTATAAACATCTAGAGAATTATTTAAAAAATTTCGAATTGAAGTCTAATAATGGAGTATCCAATTTTAACAGTCTGCGTGGGGCTGATTATAAAAATAAAGAAGAAATTTTTATAGATAAAGGAAAGGAGGTACAAAATTTAGTACTCAATCATGTATTTTTTAAAACGGGAGCTTATTTATACTTATCAAAATATGAAGAAACCGACACAAAATATAAGGAGATAGAAGGTAAAATCAATAAACTAAGTGAAAACATTTATCTTTATGGGAGATCGCAGACGTGGTTATTCAGGAGATTAGCGGATAGGATGCAGGAATATGAATCAGGGAAAAGGGTAGTAATTGTGGTACTAGAACAAAATGGCTTAGGTGATAAAATAAGTGGTATTGAGCAAGTGTGGGGGGTAACTGTCCGTAAATTTTTAGAACTAGAAAAAGACAAAAGTATTGCTGATAAAATTGGTAAAGAATTAAATTTAACGGAAGCAGAAATTATGAAATTGAATTTGGCGGCAAGCCGAATCAAAACAGATTACGATAAATATAAGGCTGATAAAGAAAAACAATTAAAAGAATCTATTAAAACCAAAGAAGATCTTGAAAAGAAATTAAAAGAAGAAGATGAAGCAAAAAAGAAATTAAAGGACAAAGAAAAAGACAAATACAAAGACAAATACAAAGACAAAGACAAAGAAAAAACCGAAGAAGAAAAGAAAGAAGAAAAAACCAAAAAAGAAGAGATCAAGGTTGAAACTGAATTAAAAGAAGAAATAGAAAAAACTCCACAGAATATAGAATCTAAGGATAAGAAATTAGAATATCTTAAAAAATTAGATGAATTAAGAAAACAAAAAGAGGATGAAATAAAATTAAAAGAGACTGATTACAAGTTAAAGATTGAAACATTACAAACAACAAAACAAAATAATGAATCCAGAATAGACCGATTAAAAAACGAACAACAGATAACAGTTGAAACTATTAATCAATCTATCAAAGAATTACAATCATACAAAGCGGGATATAATGAAATAACAGAAAAAAAGAGAAATATTTTAATAGATGCCGTCGAAAAATTAAAAAAAAAACATGCACTTCAGGATAAGGAATATTCCGATATTGTTTTAGAAAATGAAAAACATAAACAGTTGTTGGTACAAATGAAGGGAGAAGGATTATCACTTAAACAAACCATGAATGATTTTAGAAAACAGGCAGAAAAATTGGAGGCAACGAGACATGAGACGATACAGCAAGGGATACAAGAGGAGAAGGAACATAGGCAGAGTGATAAAATAGTGGGAATAAAGGAAAAAAGATTAAGAAAACAGGTAGAGGAATTAAAAATGGTTCAAAGAGAGAAGGAAAACAAATTTAAGAGAGAGATTAGGGAATTAAAGGAAAAAGAAAAAGAATTAGAAAAAGAGAATATGATATTGGTGGAAAGCAAAACTAAGAAAAAATCAATAAGTAAACGTGATAAATCTTTATTGGTGGAACAAGATAAATTTTTACAAAGGCGGGGTGAATTAGATCAGAAATTGGGCCGTTCCAAAAAATCACTAAAAAAGACTAAGGATATTCCGATAACGTATGTTCCTCCAAAAAAGTTAACAAAGAAAAAACAGCCATTAACTCGGAAAAAACCTAGGAGAAAGAAACCAGAATCATTCATTGAAAGTATAACACCCGATTTTATGAAAGTGTAATAAATTTAAAATTCTATTAAATAATATTTAATTATTTATTACTATGGAACCACCAGGAATTAAAAAATACAGCAATGAAAACATTTTTTTAAATTCTATGAACGATTTAACACGGACCGCGTATTCTTCAAATACGAAAGCAAATTCATTAGATAATAAACCGATAAATAGGTTTGACACCGATATTTTATTGAACTCTAAGGAATCATTTGATGAAAATAATAGTCGTTTAAATTCTTTACAGGAAGAAATAATATCTCTGAAAAGAAAATTAAATATTATTCCCGAAAAAGATGAAAAAATACAGGAGCTAAAATGTGAAATCGAAAAATTAAATGATCAAGCTATGTTAAATGGTTCAATTGGTTCCGAATTAAGGAAACTAAAATCCGAATACAGCGTTATAAGGGATGATTATGATAGATTACAACTAGAAAACATGAATAATGGGAAATTAAAACAAGAAAATGATATGTTAAAAAAAAAAGTAATTGAATTTACTTCAAAGCTTAAGAAGGAGGAAATAAAATATGAATTTTCCGAATCAGGAATAGAAGATATAATGACCGAAGACTATGAAGAAAATAAAGAAAATAAAGAAAATAAAGAAAATAAAGAAAATAAAGAAAATAAAGAAAAGATTGAAATAGATATTTCCCAGCTTAAAATTGTTCTATCGAGCCGTCTAAAATCTTATCACGACAAGCATATTGAGAGTTTAATTGATACCTATAATTTAAGAAATAAGACCGAAATAGAAAAAGAAACGATGGAGAAATTACTATTGGAAGCGATCCATATATAATTTTTTTTATATATATATATATAATGGGAAGAATTAAAAGTAAAAAGAAGTCGCGTTCAACAAGATCGCGTTCAAAATCCAGGATGTATCGTTCCAAGGGAGATAAGAAATCCATGAAAAAATATAAAAAAAACAAAGTTTCAAGGAAAAATAGAAGATCTTTTATTAAAAAAAGCCGAACAAATAAAAAGGTTTCGCGGAGAAATAGAAGGATGAGGGGGGCGGGCAATGAGGGCAAGGGGGGCGATGACGTAGAAACACGCGTCAGCTTGGAAACGCAAGTAGGGCGAAATGTGAGGGAGCGGATGGCACTGGAAGCAGCGCGATCGTTGGCAGCGGGGGCAAGAGAGGGTCTCTACGACCTTCAATTGGCGCCACCGGCGTACGCTGAGGATAGGCCGCCCGTTCAGATCTTGAAGGATGACCTTCGGGAATGGGGGGATCACGAGCGCGAGAAAGAGGAGAAGGCGGATCTGTATATAGCTATTCAATATGTGGAGGAGAAGGTTAAGGAGAAGGTCCAGGAGATGGAGAAGGCGCGAGACAGCGTTCCTCCTGCAGCCCTGCGACGTCGGCCGCAACGCTGGCTCATCAAGCGCGCCTCGGCGGTCGGAGCTAACGCCGCGACCATCGAAGCTGCGTTGGCCGCGGGCACCCAGGTCGCCGTCAAGGCTGCACTAATCCAGGCCATCCTCGACGCGTCAACGCGCAGCGAGGCCATCGACGCACTGTTTGAAGATGAAACGCTCACAGATGACCGGAGTGTTGAAAATTATCTAATTAGTAATTTTGCGCGCATCGGCTTTAACCCAGAAGATAGCATCACCGAGCAAAGGTTGGGAAACATTAAAAAACAAATTAAAAAACAAACGAAAGAAATGAAGGATCCGTACCGCGAGCAGCGGCAAGAGGGGGAAAAGGCGAGGAAAAGCAGGAAGTACAAAGCCGCCGATGTGCTGGAAAAACAAGCAGAGGAGAAAACAAAAGCAGAGGCGGCAAAAAAAGCGGCATTCCACAATCGCGTGCTCGCAAGTGGAGATCCAAGAAAAATAAATGTTAGTTCGTTTGTAAAGAATGGAATGGCATTTTATCAATTTGAATGGTCTGGTATGTCGGAATCCCTACGCGTTCCCCCCCGTGGTATTAGATTTAGTGAGATAAGGAGATTGGGGAAGGATGCCTTGTCCAAAGGATTAAGAGAAACGACGTATAAGAAGCACGACATCACCCCTGAAGTAAGGCTAAGAAGAGAACAAGGATTACAGGCAGAATTACAGGCGATAGCCGCTACTCAGGAAGAGGGGTCGGGCTCGCCCACCAAATTATTATCAATTATTAATGCTTCTACGGGGGGTAATGAGGAAATTTTTCGTGCTTGGAGCCGAGATATTACGAAGTGGCTCCAAAGCACTCGTCCCTCATTACCCCCCGTAGATCCGTTATCAGGGGGCGCGACCCCTCTTTCTAGTCGGATCACCAAGGCCCAAGTACGGGGCGACGACACGGGTCCAGTCAGTGCGGCGCGGTAGGCGGGCGCGTGAGCAGTTAACATCATCTTAATAAAATAAATTGGGTAACTTAATTACGGTATTCTAATTTTATTTAAGATTATTTTATTTAAGATTATTTTATTTGATATAGTATAAAATGCGTTCAAATAAAATTAAAAGAACTCGGCGTGGAAACGCGCAAAGAAAGACTATGAGACGTAAGACCCAAAAACGTAAGAATATGAGACGTAAAACTCAAAAACGTAAGACCCAAAAACGTAAGACTATGAGACGTAAAACTCAAAAACGTAAACGCATGAGAAGGTTAAGGGGGGGGGGCGACCTCCACGGATCTGTGGAGGTCGGGGGCGGCCTCCACGGATCTGTAGAGGTCCCCAAGTCCCCGACGGCGCACACCTTCGGGGACTTCGTGGCCGTGGGGGATTTCGGGGCCTCCACCGGCGCCGCAGCTCGGGGTGCTCTCGATCAGGCGGCTACGATGCCCGACGCCGCAAGTCGGCGGTCGGCTCTCGCCGTCGGCGCGCAGGCTATCGTAGGTTATGGGAATCTCGAAAGCCGTGGCAGCACCAGGTACAAAGTTATATCCGGAATTTTAAAGGTATTGAACGGGAACGAGAAATTCTTCGTGGATCGTAAGGCTATCTTTGGATTCAAATCCAGCCCGGAGGGCTGTGACGTAGATAGTCACAAAGTGTTACAATTAGAATTTAAAAGGGATAATGCATGGGTCGAGAAGGTTTCGGAATTGACGTACTTAGAAGTAAAGAAGAATAAGAATCGCCGCCTCGCCGGCATGAGCGAGGAGGAGCGCCTCAATGAACTGTCACTTTGGTTGGTCAGCACCCTCTCATCCGAGGACGAAGACCAAATTAGGACCCCAACTGAAAAACTTGACCAACGACCTGCTCCACGTCCAGCCGATGCGGCACCTACTCCACGCGGAGTTCAAACAGCCCCCAAAAGCGGGAGTTACTTTGGGAGTTACTTTGGTAATTAGTACAGCGACGACCGCCCGGGAACCCGACCGCTAATGGTCTGCGCAACATTGATGTTATTATAATATCTAATTTTTATTTTTATTTTATTTTATCTATTCTTAACTATAGATGAAAGAATGGTTATCACCCATACCTAAAAAAGTCCATTTAATCTGGATTGGAGGATCTCCTCCAGATTATATGAAATATTTATTGAAATCATTTGAAACAAATATGCCCTCATTTGATCTACGAATATGGGGAAATAAAGATTTAACTAAAAAAAATTTTCCCTTAACTTATGAATATATTAAAAAAGCAAAAAGATATCAGGGTAAACCTATGAGAGATGATGAAGAAGGGGGGGGGCACATTATGCGTGATAAAAAGAAGAATCCGTATTTACACTCAAAGTGGGCTCAAATTACAGATTTGATGCGTTTAGAGATAGTTTATAGAAATGGTGGATTTTATTTCGATACAACTTTTGAGATTTTGAAACCAATGTATAATCTTTTAAATAAAAAGTATAAATTTGTCGGATGCAACGAGGTTCCGAGATTTAAAAGAATGCCTTTTTTAAGTAATTCTTTTTTCGGAGCTATCCCCAATTCTCCGATACTTAAAAGACTTCTTTCAAAAAAATATTTAAATGCTATTGATTTTTCAAGTCCTTATGTTGATTTTCAGACTGGGCCCCATTATTTAAGAAGTGGAATAAGATTAAGTGATAATCATTTGATTTATCCTACTAAATATTTTTATCCATTTGTCGAGGAGTATTCAGAAGGAGTTGATCCCCCATATCGCAAATCGGGTAAAAATAAATGTCATAGTAAAAAAAGAACAAAGAATAAAAAAAGAATTAAAGGAAAGGGATTTCTCGAGATCCCCTGTAAAAAATATCCTAAATCGTATGCTTTAAAACATTGGCAACTCGGAAAAACTTGGTCGGTTCCTTCTGTATATTATTCTAATACAGAAAAATATAGTTTAGATAACTCATCATAATAATTATTCTAGATTTAATCTTATGAGAGATTATATGTGCCCGCATAATTACTGAATCGAAGATTGAATTTATAATATATATATATTTTTTTTTATGGTGAATTTTTGGGACATTTTTCATCCCAGGGCGATTTGCGCGGTTTTTCACACACCTGTTCGTATGCGAAGCGACTGTATTTTACACAGCTATCAAGCCACTTAGTCCACATGCCATGCCAGCCCTCCCCATACGGTACGACACCACGCGTCCCGTCCGGTCGGGCACATTTGATAGCAGAAAAGTACTTATTTACATAATACCCATTTTTGAACGGACCACAATTACCTAAATCTGTCCCTGCTTCATTACCACACATATATTTGCGACAGTCGGCGCCGGTATCTCCTATCGCGGATTGTAAAGTTGCACAAGTTTCATCTGAAGAGATCGTGGGACCAGTCAGGGTCACTGTTGGATCCCACGATTGTTCTTCACATTTATTATAATGTTCGTGGCGGAAACCACCACATGATTCCGGAGGTGTTGGCGGAGGGTTTGTCACACCTTCAAATAATCTACCGCCACACATATTCTTCATCATTCCCTGTAGCATGAATCCGGAAATAAACGCCAAAATAATCATCAGTAAATCATTATCCTTCATTATAAGATATATATATATTTTTAAAGTATTATTTTACAAGTAGTCTTTACACATTTCCCATTATACCCATTGTTATATTATTAAGCAAAAGTATTTAGAGTATGGTAGCAATTATCAACAATGAAATATTAAATGTCGCCCCCCCCTGTGATTGAAGTATTTCTGGTAATAAATACTTGATTAAATCCTTTTTGTGTTCGTATCCTTTTCCTCGGTAGTAATTAAATGTCCTTTCATTAATACATTCATCTCCGATTATTAGTATCCATGATGCTATTATAAATGTAAATATCGTAAATATGGCGAGTATTTTAGTGGTTGTGTTTTTATTTTTAGTAATTGTATGGCCTAAGAAAATAGATAATACCAATACTGAAATAATTCTAAATAATCCAATTATTGCGTAAACTATACCTTTATCGTTGATAGTTGATTTATTACTATTTTTAATATATTCATCTAAGTAAACAAATACGGAGGGAATTATATTTGATCTAACAATAAGTCCGTATAGGATGGTAGAATTAATTAATTGAAATAAGAATCCGAAACTTAAAAGTAACACAATATTGATAACTTTATTCTCTTTAATTAGGAATAGGAAAATCAAGGCTAGGACAGAGTAAACTACTTTAAATATCTTCATTGAATCAAATATTTTATAATGACTAAATGATTCTTTTATTTTAATATCTTTCTGGAATTTACTGAAAGGTGTTAGATAATTAAAATTTAATCCGTGTTTCTTTAATGATATCTGATATGAAATTAAGAAAGAAATCCATAGAGCAATTATAATTCCAAACGATGATAACCGATTGTTCTGAGCGCCCAACAGGATCCCTATATGGATCAGGGTAACTAATGTGAATAGGATAAGGAAAGAACTTTCTGAGAAAATATTTTCGATATTTGTATACCCTTTAATTTCATCTTTGATTTTTTGTATCTTTATTATGTCTTGATCATCGTAATACATCATTAGGCCATTCGCAACGGGCAATAGTAATGATAAGGCGAGAGGACCGACGTTCATTATAATTTAAAGATAGATTATAAATTCAAAAAAATTTGATTGTTTGATAATCTTTATTTACATTATCAAATAAGAGAAAAGAGAAAAAGAGAAAAGAGAAAAGAGAAAAGAGAAAAGAGAAAAGAGAAAAGAGAAAAGAGAAAAGAGAAAAGAGATGTCCGACACCACCCGAAAGAAGATGGACCTGCCGAAGTTTGATCCCGAAGACATCGGGTCCATCATCGGTCCATCCGCCAAGTTGTGCGAAAAGAATCCGAACCTTAAGAAACTTCCGTCTCTTAGGAAGAATGTGATCTCTGCCGCATGGAGGTCATTCACCAACTTCTACTCCGAAGATAAGAATGATAAGGAACCGGTCAAGGAACCGGTCAAGGAACCGGTCAAGGAACCGGTCAAGGAGCCGGTCAAGGAGCCGGTCAAGGAGCCGGTCAAGGAGCCGGTCAAGGAGCCGGTCAAGGAGCCGGTCAAGGAGAAAGGCAGGGAGCCGGTCAAGGAGAAAGGCAGGGAGCCGGGTAAGATCTTTGTGAAGTTGGGAAAAGAAGACCGAGATGGCGAAACCGTAGTTGTTGCCGAGATTGAATGTGGTTCGGAAGAGATGTGTAAGTTCGTCATGATGCATCTCGATAAGTATCAGGACACATTCAAGAAGCCTGTGAGGAAGGCATTCTTCAATTTCTACGTCAATCTTCCACATCATCTTATCCCCCTCCTTATTGGGCGCGGTGGATCGGGGATCAAGAAGTTGCGGACGGCGGCGGTGGCGTCGATGGATGAATCCGTGGATGCGGCTGACCTGGATAAATGTGAAAAGGGCTTCCTGAAGGTTGAGCCATTCACTCCTAGAGACCCGGGGGATTTCAGCAACTACGTGGCCGATAATCCGAAATCTGATTTCATCGGCTGGGCACCCCGGGAGGGTGACCCCCTCGTGAAGATCTCGGTTTCTTCGCTGGCCACCCCCAATGGATTTAAGAACTTTATTGAGTGTCTTAGTGATGTAATGGAGCAAGAAATTTCCACGATGATGGAGAGGGATAAGGGTCGCGGGGAAGAGAGGGAAACGGACCGACAGCGGGACATCGACGAATGTCAGGCCGCTCTCGATAACCATGATTGGTAGACGACCATAGATTAGCGCGTTTGTATTTTATATTTATAAATTCTTAATATTAAATAATTCGGATAGAGAAAATTTTTTTATGTCCATTTCCAAACCCCCCGCGGAGTAATTATTTAAAAATTTATCTGAACAGAACTGATTATTTTCCCCGCATGTACATCTTCTATACCCCTTTTCATCTACACCGTTGTAAACTCCTTCGGGAAAACATTTATCGTATTCATTAAATGATTGAGATTTCATTTTGTCTTTATATTTACAATTCGTACATACCTGGACACATTTAGAACCATCCCATGTATATCCTTGGCTACATCTTTCTTCAACGTTTGTTTCACCTGGTCCCGGGGGGACGACGAATTCTTTAACCCCTGAATAATTAGTAAAACCCTCGACGGTGCTTGCCGAAACATCTGATATTTGTGTATCTTTAATAATTTCCGAATTATATGGTCTTATAGAAAAACCCGCATTCATTCCCCTTTTAATATTTATGAACTGACTATTAAATGCGATATTATCATATAGTTTTTTGTAATCCGAGGTACACAGACCCCTTTCACCTTTTTCCTTATCACCCACGCAATTAAGCATCATATCCTTGGCGTTTTGAAAATTTCCATCTAAATACCCACATTTATTTAATCCAGCATAATCATTTCCAGATATCATATAATAAATAATATATATAATAAATTTGATTTTTATATTGTAAAATATCATAAAATATAAATGGAACAATCCAATACAACCAAACCAATACAAATATCCGGGGAAGAGTATGTTATCATAAAAAATCTAAAAAAAGAATATGACAACAAAATAAAAGAACTTGTTGCGAAAATTTACAAAGAAATCGAAGAAGAAATTAAAGATGAAATAATTAAAATGACTTAAAAAATAATACGGTAGATACTTTATAATTATGGTTGCGATTGGGATTGATTTGGGTACAACATATAGCTGCGTGGCATGGTGGAAAGACAATAGATGTGAAATTATCGCGAATGACCAGGGTAATCGGACGACCCCGTCGTATGTTGCTTTTACCGACAAAGAAAGACTTGTCGGGGATGGAGCGAAAAACCAGGCGTCCCTGAATCCCGAAAATACAATCTATGATGCCAAACGTTTAATTGGCCGAAAGTTTGATGATAAGAATGTCCAATCGGATATTAAATCATTTCCATTTAAGGTTATCGGCAAGGATGATAAACCGGTGATTGAAGTTGTCTATAAGGAAGAAACCAAAACGTTTCAACCTGAAGAAATTTCATCAATGATCCTAACTAAAATGAAAGAAATAGCCGAAGCATATATAGGGGAAAAGGTTTCGGACGCCGTTGTTACTGTCCCCGCATATTTCAATGACTCTCAGAGACAAGCGACCAAGGATGCGGGTCAAATCGCCGGAATTAATGTTCTTCGCATTATTAATGAACCCACTGCCGCCGCTATCGCTTACGGTCTAGACAAAAAAACAGATGAAAAGCTTGTCATGATTTTTGATCTAGGTGGCGGAACATTTGATGTTTCTCTGTTGTGTATAGATGATGGTATATTTGAGGTTAAATCTACTGCGGGGGATACTCATTTGGGTGGTGAAGATTTTGACAATGTTCTCATGAAATATTTTATCGATGAATTTAAGAGAAAACATAAACACGATCTTTCGGAAAATAAAAGATCCCTCCGTCGTCTCAAGACCGCATGCGAGAGAGCAAAACGCAATCTTTCAACCAGTAGTTCGGCCACTATTGAACTCGAGTCTTTATACGAGGGGATTGATTTTTTTTCTAATATTTCCAGGGCGCGGTTTGAATCTCTATGTATGAATTTATTTCAGAAATGTATTGAACCTGTGGCGAAAGTTCTTCAAGATGCGGGGGTTAGTAAATCCCAAGTTGATGAGGTAGTTCTCGTTGGCGGATCAACGAGGGTGCCCAAAATCCAAGAATTATTAAGCAATTTCTTCAATGGAAAAGAACTTAATAAAGGAATCAATCCCGATGAAGCCGTGGCCTATGGGGCGGCTGTTCAGGCGGCTATTCTTTCTGGTTCAACGAGTGGATCAGAAAAAGCCGACGAAATTCTGTTGCTCGATGTAGCCCCCTTATCGCTGGGCATCGAAACAGCCGGTGGCGTCATGACCAAGCTCATTGAAAGAAATACTACTATCCCTACTAAAAAATCTCAAACATTTTCTACTTACCAGGATAATCAAGATTCGGTAATGATTCAAGTATTTGAGGGGGAGAGAGCCCTGACTAAAGATAATAACGAACTTGGAAACTTCAAGCTCGAGGAAATTCCTCCCGCACCTCGGGGTACACCGCAGATAGAGGTCGCGTTTGATCTTGACGCGAATGGTATTATGAATATTGAGGCTTGTGATAAGGGTTCGGGAAAAAAACAAAATATTACAATCAAGAATGATAAGGGTCGTCTTTCGTCGGACGATATTGACCGAATGGTTGCGGAGGCCGAAAAATACAAAGAGGACGATGAACAAACCAAACTTAAAATTGAAGCAAAGAATAACTTGGAAAATTTAATTTATCAAACCAGATCTTCCATGGATAATGAACAAGTTACCTCTAAATTAGAAGAAGAAGAAATTCAATTAGTTAAGGATACTATTACAGAATGCGAAACATGGCTCCTGGAAGAAAAGACCAAGGAAGAATATGACAATAAATTGAAAGAAGTCAATGATAAATTAAATCCAATTATGATGAAGATTTATAGCGAAGGAGAAGGTGGGTCAGAAATGCCTGTTCCTCCTGTAGGAGATCCGGGCAGTTCGGGTAGTTCAGATCCGGCAATGGCCCCGACGATTGATGAGGTAGATTAAATTATATATAATTGTATATGAAAAAAAAACATTTTAAAATATTTAAAACTAATAAATTTTATAAAGATAAAAATGGTAAATTCAAAACTATATATCGTCATAAGTATTTATCGGATTTCGGTATAACTGGCCGAAAATCTTATAATATCTATAGAATATCAAAAAATCCAAAAAGTAAAATTTATTATGGAATTCACTACACTAAAAAAGATATAAATAAAGAAAAAAAAACTAAAAAAAAACTAAGGATATCTAAGAAAAAAAAAATGAAGGGTGGTGAAGGGGTGGCCACACGGGGTAGTGGCTCAAAAATCATAAAGACTAAAACGCCCCCCAAGATCGACGTCGGCGATGGCAGCCCCCCCGAGCCTAAATTTATAGGGGCCCCAACTGAATTTAACGGGGGGGATCATATTGAGTGCGTGTATTGTAAATATCTTTTTAAGTATGAAGGGGGGAGAATACCGGTTGTCGCTTGCCCCAAATGTAAGAGTTTATTAACAAATAGAAGAAATAATACCGAGGGTTCAATATACGAGTGTGAAATTATATCCCGACCCTGGGATTGTCGTCAAGCTTTTTGGAAATATCTGAGACCACACGATCAGGGGGAACACGAAGATTGGGAAAGATTAGCGACCGGTACGTTCGAGACCCGCCACTCACCCTCCGCGACTGGTAAATTTATTCCACCGTATTTTCAAAATAGGAATCATTATTTCAAAAATAATAGGACCGGTGAAACTTCTTGGGATTTTCCTTCAATGATGGAAGATTAATTTATTTTATTACATTAATTATAATGGAAATTAGCCCTTGTTTAATTGGTATTACTCTTTTAATTTCGTCTATTTACATGTCGTACATGAAAAAAAATGACCAGATTTTTATTGACTTTATGGATACTCTTGATCCGGACCAAATGGTGATTTATTCTGAAATAGTTTTTGAACGACTTATGGTTTATGTTATGGGAATGATTTTAGGATTATTCTTAGGAATATATTATATTTTAACAAATTCCAATGATAAATATCGGGTTT
>Ga0206130_10004554_pt1 | contig 17048 bp, 13 predicted proteins | sample Helgoland_Spring_9_FD_148637 | JGI IMG/M metagenome (GOLD analysis project Ga0206130, IMG submission 148637) | Pelagic subsurface seawater microbial communities from Kabeltonne, Helgoland, North Sea - Helgoland_Spring_Bloom_20160512_1 | ecosystem: Environmental > Aquatic > Marine > Epipelagic ... | reverse complement strand
CAATCAAGCGGTTTTGAATCATATATGTTGGAATGTAGACAGCAGAGAAGAGGTTCTATTAGCGTTAGATTATTTTATCGAGAAAGGATATAAAAGCGTTATGGGAGCACCCACAAGGCATAAAGCCGACGAAGGCTTCTTTATTTATATACAAGATCCAGGAAGCGGTGTGTTATTTGAATTCTATGCTTGTGCTAGATTAGTTTTTGCACCAGACCATTTAGATGTTCATTATTTAAAAGATAATCCTAATGACGCTTGGGGATCAGTAAACCCTTTTGCTGAGATGGGTAAAGGTAAAAAAATGGGACTCTCTGATGATGGAACAGTGAGGCCTGTAGATATTTAAACAATTCATTTCACAATTAATTAAAAAACAACGCACTATGTGGCATTTTTTTCCAGGCAAATACATGCCTTCTTACCAAGTTAACAGAGCATTAACTCAAGCCCATTATGGGGGAGGTGAATTTGCTGAAATACTTGAAGCTGCAGGAAATATTGATCCTGATAATAGAGAAACATTCAATATTGCATGGCTAAACAAAGGAAATGAAGTCTACGATTTGGCTGAAGATTACGAGAAAAAGAAAGCCTTTGTTTCTGCAAGAAGAACCTATCTAAGGGCTTTTAATTATCTCCGCACGGCAGAGTTTTTTATGAATCTGCAAGACGATAGAAAAATATCTACCTACGTCAAGGCAAGAGAAGCTTTTATAAAAGCAACTAAATACTTTGAAGAAAAACCCTTGCAAATTGAGGTTCCTTTTGAGGATTCATTTTTGCCAGGATATTTATTCAAACCAAAGGGCATCAAAAACCCTCCGGTCATGGTTATGTTTGGTGGACTAGATAGTTTAGCCGAAGAGTTGTATTTTGGTATTGGTGATCATTTAATGGAAAGAGGCATTGCACTTTTAGCCATCGATGGTCCAGGGCAGGGAGCAGCGCTACGATTAAATCATATTTATTCTAGACACGATTATAATGTTGCTGGAACGGCAGTTTTAGATTGGGTTTTGGAAAATTTGCAAGACGAAGTAGACACCACAAGTGTTGGTGTTGCAGGAGTATCTATGGGTGGTTACATGGCAGCACGTTGTGCGGCATTTGAACCCCGTTTTAAAGTTTGTATGGTTTATGGCGCGGTTTGGTCTTATTACTCAGTTTGGGCTGGGAGAAATGGGAAGCATCCATTGGCAGAAATCGTTCAGCATATCATGAACGTAGACAGCTATGAAGATGCGCTAAAAAAACTAGAAGGTTTTACACTGGAAAATGGAGTAGCAGAAAAGATTTCTATGCCAACATTCATCATGCACGGTGGGGGAGACAAGCAAAACTTTGTGGAGCATGCCATTAACTTAGAAAAGCATTTAACTTGTGAACATGAAATGAAAATTGTTCCAGAAGGCCAAAGTGGTTCGCAGCATTGTCAAGTAGATAATATGATGCCCACGTTGGATATGTACGATTGGATTGCAGAAAAAATCCATGCCTAATAGTAGATCGTTTTAAATAAAAAAGTAAAGATATGTCAGCAGTTAAAAAAGTACTTGTAGTTGGTGGAGGCATTGGCGGTCAATCGGTCGCAATAGCTTTGGCACTTAAAGGTGTTCAAGTAGTAATAGCCGAAAGATTAAAAGCTTTTGATGTCTATGGTGTGGGTATCATTCAGCAAATGAATGCACTAAGAGCATTAGATGAATTAGGACTAGCTGACGAAACGATGGAACAAGGTTTTCCATATGGGCAACTAAAAATGTTTGCCGCTGGAGGACATTTTATCGGTAATGCAGGTGCACCTCCAATTGGAAAATATCCTAGTCATAATGGTATCTCAAGAAGAACATTGCATGAAATCATGTACAAAAAAGCCACTGATTTAGGGGTGCAGTACAAAATGGGAGTTACTGTTGCTTCTTTTGAAAACAATAAGGACGACGTAAACGTTACATTTTCAGATCAAACCAAAGACACCTATGATATTTTAATTGCCTCTGATGGAATAAAATCAGATATGCGTGCCATGATATTTGGTGCTTTCGAGCCCCGCTATATGGGTGTTTCTGTATGGCGCTATGCCTTTAAAAAGCACGAAGATCTTGACACCTCGTATATGTATTATGGCAAACGAAGTAAGATAGGTTTTGTGCCAATGTCGGAAGATAGCATGTATATGTTTTTGGTGTCGGCAGAGGGGGCAGACAATCCCTGGATTGATAAGTCAGAATACATTCCAATGTTAAAGGATTATCTCTCCGAGTTTTCTGTGAAAATGGCACAGGATGTCATTCCTCAAATCACAGACCCAGACTTGGTGAATTACCGCCCACTTGAGGCTAGTCATTTGCCAGATCCATGGTATAAAAATAGAGCAGTTGTTATTGGCGACGGGGCACATGCCACTGTTCCCCAACTGGGCTCAGGCGCAGCATTAGCCCTAGAAGATGGTGTTGTTTTGGCAGAAGAATTAGATAAAGCAACCACTGTAGACGAAGCTTTTGATGCCTTTATGAAAAGACGGTATGAGCGCTGTATGGCGATCGTTGATGCTTCAGAAACACTGGCAGAATGGGAATTGCTTGAATTTGAAGGAAAACCCCTCCCAGAAGGAGCTAATATCGGTAAGATTGTTGGTCAAGCTGTGGGTGTTTTAATGGCTCCAATTTAATAGACAGAAAATGAAATTAGTTACTTTTCAAACCAAAGATCAATCCATTTACACGGGTTGGTTGAATGGAAAGGGTGTTGTAGGCATGCAAAAGGCAGATAAACGTTTGCCCAACGATATGTTAGCATTTATTGACGACCATGAAAGCTATTTCAAAATAATTAAAGACAATCATCTAGAAAGTTTAGAGGCTCATTTTAAATTAACTGAGGTAAAACTCTTAGCCCCATTAACCAACCCCAGAAGCTTCCGAGATTACGTAGCCTTTGAGCAGCATATGCTGAATGCTTCAAGTTCTTTTGGTCATCCGGTAAGTCCCGAATGGTACAATATCCCAATTTTTTATTTTACAAACCATCAAGCAATTTATGGCCCAGATGACACCATTAAGCGACCCGAAAAGGAAACCAAACTAGATATTGAATTGGAGTTAGCGGTCATTGTAGGCAAAAAAGGCAAAGATATTCAAGCTAAAAATGCTGATGACCATATTTTTGGCTACACCATTTTCAATGATTGGACAGCCAGAGCAATTCAACGGCAAGAAATGACGGTTCCTCTTGGGCCGCACAAAGGAAAAGATTTTGCAAATGCTATAGGGCCTTGTATTGTTACCAAAGATGAATTTGAAAAATACAGCTGTACAATTACTCGAGAAACACATCCAGAACATCTACAAATGCCTCAAACGAAAGAGGATAGATTTGATCTAAAAATGACGGCCAAAATAAATGGTACAACAATATGCGAAGGCAACTATAAAACCGTGCACTGGACATTTCCACAAATGATAGAACGCGCTTCAGAAAATAATGTGACCCTGATGCCTGGAGACATTTTAGGGAGCGGAACAGTAGGTTGGGGCAGTTTAATCGAAAACAACTTCTCTGTTCATAGGCCACTAGAACCAGGAGATCAGGTAGAATTAACGGTAGAAGGTATTGGTGTTTTGAAAAATAAGGTGGTGTAACGGCCTGGTATAAGAATAGTAGCGGATTTACACGCACTAATTTTTCGGTTTATTATATATTTATACTTTCACTTTATCACATTGACCGCTTTTACTTATACACCTTGTTAGCTGCTGACTTTTATTAATTTAGCTGAACGCCTTGAATCAAAATAGTAGACTCAATCGATTCCTCTTTCAAGTGAATAAACTTTTTTCGTTCCTCATCCATCTTAAAGTTGTCAAAGTCTTCTTGAGTTTTAAATTCAACTAAGTGAATCTCATAAGGCACTTCAATATTGTTTTCTATTACAGAATTATCTTTCGGTCTAATTCTTAAAGTAAGTCGTCCGTTATATTTTAGAATAGTAGGAATCGCTATTTCTTCAAATTCGTGAAATGTTTCTTCTTTCCCTTCTTTTATATAAATCAATTGTGTTAGGTGTATCATTTATCTTTTAGTCACCTTGCTAGTTTCATTCATTTTGTTCTGTTTTCAGCTAACGGTTAGTATATGAAAAGTAGGCGATTTCGAAGTACAGAACTTTCAATAAAGCACGAACTTTGATACGAGCCCAAACCCTTGATTTTATTACTGTTTCGCCTATTTTTTATATACATTGTTATGCCCTTTTATTTTTTACGTTCTGTTTATAGCGTTGGCAAAGACATACTCTTTTGCAATTTTTGGCTTGTGTGTCGGCTGGTGCGAATTGCAAATGTGTATGGCTTTTTGCATTGGCTTATTTTCCTCTATTTAATCTTCTGTTAGATAATTTCTTCCAAATGTTATCTGCCAATTCAATTTCTGAATCAGTCAGTCCGAAATTTTCCTTCAATATTTTTTCATTCGTGATTTTTAGTAATTCAGAAATATCTTTTTTCTCTCTAATCATTTTGTTGATTACTGGCAATAATTCTGCGTTGTTCTCATTGTACGGTAAAAGAATTCTTTCTACTTCATTAGGCATTAGTTCTAAAACTCCACCACCGTGACTTCTTCCGCAAATTTCAGAGAAAGCAAACGAAAGTGAATTGTAATAACTTGCTGTTAACGCTTTTATTTCAGCATTTTCTTTTACAGTTACTCGGTGCATTGTGTCTGTCGTGTATGCTTTTGCCTCATTGATTATTAACTTTGGGTATTTGTTGTTTCTGCGAATAAATAAAGCATCAGAAATTCGTTGTGATGGAACGATTTGCCATTCATCTCTGATTCTACATTTATAACCTTTATTTATTTCCGTTTCTTCTCCCCAAGCGATATAATCCCTTGCTCCGAGTGAACCATTTAAATCCTTCATTTTCGGAAAAGATAAGAAGTGTGTTCTTGCTTCTGAATCTCTGTTTTTTTTCCAATCTTTTTCAGTGAAAATCGCACTTGGAACTTGTACACTTCTACCTACTAATGGTCTTGCATACTTCTCCAAATTGTAAAATTGTACAGTAGAAAGCGGTACAGTAAAAAATGGATTTGAACCCGTAGTAATTCCAACTTCAACTTTTGCGTAATCTCCTAATTTGGGAATTATCTTTTTTGTTTGAAGTCGTTCTAAAAAATCTATTTCTTTTTGGTCAAGGAAATAGAAAGTCCATTTATTTGATTTGAAATCAATTTTTTTCTTTGGACTTTTAAGTTTTGAGACGTCTAACTTTTTAAGTTCGTCTGCATCTCGTAATTCTAAATGTTCAATCAAATGCGTTTTAGTGTTATTTTTCTCGCATAACAATAAAACAACTTCTTGTTGAATATCTGGGAATACCAACTTTTCAAAAGAGACAATGTTTATTTTGTTGTAGAACTGACCTAAAAACTCTCTTAAAGGTTGTGCATAAGAAACTTGTAATATCTCAGCAGGAAGCACGAAACCAATCTTTCCTTCTTCTTTTAAGAGTAAGGAAGAACCCACAACAAAAGAAACCCAAGCATTGGTAAGTTTAGAATATTTTAAGTTTGCTTTTCCAAAAATATCTGAAGCAAACTTTTGTTGTTCCTTATCGAAATATTGATAGCGAATGTATGGAGGATTTCCAATTATTAAATCAAATTTCTGTTTTGTATTGATACAGAAATCGTGAAAATCAGAATTGATAATTTTGGATTTATCTAACCCAATTTTTCTTGATTTTACAGCTTCAATTTCATCAAATTCAATTCCTGTAACAGAATTGTATTCGTAGCTTCCTTTTTGGATTTCTTCTAAGAAAACGCCATCCCCACAGCTTGGTTCAAGAATATCTAATTCTTTGTTGCCATTAAAAGCCCATTTTAAAATAAATGATGCAATTGGTTCAGGAGTGTAAAATCCACCCCTTAATTTTTCCTTAGATGCGTTTTTAATTAGTTGCATATAATTTTGAAATTAAAGGAATAAGGTTGTCGCTTTCTCCTAAGTTAAATAATGTGTTAAGTGTCTGGTCTAATTCATTCTTTTGGCTATCAAATTGACGTTGTAGCGGAATTAACTTTCTGTTGTTTCCTTTGTTTTTATCTATTTGCCCTTGAATGTCAATTAATTCTTTTTGAATAGAAGCAATTTTGTCGTGTATCGCTTTCTCTTTTTTGTTATCAAAATCAATAATTCGGATAGGTAGTTTCTTCAGAACTTTAGTACCTCTTGCAATATACCCACCTCTAAAAACTTCTCCGATTAACGCTGAAAACCATTCTAAGTACTTAGAATTTAAAAGAGCCTGAATATAATAAATTGAGTAAGGGAAATCATCAGGTAAAGTAATTATACAATATCCTGCTGTTCCACCTGACGAAATTAATGTACCGAAATAATCAATTGCATATTTATTTCCCTGAGCCAAAACGCCAACAATAATTTTAGCAGGAACATCACATTTATCAAGACTTTGATGTCTTCCAAAACGATACCATTCGTTTACTGTTGCTGGTGTTGGTTTTATGTCTCTTTTTGAATTGTTTAATTTGCTTTTGTAATGATTTAGAAATGAAAACAAATTAGGATAATTGGTTTTTAATTTGTCAATTCCAACAAATTCGATTCCTTTTTTTGTTTTTAAATAGGGGTAAATAACAAAAGCATTCGGACTAAAAGGGCGATAAGTATTGAGGTTATCATCTCCGCTTGAAGTTTTGTAATATGGTCTTGTTAATACCTTTTCTACTTTCCAATCAATGCCATCTTTAGAAAAATAGATATGTTTTTTATCCTCTTTTGTTTTGGTATGAATGTAAATGTTATTGGCACTTGTTTGAATGCCGTTATAAATATTATCCGAACCAATTAAGCTTTCTAATGTTTTGGATTGTTTATTGATTGTATTGAAAACTGGCTTTAAAATACTTGGAACAAGAATCCAATCATTTTTTATAAGCTCATCAAATGTTACAGAATCAAAGTGCTCATCATTGATTTTTCTTGTTTTCCAATTTTTTAAAGAGTCAACTTCTAAGTAGTTTAATTCCTTTTGTTTGTCATTTTTAAGAATTAACAAACAGGTGTAAGTTGTTTTGTCGTGAAATACTTGATTTGCTCCAAATGAAATTATTTGTTCTACTGATTTATTTGAAACAAGTAATTCTCTCAACTTTTTCCCTGCACCAACTTTTGTAAACTTACTTGGTACGATATATCCGAAATAACCTTTAGGTTTTAGTAGGTCTAGTCCTCTTTCAATGAATAGAAAGTATTTGTCAAATTGTTTGTAAGATGATGAATAATGTTTTTTATATAAAGGCAATTCTAAAGGTGTAAATTGCTTCATATGTTCGGTAGCCAAATATGGTGGATTACCTACAATTACATCAAATTTTGTTTTTCCAAAATCAAAAGGATTGATTTCGTCTTGATTCTTTTTAGGTGTTATGGAACTGTCAATTAAACTGTTTCCAAAGTGAATGTTTTTAAGGTCAGGAAGTGCTGGTATTGAAATTGTCGAATTATCCTCATTTTCAAGCAGTTTAAGAAGTAAGCCGAACTTGCAAGCTTCAACAGCATTATAATCTTTATCAATTCCGTAGATGCAATTTTCTAAAATTGTCTTTTTAATCTCAAACGGAAGCTTGAAAGTTTCAATGGATGTTTGGGTTAACTTTTTAATATCGTTTTCTAAATAATAATCGATTAAAGTATCTTGTAATAATTGGTAAGTTTCTAATAAAAACGCACCTGAACCACAAGCAATATCTGCAAAAGAAGAATTCAAAATTTCTTTGTCCGTTTTACCTTCACAATGTTTTACGACGGTTTGGCGTAAAATATCTTGAATGATAAATGTTGGTGTTGTAACAATATCCCGGTCTATATTTTCAGGTTTTTTTATTAAGAAGATCTCAGCATTTTCAATGGTCAATTGCTCTCCCAAAAATATTTCATAGATATTTCCTAAAATGTCTGACGAGAATACTGAAAAAGAATAACTGCTTTCAGGAAAGTACAAATGCTCAATTATAGTCCAAAATGCGGAGCTATTATTTGAGATTATTTCCTTTGTTAGTGGGTGATTAAAAAGTCCTGCGTTATACTTTTTGTCTGCTTCTTTAAATTTTTTGATTAACGAATTAAAATCACTTTTATCAGCAAAGTTTAAAAGCGTTTTGTAAACTTCTAAATTTCTATCTTCACAAACACGTAAAAAGATAATACTGTTGATGTATGATTGAACAACATCATTAAGTTCTTCAATTGAAATAGTTGGTTTGTGGGAATGTATTTCTTTACCAAGAATAATTCTCCAATCATTTATTTGCGAAAGAAAAAGGCTATCAACGCTTGATAGTTTAAGTTGTTCTTCAATATCTTTCCAAGTTTCATCAAATTCTCCGTTGTAAACTACTTGGTGGCTTAGTTGTTTTTTGATTTCCTCAAAAGCAGATTCATATTCTTTGTAGTGATAAATATTTATTCTTGATTTTGTTACTGAATCGTCCTTTTCAACTTTTTGTGAGCAATCATAGATTGCTAAATATTCAAAATTTGACAAAACTGATATTTTCAGTTTTGCTGTAAATCCATATCTACGAACCTGTTTTGCAGGTTCGTTGTCTTTTTCAATTTTTACATTTGGTTTTTTTGCTTCTAAAAAGAATTTTCGTTCAGAAAAAAGTCTAAAAGTGTAATCAGGTTTTTTTGTGTTTGCGGTAGCATCTGCTTTTAAACCTTCTTCAACTAAAACTTCACGTTCATTAGTTGGTTTTCCTTTTGAATTTGTAATGTCCCAACCAAGTAATTCAAAAAATGGGTCTAAGAAATCAGTCCTAAGTTGCGTTTCGTTATAACTCGGTTTAAGGTATGTTTCTCTGTCGGAATGATATTTTTTAACAAGGTCTTTAACTGTCATAATTATTTGAGATTAAGTGAACCTTGTTTAGCGTTCTTGTTTTTTAAGTATTGTATTTTTTCTTCTGCGACTTTCAATATTTCATTAGGATTTTCTTCTTCCATAAGCTGATAAGCGACTTTGTCACTAAAAAGGATTAAGCTTAATTCTTTTTCATCTTCACTGAATAATTCAGCAAGTATTGGCAACATTTCTTTGTTTGCTGTTCTTTCTCCTCTCTCTATTTTACTCAATGTTGAAGGGTCAAGATCTAACACGGATGCAACTTTTCTAAGTGGTAGTTTATGTTCTTCCCTCAGTCTTTTGATATGTTCTCCAAATGATTCTTTGACTGTCATCTTTCTGTTTTGTTCTTGAAAATTATTTCAGGACATTAATTGTCCAAAACTAATAAAAGATTATCAATTTGCATCACTTTATTCAGATTATTTTAATTCGGGTGGTGGTGGGGAAGGGCAAGCTCTTTTGGTTTTTTAGCTTGGGCTTTGTGGGTTGGAAAAAACCAAATGTGCTTGACCGTGCGGTGGACTTTTTTTAATTGGGCATAACGGTCTAGTATAAGAATAGTAGCGGATTAAAATGCACTAATTTTTCGGTTAAACACAGACCTTTTTTATATTTACTTACTTTCGTTTTGGCGATTAAACCGCTATTGTTTTTATACATTGTTGTACACAGTGCTTGTTCCTTCTTTTGGTAGCCAATCGTTCGGAATTAATTTCAATCCATCTCTCCAAATTTCAGTAACCGAATTTCTAAATCTGTCATTGTTAATATAAGCGTGGTCTGTAATTATGACTTGTAAATTTGGTGTCAATGATTCTACCACATTAAACATAAAATCAAACATCTTATTTACTGCTATCTCATCTGCACTTACTTCAACAACATTATCACTCTTTTCTGGTGGATAATATACTTGGGTTGGTTGGTCAATAATTATAAAATTTGGAACAGGTCTGTCGTTTTGAATGAAATGTTTATGAAGTGCAAATACAATAAGCAAATGATATGCAACCCAATTAGCACCACTACCAATTTGTGGCAAAGCAATTGGCTTAGTTTCAGAATCAATAAACATAGTTAACCGATTGATATCAAACCTAATTGGATTATCCTCATATTCAACATCTAAACCTTCTACCCATTTACTCATTTGAAGATTGATTTTATTTAATATTGACAATAACATTTCTTTTTCGTTATCGCTATCAACTTCTTTTTCGAGGTTAGTAATTCTAGTTTTTAAATTTTCAATTTTAGAATCAATACTTTCAGTTTCTTGTTCGACAACAACACTTTCTAAAAATAAACTGACGCGACCAATTATCTTTCCTCTTCGTAAATTTAGGTCTCTTACGGTTCTTGCCTTTTCATTTTGGACATAGAGTGCCGAAATACTCTTTTCAACCCTTTTCAAATCTGTTTCTAACGAATGATATTGCGTTTCTACAGAGTCAATATAAGATTGTATCCTAGGGCTTTCAGCTTTCGTAAACTTAAGGTCTTCTCTAATGCTTGCTAAGGACTTATTTATGTTATCTATTGTAGGTATAGGGTTGGTTAAATCATTTTCACACAATGGACATAATGATTTATCCTGATTAGAGTCGTTATATAGATTAATTGATTCTAGTCGTACTTCTTGTTGTTTTGCTTCTGATGTGTAACCAAATGAGTTTTTTAGATAGTCTGTAGCTGCCTTTTTATTGTCTGATATTTTACTTAATTCAGTTTTTAACTCACTTCTTTTGTCTATTAGTTCTTTTAGTGCTGAGTTTTCCGCTTTAACCTCCAATGGTTGATATTCCCACTTTGAAACGTATTCTAAAAATGAATAAGCGTCCTTTTGGTTCTGTGGGTTGACTGATTTTTCTAATATGCCAATTTCCTTTGCTTCATCAATAAGAGAAAAGGCTTGACTAATTCCTTCCGATTTTATTTTCTCTGACTCTCGTTTTTCTCTTAACAACCTATTTAATAGTTTTTTAAGTTGTGTTATTTCGCTTTCTATAGCTAGAGAATTTTCATTTATTGCTCCTAAAAAATAAGGAAGAGTATCTTTTATAGATTGGGGAACAAATTCTTTATTTTGATTGTAAAATAATTGATATGGGTCAGCAACCAAATATTGAGGTTGGTAGCAATAAAACCGTGAATGTTTGAAATTAGCCTTTAAAGGTTCTCTAGTTAACGAATCAGGAACGTGAACATTTTCCGAAATACCAATTTTTCGAGTTAAAAACTCTTTTAGAGAGTCAATGTTTAAATTAGAATTTAACTCCTCTAATTCAGGTAAGTTATCTCCTAAATTTCTAATTAAACAAACTGTTGTGGATGCTTGAATACCCTTTACATTAGGGTTTTCACGAGCAATAAAAGCAGTCTCTGAATCTTTAAATTTTACTAGAATACTAAAATATGAAACAGTATCACGTATTATTCCTTCCGGAATATCACAACCGCTTGAAGCTAAACAATAATTGATTATTTCAATCAATGCAGATTTTCCTGATTTCGATTCTCCCGTTATTATGTTGACTTTACCAATTTCGAACGGTAAAACTCGTTTTTCTCCACTATGACTAAATAGTATAATTTTCTGTATTTGCATATTTATGGCGTGATTCTTAAAAATGAATAAATTGACTTAAAATCACTAGTTGAAGATAGCCACTTTCCAAGCATCTCTGCTTTTTTAAATATTTCATTATATTCTTGATAATCTTCTTTATTAATTTTTTTAACTCTTTCATCACTTGCAACGATTTCAGCATCATCATTGAACTCTATTTTGTTATGAGCTAAAAGAAAAGACAAAGCTTCTTTGGTATATTTTACCATACCACTTGTGCGTTTTGAAAAATCAAAAAATAAATCATCATTTTTCTCAACCCAAACAAAGAAATATGTTCTGACTGACCTTGGCATTCGTTCTCTAGTTGCTTTGTGTAAAACTATTGGCAAAATTATAAACGCATATGCATAAGGGAATTTTGTGTTCGTATGTTTATTATATTCTTTAGCACAAACCCTAATTATTTCTCCACAAAAAGCAGGATTAAATAGATTTGCAACTATAGTGTTTCGCTCTGTCCAACTTATGTTCATATCTCTTCTTTAAAGTTTGGATGCCAACCTATTTTTTTAGAGTCAGCGAGTATTTGGTAACTTCCTCTAGTTAAATAATCTTGATTAAATTTTTCTCTTATTTTAATTTGAGGACAAGTTTTCGCAAACTGTTCCAAATAGAAACCTTTTCCTAAATCTGTTAGTTCATCTAAGGATTTATTTTCTGCTTCGTCACTCATAATGTCGAATATGTTTTTCCAATAATCGTGTAATTTTAAATCATATTCTTCTTCTTCGTCTGGATTTAATAGATGAAGTCGTAACCATTTTGAGCGTTGTTCGAATGCTCTTCTAAAATCACTTATTGCGAGTTTTAAAATTTTTGAATTAGATTTTATTTTAATTAATTCTAGTTGTTTTAAAAAGTTTCTTTCTTTCAAATTTTCTACGTCTTCATCAGTTATTTCTAGCTGAACAGGAAAATGATTAGGTAGGTTGTCTGCTTGAAAAGAATCACTAATATTTGCTATTTTAAGTTGTAATTCACTTGAACTAATAGAATCAATATTTAAAGTCAAATTATCAATGGATTTCCTAAACCACCAACCTTCTAAAATTTCAAGAAATGCATCTATAGTATTTGGATAAGTAGAAAAAATCAACTCCTTTTTGATTTTATCATTAATTTCAGTAATGCCAATTGAATTATCTAAAATACGAATACGCTTAATTAGATTTTTTTTATTTTCTATAGATAGGTTTTGATAAGCCAAGTAAGCCTTTTCATTAGATTTATTTGTGGACTCAATTGCTATTTTATCTAGAGCACTAATAACTTCTAAAACCTCACTATCTAAAGTTATGTTTTTTTTGAACTTATGAAGTACACTAGTGTCTGGAATCTCTTCTGTTGTTATTAGATTGAAAATTGTTGAGTCCAAATCTATCGTTCCATTATTTATGTATTCAGACCATATTCGAATAGTTTTCCAAAAATCTACGCTTGCATCTGTAAGGTTTGCTTTATTCTTAATATGTAATTTAGTTTGTAAGAGCTGTAAAGTGTTAATATCCTCAATTTCAATATCATCCAAGTTTTCAATTCTAACTTTTGGATTATCAAGTTCCTTCGAGTGTGTTAATAAAATAAATAAAGCATATTTGATTTGATAAAAGTAGCCTAGTGATGGTTCTTTCGCAGAAAAGTCAGTAAATGTTGATGTCATAAATTTAAATTTTGTTCTGTTACCTGAGTTTTCTCTGCATTGTGTACAACTATTGTGTATGCACACCTTTAGGTGTGTTTATTTCCGTTATATTTTTATAGTGTTCCACAATACTTCCAAAATCGGCATATTGTTGAACTTTTTGATTTGTAAAAATCATCCAAAGGTTTTTTTATTTTCTTGCGCTAAAAGTTGGTTGGCTAAACGGAGAGTACAAGCTTTTACCCAACCTAAATAAGAGGGCAGGAGATTGTGCTCCTTATAGAAAAAAGTTTTATGATGTGGCCACTTGGGGTGAATAGCGTTTAAGTAGGACATGGTTGAAGAACAGATTTGGGTGCTGTTTCATTTCAAATGTAGGAAAAAAAAGAACCCCCTCAAAATGAAGGGGTTAATGGTATTGCGTTGAGGGTCCTACTTAACCGTAATTCACTTAATTGTAAGCGTAGGGAATTTGGTTAGGGGTTGCAAACGCGCGCCAGAGAGGGTTACTTTTACTAATCTAGGGACCTGCAGTATATTCATCTGCTAGTATTCATAAAGAGTGTGCTAAACAAGTTTTTGCAAATGCTCCTATGTCAGGTATGGGATATAAAATCTATAAAACAAACAAAGGCAAGTCCTCACTTACTTCATTAGTAGCTTGTTTCATTCTTGGTAAAGTGGATTGTAAAACTAACTGAAGACGATATACCTTTGGTCTAATCGGCATTGCAAAAGGGTATTAAATCCTTCTTGAATGTGTTTTATTTTATCCCTAATAAAGAAAAGGGTTTAGTTTATTTATAATTTTTTACCCGCTCGTCATCAATTTTTCCTTTCCAGTTTAATCCGAAAGCAAAATCATAAACGTTTCCATCAGAATCTGTATATGGTTTCATATCGCGAGGTACATCTTCATATTGTGCTTCTACAGTCAGCATATCAGCAGGCATTTGAAAAGGGAGTAATGCAGAAGGTTCAGTAGCTCCAGTAATAATTTCCATCAAAGCTTGGTCTTGTACGCCCATATGAACTAAAATAGCTGAAGCACTTTTTTCAATTTCTGAAAATATCATTGGCTTCCCAACTTTTACAGATATAAGTACAGGTTTGTCTCCCATTTTAGCTTTGGTGTCATTTACCAATTTCATATCCTTAGTATTATTTGTGTTTACCGTTTTTCCTTTGTACGTTCTATTGGTAAAATCTTCTAAATCGCTACCACCAGCTAAACTTACTTGACGAGCCGTATCAGCAGTATAAGTATCATATTGCAAGCTTATAGGCATATATCCATTGCCTCCTTTTTCTAAATCTGAAACATCATAACCAACACCACCATCTGGACTTTGAATGCCCACCAAAGCAAAATCTGCTTCTTCTGGAGTATCAACTACATCAAAATATTCAGCAATTACTTCCATATTAAACGGATATTCCATTTTCTCTTCGGATGTCATTCCCCACCAATTCGTACTCGGTGCAATATAACGTTTTGGCACATATACTTTCTGCTTCGCTTTTAGAGGAAGAATGTTTCCATGATTTTTCAATAGCACTACCGAACGTAATTGTGCATCAAAACCAGCTTTCATGAATTCGCTATTGCCGACAATTGCTTTTGTTTCTTCAACATCTAAATACGGATTTTCAAAAAGACCTACCCTAAAAATATTGGTTAACAAACGAACAGCTGATTCTTCAAAACGCGCTCGCATGGCTTCTTCACCCATTTCTGCAACACCCAACTTAAAAGCTTCTAAAACCGGTCCCATATCATTGTTACCACCAAATTGGTCCATTCCGGCATCAATTGCTTTGTAGTGACGTGCCGCTTCAGATAAATGTTCAACACCAAAAGGCTTCCCTTCAAATTTATGAACAGCGGACATATCTCTAGTAATACCCCAATCGGTACACAAAACTCCTTCATAACCGTAAGTTCCTCTTAGTACCTCTGTGATTAAATACTTGTTATAGCCATTGGCAACCTTTTCACCTTCCCCTGAAGAAATGGTATAATATGGCATTACAGCTGAAGCCATTTTTGTTGGTCCATCTAGCTTAAATGCGCCTTCTGTGAAAGGTTTCATGTGGTCTTTAATATTCTTACCAGGATATACTGCATAGGCACCATAACCAAAATGACCATCACGACCACCTTCTTCTGGGCCACCTCCAGGCCAATGTTTTACCATAGCGTTCACACTAGCTAATCCCCAGTCGCCACCATCGGTAGATTGAAAACCATCAACAAAGGCTTTTGCTAAATCTGCTGCCAAGGCAGGGTCTTCACCCATTGTGCCGTCAAAACGACTCCAACGTGGTTCCGTTGCTAAATCTATTTGAGGAGATAATGCTGTAGAAATGCCCAATGCTCTGTATTCCTTGGATGCGATTTCTCCGAACTGCTTCATCAATGCGGGGTCAAAAGTTGCTGCTATTCCTAATGTGCCCGGCCACATCGAAATATCACCACCTGCACCGGCATTAAATTCTGCATATGAATCACTACCATGACGTGGGTCTGAACTATTATTTATTGGAATTCCTAAATACATTCCTTCTGCTAATGCCTGTGCATTATTGTTCCATTGTGCAGCAGTTGCCGGGTCTTTTATAGAAGTAATTAATACATGACGTAAATGGTCATCGGTTAAAAATTTCTTTTGTCCGTCGGATAAATCGCTGGCTGCAGCGCCACTTTCTTCATAGGTCTTTCCGTTATACATGGATGAGCCATAACCGCGACTTCCTGAAGGAATCGATTGATGTGAACTGTATAACATCAAACCTGCAATATCTTCTAAACTCATTTGCTTTGCCAAATCTCGAGCTCGCTCATTTACAGGTAAACGCCAATCTTCATAGGCATCTAAAGTTCCGTTTTGATTTAAATCTTTGAAAGCATATCGGTCAACGATTAATAGTTTGACACCAGACTCGGGGTTGTATCCCAAGTTTTTCCCTTCGGTATTTGAAACCTGAACAAAACCATCTTTTTCTAGGGATGTAAATCTTTCACCACAGCTACCTAATATTAATGACATAGTTAATAATGGCACTATTAAATTTAATTTCTTGATTTGCATCTAAATTTTTTATGTATAGGACATCATAAGTTAAGAAAGGTTTAACACAAATTAGAGTTGGTTTAACCTAATAACCGATTACAAATCCTTGAACTTACTAAACAGCGGTAAGTCTATACTTACTTCATTAGTAGCTTGTTTCATTCTTTGTAAAGCGGATTGTAGAACCTACTGAAGATAGGTCTAGGGTGGATTTTTTGGAGATTTAACGGTCTATTATCTGGCAGCAATGAGCCAGTGGACATGATTTTGGGTATATTTTAGTGTCTAGATACTAGGAAAGAAAAAACCCCTAACTTGCGTGAAGGGCTTTGACTGCTTGTTAGATATTGTGCAGTGTAGCGGTTCCGTTTACTCCTCCTCTAAGGCTTTCCGAAACGAGTTCGGTTAAACTTCTCGCCCAATGTATTGTATAAAAAAAGCACCTACATTGCTGTACGTGCTTTATAACGTGCTCCTCCTCTTAGGCTTCCCGAAACGAGTTCGGTATAAACTTCTCGCCCAATGTATTGAATAAAAAAAGCACCTACATTGCTGTACGTGCTTTATAACGTGCTCCTCCTCTTAGGCTTCCCGAAACGAGTTCGGTATAAACTTCTCGCCCAATGTATTGAATAAAAAAAGCACCTACATTGCTGTACGTGCTTTATAACGTGCTCCTCCTCTTAGGCTCGAACTAAGGACCCTCTGATTAACAGTCAGATGCTCTAACCAACTGAGCTAAGGAGGAATGTTTCATT
>Ga0206130_10004549_pt1 | contig 17057 bp, 18 predicted proteins | sample Helgoland_Spring_9_FD_148637 | JGI IMG/M metagenome (GOLD analysis project Ga0206130, IMG submission 148637) | Pelagic subsurface seawater microbial communities from Kabeltonne, Helgoland, North Sea - Helgoland_Spring_Bloom_20160512_1 | ecosystem: Environmental > Aquatic > Marine > Epipelagic ... | reverse complement strand
CGCGTTATAGCACTGGACTTATCCGGTCATGGGTTGAGTAGCCATCGATCGCCCGATTCGTCGTATCACATTTGGGATGATGTCCCTCAGCTCATAGGGATTGTCGATCAACTCGACCTCGAAACGGTCCATGTTGTTGGGCACAGTCGAGGTGCTGGCATTGCGGGTGTGCTTGCGGTGGCCTTGGGCGAGCGTTGCGCCACAGTCACCATGCTTGATGGCATGATCTCTCGCTCGTTTGAAAACGATGATGGGGCGGAGTTGTTTCGCTCATCGCTGTCTGAGAAGGGTAGGTACACGAGCAGGCCGCCCCGTATTTTCGATACCGTAGAGGATTGTGTTACAGCGCGAACACGGTATGGATTTACACGAGAAAACGCGGAGACCTTGATTCCGCGGGCCCTGAGGCAGCTTGATGAAGGATGGCTCTTGCTCAGTGATCCTCGGCTGTTTGGTGGCAGCTACGTGAAACTGTCAGAGGCCACAACAAATTCCTTCTATGCGTCTCTGCAATGCCCTGTGCTCCTTGTCTTGGGTGAGGATGGTTTTTTCACGAGCAAAGAGGCCCAGCAGCGTGTCGACGAGATTGCCCAATACGCCGCTCAATTTAGCCGTTTAATGGTGCCGGGTCCTCACCATTTTCACCTCGAGGGTGATGTCGTTGCGCTTGGAGAGATTTTGAAGGCTCATCTCAGTTCTGCTCTCGCCTAATAGAGCGTCTTAATTAGCGCCTCCTTACTTGAGTTTGCGTCAGTGTGCCGCGGCATTGGTAAAGGTCAGCTGTTATCATGTCATTTTACCTAGGGCCTCTCTACCTGTGCCAACATTTCGTGACATGCTGATCGATACCGAAGACGCGCTTATCAGGGCCGATGTTTTTTTTGGCCACGGGTATGACTCTGCGCACGACGAGGCAGTGGCGCTTGTGCTGACGGCAGCTGACCGCTCACCAACGGGTACAGGCGCAGAGATTCTAGAGGTTGAGTATCCCGAGCATGCGCGACAGCGTCTCGATGAGTTTGTCAGTAAGCGTTGTGTCGCGCGATTACCGTTAGCGTACATCACTCAAGTTGCTTGGCTGGGCCCTCTTTGCTTTAAGAGCGATGCGCGAGCGTTAGTCCCTCGCTCACCTGTCGCATCGTTAATTATGTCGGACTTTGCACCGTGGTATAGCGGTCCTTCCCCTGCAGTTATTGTTGACGTGTGCTGTGGCGGTGGAAGCTTAGGCATGTTGGCAAAGACGGCGTATCCGGCTGCCCTTGTGGTACTCAGTGATCTTGATGGAGATGCGTTGTCACTGGCACAAGAGAACCGGGAGGACCATCCGGTCGATGGTGTTGTTCAAGCAGATTTGCTGTCGTGGTGTGCCGGCGAGTCGGTTGACATTATTTTGGCGAATCCCCCGTATGTTGACGCCGAGCACATGCAAGATTTGCCAGCCGAGTATCTCCATGAGCCAGGACTTGCGCTCGATGGCGGCGACGACGGACTCGATCTAGTTAGCCTGTTGCTTTGGGATGCGGCCCGTATACTCAAGCCTGAGGGGTTATTGGTCTTAGAGGTCGGGTATAGCGTCGCGGCGCTGGAAAATCTGTCTGAGGACTTAGTACCGCTGTGGGTGGAGCTTGAGCACGGTGGTGAGGGCGTGGCGATTTTTATGGCTCAAGATCTGGCACAATGGGCGGCAAAGCAGGGCGTGTCTTGAGGGGCTCTGAAATGCGTAATCAGTTGGGAAGATGCAATGTCAGGTAATTCGTTTGGCCGTCTATTTACGGTGACCACCTTTGGCGAAAGTCACGGGAGCGGTTTGGGTTGCATTGTCGACGGTTGCCCCCCGGGGCTTGAGCTCTCTGCCGCCGATCTACAGCCAGATCTTGATCGAAGGAAGCCAGGAACATCGCGTTTTACGACGCAGCGCAAAGAGCCCGATGAGGTACAGATTCTTTCGGGAGTGTTTGAGGGCAAGACCACGGGGACACCGATTGGTTTGCTGATCATGAACGCTGATCAGAAGTCGAAGGACTACAGCAAAATAAAAGACGTATTTCGGCCTGCGCACGCAGATTACACCTATCAGCAGAAGTATGGCTTTCGCGACTATAGAGGGGGAGGTCGCTCCTCGGCGCGCGAAACAGCAATGCGAGTGGCGGCGGGTGCGATCGCAAAGAAATGGTTAAGCGAGCGTTACGGGGTGAGTATTCGAGGCTGCTTGAGTGCTCTTGGACCTTTGACGGTCACGAAAACAGATTGGGATCTCGTTGAAACCAACCCATTTTTTTGCGGTGATCGAGATCTAATTCCGAAGATTGAGGAGTTTATGACCCAAATTCGTCGTGATGGCGACTCCATTGGGGCAAAGCTTGAGGTCCACGCAGAGGGGCTGCCTCCGGGCTGGGGAGAGCCTATTTTTGATCGTCTTGATGCCGATATTGCTTCAGCAATGATGGGGATTAACGCGGTCAAAGGAGTCGAGATTGGTGCAGGCTTTGGTGTCGTTAACCAGCGCGGCAGTGAGCATCGTGACGAGCTCAGCAGTGACGGTTTCTTGAGTAATCAGTCCGGCGGTGTGTTGGGGGGGATCTCCAGTGGCCAACCCATTACGGTGGGTCTCGCTCTGAAGCCAACCTCGTCCATACAAGTACCGGGTCAGTCGATTGATGTTAACGGTGACCCCGCGGATGTCATTACCACGGGGCGGCACGATCCATGCGTGGGCCTCAGGGCCGTGCCCATCGCAGAAGCGATGCTTGCGCTTGTTTTGATCGATCATGCCTTGCGCCACCGAGGCCAAAACGCGGACGTGACGTCGCCGACGCCGATCATCTAATGGGATACGCTGAGTGATTAGTAAACGACAAGTTCGTGCACTGCGCACAGCAGTTTTGGGCGTGCTGGCCACACTGGCATTGTTCTGGGGTGCCGTCGATATTGTGGGTGTGTCCGCCGACAAGCTTCTCGATTACGTATGGCTCAGTGTTCAGGGTGTATTTTTACTGGCGTTAATCGCGGTGCCTTCGGGTTTTTTACTGCGCTGGTTGCGGCGCAGGCCTTAAGCCGAATCGGATTCGATATCGATTTCGAGGGTCATTTTTTCTTCGACCGCGTCCAAGCGATCGCGCAGCTCATCAAGGTCTAGCTCAGCAGGAGTACGTGTCTCTAAGTCTGCGATAAAAAGAGCTTCACCAGACCAAGCGCCACTTTGCACGTGGGAACTGAAATGGAGAATGTTGATCTGTAACTCCGCAAGCTCATGTGTAATTTCATAGACGATTCCGGGTCGATCAGGCCCGGTCAATGTCAAGCGTAGGTTCGGTTCAATGTGAGGTTCAGCCGTTGCTCGGGTCAGGTGAATGGACAGGTCCGTATTTCCGCTGGTCTGAACCGCTTGATCCAGCGCGTTAAACCCCTCGTCGGAGACGAACACCAAGATGACGCCTGCAAACGCACCCCCGAGTCGAGTAAGCTCACTTTGCTGCCAATCGCCGCCGTGGGCTTTGACCAGGTCGGCAAGGGTTTCGACGAGGCCTGTTCTATCGGCGCCTGCAAATGTAATGACGTATTGTTGCTGCATGGATCCCCTTGAACGCGACTTGCGGGTATTATTGACATGTTGGACGGCGTATCGAGGGTATATACGCAAAATTCTTAATAGGAGTTGACTATGAAACGATTTTCGTTGGTTTTACTGACGCTTTTAGCGCCGCTGGCCCTTGCCGATGGGCACAAGACGCTCGACTGGGATACGGCGTTGAGCGGTGCGCATCGTACTGATGCGAATATTGCGCGCAATACAGAGAGACACCCTCGAGCAACATTGGAGTTTTTTGGCTTGCAAGGTGAAATGACCGTCCTTGAAGTGTCACCGGGCGGTGGCTGGTATACCGAAGTCCTTGCGCCACTGTTAGCGCCGCACGGCAATTTGGTTGCCGGACACGGCTCGCCAAACGGTAGTGCGTATGGTCGACGCTCTCTGGGGGGATACCTTCAGAAGCTGGGGCGAGACAATGACGTCTACGCCAACGTCGATGTGCGCGTGATGCAGCCCCCGGGAAAGCCGATGAAAGTCGAGGGAGGGGCAATCGATATGGCGTTGGTCTTTCGTAATGTTCACTCCTGGCTTCGCGCAGGAACGGCAGAGGCATCGCTTGCAAACCTTTATGATGTCCTCGCGCCGGGCGGGACCTTAGGGATCGTTCAGCATCGCGGTGATGAGGGTATAACGCTCGACCAGATGAAGCGTACCGCCTACGTACCCGAGAGCAAAGTTATCGCTTTGGCAACAGCTGCCGGGTTTGTGTTGGATGGACGAAGCGAGATCAACGCGAATGCTCGCGATACGAAAGATTACTCGGGTGGCGTTTGGACGCTGCCGCCTAACTTTCGTGCGGGTGATGTAAATCGTGAGAAATATGCGGCGATTGGTGAAAGCGACCGCATGACACTGCGCTTTAAAAAGCCGCTTTAGTTGGCTGCAGTTGGCGGTTCTTGGTTGTAGGTGCTGTCGTCATGGAGCATGAGGTCGATGCAGTGGGGCTGACGTGTCCAGAGCCCGTAATGATGCTCCATGCCGCAATGCGGCGTGCAGCGCCTGGCGATATTGTGCGTCTGACGGCCACCGACCCCTCTACACAGCGTGATGTCGTCAAGTTTTGTGATTTTTTGGGGCACCACTTGCTTGATCACAAAGCTGTCGCTGACCAATTTGTATACCGGGTCAGAAAGGCGGACTGAAGCGTGATTAATGCGCAGCTCAGTGATGAAATAATTGGCGTCTTCAACAGTGTGTTTAGTGTCACGGAGCGCACCGTACTCAGCGGTGGCGCGGCTGAACCATTTTACGAGCCGGGTCATCCAGCCACTATTTTTTTTCGAGAAGATTTTGAGCGAAGTGCGCTGCATGAGGTGGCGCATTGGTGTGTCGCGGGTAGGTTTCGACGTCAGTTACCTGACTATGGGTACTGGTATCGTGCGGAGGGAAGGGATTGTTCCCGACAGGCGGCGTTTTACGAAGTCGAGACACGCCCACAGGCGATTGAGCTGTTGTTTTGTGAGGCGCTCAATCTTCCGTTTAAGGTGAGTGTGGATAACCTCAGTGTGGCGCTGGATGACCCCTTAGTGATTCGTTTCGCAGCCGCTGTTTGCGCGCAAGCCGCTGTGTTTAGACTCAATGGGCTGCCCCAACGCGCAGCGGTGTTTCGAGACAGCCTCCGTCAACGACGTGAACACGCCCAGGGTAATCATGCGACCTAAAATAGTCTTAGACAGTGCTATTACAATCACGCCCCGACTCGCACAGCTCCCCGTCGACTTGGTTGCGGTTGCGGGAAGAGACATTGGTCCGGAGGCGCTCTGCGGTGCACAAGGACTGCTGACTCGAACAGTCACACGTGTTGATGCGGCGTTGCTCGAGGGCAGTAGCGTCTCCTTTGTTGGGACGGCGAGCGCGGGTGTCGATCACGTTGACCTTGATTATTTGAGTGCAAGTGGGATTGGTTTTGCCAGTGCTGCCGGTTGTAACGCGCAGGCGGTGGGTGACTATGTATTGAGTGCCATTGGCCTTTGTGGGCGCCTCGAAGCCGTCATGGAGGGAGCGACCGTCGGCTTGGTCGGGTATGGCAATGTGGGACGACAGCTTGCGGCGCGGCTCGTCGATTTGGGTGCGGCAGTGCGTGTCTTTGATCCATTTGTATCAGACTTTGGTGCGGGAATTGAGTCCGCTGATCTGCAAAAAGTACTGCAATGCTCGGTCGTTTCATTACACGCCTCTTTGCACTCCAACGAACCCGATCCGAGTTATCACATGATTGGGCTCGCGGAGTCCTCTTGGATCCCATCCGATGCCTTGTTGATAAACGCGGGAAGGGGGAAGCTGCTGACCGTCGCAGCGGCCGAAATGTTATCGCTGCGTGGGGTCGATATGGTGTTGGACACCTGGCCTGATGAGCCGCGCGTGGATCCGACATTACTCGCGGGTGTGCGGTACGGCACGCCGCACATCGCTGGTTACAGCCAGCAGTCAAAAATAAATGCCACGGACTTTTTGATCGACGCGCTCGCGGGGTCACTCGGTCTAATGCAGTCTCGGCCCTGCCCAAGTCAAGTGGGCTCGGAGCAAGTTTGGGCACTCGAATCGACATCGAGTGTTTCTCAGACGGTGACAGAGCTGGTGGCCCGCGTCGGTCGACTGCGTACAGATGATCTTAATTTCCGCCGCCGGTGGAGTGAGCTGGCGACGTCTGAATGTTTCGAGTCTCAGCGACGAGAATACGTTTTACGAGATCAACTCAATGGCCTGAATGTTCAATTGAGCGAAGAAAAAAGCGGGCTTAGGGCAATGTTGTCGGCCTTAGGGGTGTCAGTGAGACATTGAAATTTACGTTTCGGTCCACATATATAAGTGATTGAAAGTTTAAGGAGTCGGGTGATGACAGAGAAAGACGATGCGTATTGGCGTGCGAAATTGAGTCCGGACGAGTACCACGTACTTCGCCAGAAAGGGACTGAGCGTGCGTTCACCGGTGAATATTGGGATACAACGGATTCCGGGTCTTATGCGTGCCGGGGGTGTGGGGAAGTACTGTTCGAGTCAGACAGTAAGTTTGATGCCGGCTGCGGTTGGCCAAGCTTTGATAAGCCGGCGGTCGCAGGTGTTGTTGAAGAAGAGCGAGACACCAGTCATGGGATGCTCCGGACCGAGGTCTTGTGCCAAAACTGCGGCGGGCACTTGGGCCACGTGTTCCCCGATGGCCCCACTCAGACTGGGCTTCGGTACTGCATAAACAGTCTTTCGATTGATCTTAAGTCTGAGGAGTGATTTGAGGTCTTAGGACCCGATGTTGCGACTGGTTGTAATTCCCTCGCTCGCTAGGTACGTACTGATTGCCTTGATGTGTGCAGGGCCGATCTCGCAGCACCCGCCCACGATTTCTGCACCAATCTCAAGCCATGACTTCACGAACTCTAAATACTCGTCGGGTCCCAGGTCCTTTCGCTCGGCGAGTCGATCGACGGTACTGCCCGGTACCAGTGCGTCGACCGAGACAAAACCGTTGGCATAAGCGCCAAACTTAATGCCTGATTTGGCCACAATTTTGAGCCCTTCGGTGACGATTTCGGGTGTGGAGCAGTTGATCAAAATAGCGTCTGGCGTGTGAGGCAGTACCGCGTCAATGGCGGCGTCTAAGGGCTCTCCAGAGCGCAATTTTGTGGCGTCTCGGTCGCTGAGCGTAAAGGCAACGGCACCCACAACCCCCTCATCACGGATCGCCTTCGCGCCCGCTGTCGCCTCGGCAATATTACTCATCGTCTCCAAGAGAAATGCGCTGACAGTGGTTTTTTGCAGTGAAATTAGCTCACGATACTGTGCGTAGGCGCTTTCAAAATCAGGGGCAACGGTGTGATCGTAAGACGCGTTAAGCGGTGGTAGCGACGCGACAGTGCTCACTTCAGAAGCACTTGGTGACGATGCAATACCCGCATCCGCTGCAGCGAGAGCCGCGTCCAAGACCTCTTGAAGCGATTTTTCCGGCGCGTAGGTGGCTAATCGATGACGACTGACCGCGTAAGTATTTAAACAAATGACGCGCGCACCTGCGTCACAAAAATCACGATGAATCTCTGAAACCAAGTGTGGCTCGTCGATCATGACCTGTGTGGCCCATAGTGGGTGGGGGGGCGCTGAACTGCGTTTGATCAGCTCTTGTCCCAGACCACCGTCTAGAAGAGTTACTGTCGGGCTCATTTTGATTCCTAAAACAGATGAACTTTTAATTGATCCAGCACGTGGTTTGGGTCTTCGACCATCAACGTGTGGCCGGCGCCAGGTACCGTGTTCAATCGCGCATTCGCCAGTGCGGCGAGAAGTGGTTTAGTCGCTTTGATCGGCGTCAAACGATCGGCATCGCCGTGAATCATGAGTGTCGGCGCGGTGATCTCCGATGCGGCCTCAAGGCCTCGCGTATAGGCGTTACAGGCCCTCATGTCTCGATCAAGCGCCATGGTGTCCTCATCCTCATAGCGTCGCATACTGTCGCTGACCATCCACATGCCGGGGTTGGGGTTACCGCCGAGGAGATTGCGCTTGCTGAATGCGAATGAGGTCAGCATGGAGTGCGCAAGATGGGGTTTTCCCGCTGTCGCATCTAAAATAGGTTCAGAGACCGGCATTGGTGCAATCGAGCCGATCAAAACAGCGTGTGAAGCGCGCTCACCCAAACGCGAGGCGGCCTCTAAGGTAACGAGACTGCCCATGCTGTGCCCCACGAGTGCAGTTTTTGTGAGGTCCAATTGGTCGAGAAGCGCGATTATCCAAGCCGCATTATCCTCAATGGAAAGCAGTGCTTCACCCCCGGAGCGTCCGTGTCCTGGAAGATCGATTGCGAGCGCATTCCAGTTATGACGTGAAAAGTGACGCGCAAACAGTGTCCACACACTGTGATCGAATCCCGCTCCGTGAATAAACAGGACGGTCTTTTTGGTTGCGTCGATGTCTTTATTGTTTGTGTAGAGATAGACCTGTTTACCACCGAGGTTAATGTGCATCAGCGTGACCCTCCAGCCGCTTTTGATGCCGCGCGAAGGCCCGCTTTGAGGTCGCTGGTCAGGTCCTTTGCGTCCTCGAGTCCGATGGACAAGCGTATCGTTCCTTCGCCAATGCCCGCTGCCGATAAAGCCGCCTCATCCATGCGGAAATGAGTGGTGCTTGCGGGGTGAATCACAAGGGACTTTGCGTCCCCGACATTCGCAAGGTGAGAAAAGAGACTCAGTCCGTTTACGAAGGCAATACCGGCATCGCGGCCTCCCTTGATCTCAAAGGTAAATACAGCGCTAGCGCCTTTGGGGAGCAGTGTGCTGGCAAGCGCGTGATCCGGGTGCGACGGCAGATCAGGATGCGTCACTGAAGCCACGGCATCGTGGGCACTGAGAAAATCGACAATCGCACGCGTATTGGCGATATGCCGCTCCATACGGACCCCCAACGTTTCTATACCTTGCATGATGTAAAACGCACTGGTCGGACTTTGACAGGCGCCAAAATCGCGTAAACCCTCTTTGCGCGCTCTAGAAATAAATGCAGCAGGCCCAAATTCTTCAGTAAATACGAGGTTGTGAAAGCCTTCATAAGGCTCGGAGAGCTGTGGGAACTTACCGGATGCATCCCAATCGAAGCGGCCGCCATCAACTAACAAGCCGCCAATGACAATACCGTGACCGCTTAAAAACTTTGTGGCCGAGTGCATGACTAAATCGGCACCGTGATCAAAGGGCTTGATTAGGTATGGGGTTGTGAACGTGGAATCGACGAGCAACGGTATGTCATGTGCATGAGCGATTTCAGCCACTTTAGGAATATTAAGAACATCTAAGCCTGGGTTTCCGACAGTCTCGCCAAAAACGAGTCGAGTATTGGGCTGAATCGCCCTTTGCAGTGCCTGTTCGTCGCGTGTATCGACGAACGTGGTCGTAATACCAAACCGAGGAAGCGTGTAGGCAAGCAAGTTGTGGCTGCCCCCGTAAAGGGCGCTCGATGCCACAATGTGGGATCCCGTATCCATGATGGTCATGATGGCCAACTGCAATGCTGCTTGCCCGCTAGCGGTTGCGATGGCACCCACGCCGCCTTCCAGCGCGGCGATGCGCTCTTCTAGCACACCCGTTGTGGGGTTGCTGAGTCGAGAGTAGACGTGCCCGGGCCGCTCCATATTGAATAACGCGGCGGCGTAATCGGAGTCTGGGAAGCAATAGGCGGCTGTTTGATAAATCGGCGTAGCGCGCGCACCTGTGGTGGGGTCGGGCTTGCCGCCTGCGTGCAAAGCGAGGGTGTCGAGTTCAGCCGGAGAGTAGTCAGTCATGCTTTATGCTCATTGTCGCGCGCTGTTTAGCGCTGGAAAGCGCCGTATTGTACGCACTTACGCAATGAGATGAAAAAAAATGGAGCGGGAAACGAGATTCGAACTCGCGACCTCAACCTTGGCAAGGTTGCGCTCTACCAACTGAGCTATTCCCGCTAAAAAAATGGCGTCCCCTAGGGGGTTCGAACCCCTGTTACCGCCGTGAAAGGGCGGTGTCCTAGGCCTCTAGACGAAGGGGACGGAACTTGTTGCAGCTAGTGCTCTTCGCAAGGTGGCGCATAGTAGTAATCATACTCACCTGCGTCAAGAGTTCTGTTAAAGGTTTCGAAAAACAGCCGTAATTTAGTTAAACTCCGCGCCTCGTTTTACTCTGGAGCCACCATGTCGGCCGCGTTAGAAATTTCCAACCTGCAAAAAACCTATGCAAACGGCTTTGAAGCCCTTAAAGGAATTGACCTCAAAGTAGAAGAGGGTGACTTTTTTGCACTCCTGGGTCCTAACGGAGCAGGCAAGTCGACAACGATCGGTATCCTGAGTTCTTTGGTGTCGAAGTCCGAGGGGTCCGTAAAAATTTGCGGTATCGATATCGACGAGGACTTCTCGCTTGCGAAAAAGCAGATCGGTATTGTGCCGCAAGAATTTAACTTTAACGTCTTTGAAAATGTCGAGGACGTCTTAATCCACCAAGCGGGCTACTACGGCATTCCCATCAGCATAGCGCGTGAGCGGGCGACTTATTATCTCGAGAAGCTAGGGATACTCGACAAGCAACACGTCCAAATGAGAATGCTGTCAGGGGGCATGAAGCGCCGACTTATGATTGCTCGCGCCTTGGTTCACGAGCCCAGAGTCCTTATTCTCGATGAGCCCACGGCCGGTGTGGATATTGAAATGCGACGGAGCATGTATGACTTTCTTAGAGAAACAAATGCCGAGGGTCGCACCATTATTATGACGACCCACTACCTTGAGGAGGCTGAGCTGCTCTGTCGTAATGTGGCGATCATCAATCAGGGTAAAATTGTGACGCGAGGTGCGATAAAAGACTTACTTCGGGACCTCAACAGTGAAACATTTTTACTCGACACACAGGATGAAATACCCGCTGGCACTGCTATTGCAGGGTATACGCTTCGTCAGGTAGAGCCACACTGTCTGGAAGTCGAATTGGCCAAGGGGCAGGACCTTGCACCCGTATTTGCGGCGTTGAGCCAGGCGGGGGTGACCGTTGTGAGCATGCGTAATAAGGAAAATCGACTTGAACGAATGTTTGTGAACGTCCTGGAGGGTGCATCATGAGTGCCTATGAACAGTGGATCGCCTTCCTGACGATTATGCGTAAAGAGGTGCGACGATACCTGCGTATCTGGACGCAAACTTTATTGCCATCGGCGATTACCATGTCGCTTTATTTCTTGATCTTCGGCACGCTCATTGGAAAGCGAATAGGGACCATGGGCGGCGTGAGCTACATGGAGTTTGTTGTTCCCGGACTGATCATGATGGCCATCATTACTAACTCGTATGCCAATGTTGTGGGCTCGTTTTTTGGCGCAAAATTTAACAACAGCATTGAAGAGTTGCTGGTTTCCCCCACACCCAATTACGTCATTGTGCTGGGCTATGCCGCAGGCGGTGTTTCGCGCGGTATCTTGGTGTCCATTATTGTGACGTCGGTAGCACTGTTTTTCACCAAACTCGATATTCACAGTTGGTTTGTGGTGGTCAGCGTAGTGGGGCTGACGTCGATTGCTTTTTCGTTGTGCGGACTGATCAACGCAGTGTTTGCCAATACCTTCGACGACGTGAATATTGTCCCAACGTTCGTATTGACGCCACTGACGTACTTGGGCGGTGTGTTTTATTCGCTCGATTTACTGCCCGATTTCTGGGCGGGCATTTCGCAGATTAATCCGCTGGTCTATGTAGTGAATGCATTCCGGTTTGGCGTCCTTGGTGTGAGTGACGTAGACATCACCGTCTCTTTCACCATGCTGATTGGCCTGACACTGATATCGTTTGCTTATGCCATGCACCTGCTGCGCGCGGGCAGTCGCTTGAGGACCTAGGCTGTGGATGCGGTTCTAGGGAAAAAGGTTGCCGCGCCGCAATACTATGCGCCAGAGGTGTTGGAACCTATTGACAGAAGCCTTGGCCGGCGCGGTATTACAGGTCCGTCGTTACACGTCGATCAAGGGCACGATGTGTGGCATTGCTATGAGCTGAGTTGGTTACTGCCGGACGGGCAGGTTCGCTACGCCACTGGTGTGCTCGTCGTCCCCGCGTCGAGCCCGTTCACCGTTGAGTCCAAGTCATTAAAGCTCTACCTAAACTCTCTCAATGCGCATGTGTTCGAAAACGATAATGCCGCTATACGCTGCATCTGTAACGACCTAGCTGCGGTCACCGGTTCTCCGGTAATGCTCGAAATTATGAGTTCGGTAGACCTCCGATCAGCTTCTTGGCTACTTGACGACATCGCCCACTTGGGGCTGAGCGACGGTTCGACAACGCGCTTTGCTTGCTCCGGATTCAGGTCATTGTGCCCGGTTACTGCTCAGCCTGATTGGGCCAGTTTGATCATCGATGTGTCATCAACACACTTCAATGCCGGGCTGATCGGTGAGTCGGTAGATGCCTTGCGAAACCATCAAGGGTTTCACGAGCAATGCATTGAGGATTTATTTACCAGACTCGAACGCGCGCTGACACCTGATGAGCTTCACGTGGTGGGTTTTTTTCAACGACGTGGGGGCATTGATATAACACCTTGGCGGTCTTCACAGGCGTGCAAGCCACGATTTGAGCGCCTGTTCGAGCAGTAGGGTAGAGCAGGCCGTCGGCGCGTGTCAGGCGCTGCGAAAACACGGTATCCTAATTAACAAAAACAACACTAAGGTAAACGCATGGCGCAGTGGGATCTTCTTATTACAGGTGCAAAAGTTTTCGATGGTGAGGGTGTGCCTGGGCGCGTCGAAGACGTCGCTATTGCGGGTGGTCGGGTTGCGGCCAGAGGCGCTGATCTACCGAGAGACGCAGCCGTTCGTTGTGTGGATGCCGCAGGTCGGTGGCTGCTTCCGGGCATGCTCGACATACACACGCACTTGGACCTTGAAGTCGAGGTGGCGCCCGCACTCGATGAGGTGGTTCGTCACGGTACAACGACGGTAGTGGTCGGCAACTGTAGTTTGGGAACGTGTTTTGGTCCCCAAGAAACAGAGGGACAAGAGCCCATCGTTGATTGCTTTACGCGTGTTGAAAATATTCCAAAGGCCGTACTGCGCAAGTGCGCAAAAGCCATGACCTGGGACAATCCCAAAGACTATCTCGCACACTTTGAAGGACTGAACCTAGGACCTAATATCGCCGCGTTTGTCCCGCACTCAATGCTGCGTATTGAGGTTATGGGTCTGGACGCGAGTATCAGTCGAGCACCCACTGAGCTTGAACTTAAAAAAATGGAGCAAATTCTTGAGGGAGCGATGCAGCTGGGGTACTTGGGTTTGAGTACAGATGGCTTGCCGTTTCACTACTTGTCAAACGACCCGCACACCGATAAGCGTATACCGACCCAGTTTGCGTCGTTTAACGAGCTTCGTCGGCTCTTAAAAGTCGTTCGTCAATACGACCGCGTGTGGCAAACGACGCCCATTATCGAAAACCGGTTAAAGGCACTGTTTTACTTTACGCTGACCAGCGGTCGTCTGTTTGGAAAACCCCTAAAAACCTCGGCGTTGTCAGCCATGCAAATGACGGCTGCCCCCAATGCGTCAAAGCTGTTCTTGGGTGTGGCGAAGTTACTGAACAGTAAGTTTTTAGATGGACGGCTTCATTTCCAGGCGCTGGGGACTAATTTTCGAGTGTGGTCCGACGGTATTGTGAGTCCGTTGTTCGAGGAGTTGAGCTCGACTGCTGAGCTCATATCGTTAGAGTACGACGATTATGAAGGGCGACAGCGTCTCATGAACGACGCAGATTGGGTTGCGCGCTTTCGAAAAGAGTGGCGTCACGGTCGTACGGGTGGGGACTTTGCCAGTTGGAAGGCCAAGCGCGGGCTGCCAGACAGTCTCGTTATTCGAGAGCCTGAGAAGCTGATTTTTGACGGGGCTCCATGTTCAGAGTGGGACGGAGAGAGCTTCGCAGAGGTCATGACGCGAGCGCAGCGATTCAAGTCTGGCGATACTTCTGCTGCACGGTCTGAAGATGAGCGAGCAGCGTTTGAGGCAATAGCGTTTGAATTACACGACGACGCCGATTTCGCGTTACACATGCTGCGTACCTATGACAAAAGCTTTCGGTTTTATGCAGACGTTGCTAACGCTGAAAATAAAGCAACGCTTGAATTTCTTTTGCACGAAAATACACTACCTGGATTTAACGATTCAGGTGCACACATCACCAATATGGCATTTTTTGACAGCAACTTAATGTCGCTAAAGCTCGCGAAAGAGCAAGGGGAGGGTGTGGTTGCGCAGGTGGTGCGCCGGCTAACCAAAGACCCCGCTGAAGTCTTTGGAATTGATGCTGGAACGCTTGAAATTGGTGCGCGGGCGGACATGGTGATTATTAATCCAGATGCGCTCGATGGCTGGGAACCTGATCAGACTCGCGTTTTGGAGTACCGAGAAATTTTCGAGCATCAACAAATGGTGAATCGTCCTGAGGGTATCGTAGAGTCCGTTTATGTTGCCGGCCAGCAGGCATGGGATGGCCTCTTGGGCGCCACCGACACGCTGGGTCAACAACCGTTAGGCCGATACCTTTTAAGCGGCGAGCCGGTTGCGGAGCGCACTGTGGTTCAAAACGCGGCTTAACTTGACTCTGAGGGTAGAAAATCCGCCCAAGACGGGTGAGCTGTGTGTTAGAATTCGGGCCACGGAGAGGTGGCCGAGTGGTCGAAGGCGCACGCCTGGAAAGTGTGTATACGGCAACGTATCGAGGGTTCGAATCCCTCCCCCTCCGCCATCGAATAAATTCACCGGGTGTCACCAGCATGCTAGCGACATTTGGTTGTGACACATTGTTTTGTGCAGTTAGATCGCGTCAGCAGAGTAACTCCATTGTTGGAGCGTCATAAGATTCTTGATTATTGTCCAAATGCTTGTTTGGGCACCCAAGTAACTGCGCTAACAATCGCCCAAATTAATGACGTGGTGCCGCCAATAAACGCTTGGTCAGTTGCGGTTTTGTGCCGCCTCATGAAGTAACCAAATCGGTGGCCCTATAGTTTCCGTTTCCGGGAAAAAACTGGCATCTAAAGGGTCTGATTCTGAGGCCAACGCATTCTCGTCAGAGTGCCCGCCACCGTCATCATCTGTATCAGCGTTATTGCAGACGTCGTCTTGTCAGCGGGCACAGTGTTGCTTAATGAAAAATGTTTTAAGATGGATGACAGTGCTATCCTCCCCCCAATATTTGTGATTCGGACGATAACATTGACATGAAGTACACCACTATCATCTCGCTGCTATTGCCGGCCTTGGTGTTTGTTGTTTATGTCCAAAGTTCGTCGGACGAACCGCTCGTTGGGTTGACGCAAAACAAGGGTCGACACGACCCAGACGCTCAGAATCAAGAAGGCGTCGCTATCTCGTCGAGGGTAAGTCAACAACTTTCGGTAAGTTCACCTGAAAGTGTTACAGAATATGAGAATGAGTCGGCACTCCGAATCTCTGCCGGTTTACCGGTAAATGGTGATCTAGAGGCTGCAGAAACTGACTTCATTAGCCTCGGTGTCTTTTTGGATCCTGATGACATGAACGCTCAGTTTGACAGCGCCGACGTCACGTACATCGAAATTGGCATTCCACTGCCTGTAGACGATGACGGGTGGTCACAATCTCAATCAAAAGAGACTATTTCGCTTGGTGACCCAATCGATGCTGACTCAGTCGGTTCTCAAGAAACAGGCGTGTCTCCGGCTATAATTTCCATTGGCCCGCCGCTTACTGCGGAGATCGCCATAAACGGATCTGGAATCCAGCCCAATCAAGAGGGCGACGTCAATATTGCCATAGGTGAGACAATCGCAGTTCCTCCTGAGTCCTAGCCGTGGCTAAACTGGATCCGCGCAATATTTGCGCCACCCAGCCGCGATTAGCGCAAAGCTCTTCAGTCTAATATTTTTTGCCAAGATCACTCATCAGCTGATTATCTGACATCTTTGACGTCGATCCGCTGAGCGAAGCAGTACCCATTAGCCATTCTTGTATCTGTTACACGCATTGTGACACTTCTACCCGTCACTAAAGCCAATTGAGCCTGCGCTAACTTGTTAGACGCTATCGAACCGCTGCTCTCGGGAAACTCTTTTAAGCAGTCCATTGTCGCCCAACGGGCACCACAGTTTGGGAGTCGACCTTGAAAGTTGTCGGTGAGCAACACCATACAGCCGGCAAACCTTTCATCATCAACGAGCACCCTTTCGACCGTTGAAGTGAACGTGTAACTTGCGCCAGAAACACTCCCGCTTGCGATGAATAGCGCAGCGACCATAAAGCTTTTTAATTTCATACCCCTTCCCTCAATTTAAATGCTACTCCACCTCCACTTTACTGGTACGCGCTAAAATATCAAGAAATTAGGTTCTACTTCATTAGCATTACGACGAACAAGACGGGACATTACGGAGCAAAAGTCTTACCCCCCCCCATGCCCGCTTTTCGAAGGTTTAGCTGTGGATGAAAAAGCGAGCTATTTTAAAATCGACAAGCTGTGGAAAGCTATATCACGACCCAGTAAAAAGCTGAAAGGAACCCGCATCGATGTGCTTAACCTCCATCTCGCTTTTCCGTTACATCACTTATGTTTTGCTGACGGTTTCTAAAAGCTTATCCCGACAAAAAACTAGGCAACTTATTTTTTTTGACCTGCTTGTGCCTCACCTGATACACATCGGCTAGTCAGACTGGGTTGATTCCAAGGGTCGGACCCGAAGGCAGATTCAGATCCTCGAAATAAAAGATTTAACGCTCTCTAGTCTGGCCCAAGGCGCGTAATTCAAATAATGTCACCGTTACTATTCGGACAGCATAAAGGTATTGGCAAATGCGACTGAAGCCCGTTTATGCAACTGACCTAGGGTTGGTGGATAAGCCATTGACCGATGTTCCATCGCGCTGGGCGCCCAAGAAAGGGATTCATCTCTACCATTTCCCGCTGTCATTAGACTCTCAAAAAGTAAGGCAGGGTCTGGAGGAAATCGGT
>Ga0206130_10004544_pt1 | contig 17064 bp, 17 predicted proteins | sample Helgoland_Spring_9_FD_148637 | JGI IMG/M metagenome (GOLD analysis project Ga0206130, IMG submission 148637) | Pelagic subsurface seawater microbial communities from Kabeltonne, Helgoland, North Sea - Helgoland_Spring_Bloom_20160512_1 | ecosystem: Environmental > Aquatic > Marine > Epipelagic ... | reverse complement strand
ATCCCTATACTCTTGCCCTGTTATCAGCTAACCCTGAACCTGATCCGGAAGTAATTATTAAGGATCGTATCGAGCTTAAAGGTGAAGTGCCAAGTCTAATGAATAGGCCCAGCGGTTGTGAGTTCCACACACGTTGTCCTTTTGCTGCAAAGGATTGTGATAGTGTTTTTCCACCGATTGAAACAGTGGGTGAAGCGCACCATTTAACTTGCCATTATCCGCGAGAATTAAAAGGCCTTGGCAGCCCCGATGGAGTTTTTCATGATGAGTATGCCGATCAAATAAATTGATGATGGCGACACTGTGATTGAATAGACAGGGCGCACGCTTCAAAAGCGAACTTCTCACCGTTGCTGAGTCGAAGTTGGCTATGTCTCTTTGGAGAATGACGGAGCTTCTCTACCTCTTGTACTGGTGTAAATTTGAGCTTGCCATCGTGGCAAAGCGCTACTTCTCGGGCAAGTGTGATACTCCCGTACCAACCGAGTTCACTTGTGTCATATCGACCACCACACCAAGGCATAAACGGCCATGATCCAATCCAAGCTTGAATTTTGGTGTCCAATCCCAGGGTTAGCATGAGTCTGGTCAGGTTAAAAGTCTCTTTCTCGTAATCGCTGCTGCAACCAAGCAACAAATTCTTTGACCAATCCGTGGGGTTTTCCCAATCTCGGAACGTAGGAGCAAACACCATGTTGCCAGTGCATGGATGGCGAGCCCAGTTTTCGCAGCTCCCCACTCTTGAGATATTCATTAACCCTCAGTTTCCAAACAAGCGCGATACCATAGCCGCTTAAAACGGCATCTAACAATGCCGCGTAGCTGGTGAAAACAATATCCTGACTTTGCGCCGGGTAGGCCTGTCCCGCGGCCGCACAGTATTCAGGCCAGCTAGGCCAGGGGCTTCCTGATCTTAATTGGTGGAGCAAAGTTGATTCCTCTAGGAAGGAAGACCCTCGTATTGTCGGGTTCTCTGCCTCGTAAGCCAGGCTGCAAACAGGAAAAACTTCATCATCGCATAGCGTTGTTACTTCAAAATGACTATCACCCCAATGTGTAGACTGTAGTCCAATTGAGATCGGCTCGGCATAGGATTCGATGGGTTCTCCAGAGCTGATCAGACGGAACTCGATGTCTGGCCATTGAGTTTGTATATCCTTCATTAATGGCATAAGCAGCCAGCTTGCTATAGAAATATCTGAATAAATAACAAACACTGAGTTAGTGTGGTCCTGGCGACGAATCTGGGCAGATGTTCTACCGAGTTCGAGTAGGAGGGGGTTGACGATTCCATACAGCTGCCGCCCGCGATCAGTGAGTTGAACGTTGTAACGTTCACGTACGAACAATTGCGACTTAAGATTTTCTTCCAACATGCGAATCTGTCGGCTAACCGCCGCCTGACTCAGGTGAAGCTCTTCGGCCGCTCGACTAAAACTCTCTAAACGAGCAGCCGTAACAAATCCTTTCAACGTGGTTAATGGCGGAAGATGTTTAAGGAATTCAGGCATAATTAAAGTGTATAGCTAAAGGAGATTTAATTGCTTCTGGATGAAATACTTATCTGATACTGTCGACCAACTATTTCACTATATCAGTCAAATATTAGCAGGTCTATTATGATTTACGCTCTGTTTTATTCTTGCACAGGCGTAACAAAATCAGTGGCAATTCTCCGACAGGTAATATCCCTGAATTGTGAGGAGGCTATCCTTGATGTCGCGGAGGTTATGTTATGAGTATTACGCTTGACCATGTGGGGTTACTGGTAAGAAATATTGATGAAACTATAGAATTCTATTCTAGAATTTTAGGTTTGAATAAGACTGAGAAAACGGTCGACAATGGCCTTGAATTCGCAAAGATCCAAATTTCGGATGCCACGGCTTTCGCCATATGGGAGGTGAAAGAAATACATTGCCAGCATGTCGCATTAGCCTTAAATGGAGAGGAGTTTGATGCGGTATTCCAGCGACTAAAGAATGCAGGTATCAGGTACGGAAATGCAACAGATGGCTTTGGCGAAGACGGCAATCTCTACGGCGATAAGCTTAACATGAAAGGTCCCGATCTAGAAATCGGGGCGCGAGGAATTTGTAAGTCTCTGTACTTTGAAGACCCCAATGGCCACAGTATCGAAATATTGACTTACGAGGATAAAATCGCTGTTTAAACGCTGCAAACTTCCAGCGTGATGCACCCTGTGACTAGACGACCGCAGTGGTGCATCAAACCGCATAAACAGGACAGGCAGTAACATCCGCATATCGCACCGTGAGCACACTACTGGGGAATCATATCTATGAATAATGTAATCGAGCTGCAGCACGTCTGGAAGATCTTCGGCGATCGAGTAGATGAAGCACTAAATGCAATCCACTGTGAAAACATTAGCAAAACTGAAATTCACGAGCGCTTTGACTGTGTGGTCGGTGTCATGGATGCAAGTTTTACCGTCACTGAGGGGGAGATCTTCTGCGTAATGGGCCTTTCGGGAAGTGGCAAATCTACCCTGGTTCGTCATATAAATCGTCTGCTTGAACCAACCGCGGGCAATATACTGATACATAATGAAGACATTATGAAAATATCACAAACCAAGCTTCGCCAGCTCCGTGCCCGTAAAATTGGTATGGTGTTTCAGAATATCGCTCTAATGCCTCATAGTACTGTACGCGATAACGTTGCTCTGCCACTAGAGATACAGGGCTTGAGCAAACGCAAACGCTATGAGATTGCGGAGAATTCGCTCGCGAACGTAGAGCTTACTGGATGGGGGGACAAATTCGCTCACGAACTCTCAGGTGGTATGCAGCAACGCGTTGGTTTAGCACGGGCTATGGCGGCGAATCCAGACATTCTACTCATGGACGAACCATTCAGCGCACTTGATCCGTTGATCCGAAGGCAATTGCAAGATCAGTTCATTGAGCTTGCCAGGGTTACTCACAAAACCACGGTGTTCATTACCCATGATCTTGACGAGGCCATCCGCATCGGCCATCGAATCGCCATCATGAAAGACGGGGTGATAGTCCAGATAGGGACCCCTGAGGAGATCGTCACTAATCCTGTCGATGAATATGTGAAGACCTTCGTGGCTGGTATCTCACGATTAAAGCTGGTGTTTGCCCGCACTGTAATGGTAGCAATTGATGAACACAAAGCCCAAAGTGACAGTGTCCTTGATGACTCACCCCGGGTCTCTGCTGATGCCGATTTGAACCAGTTGATAGACATTGCAGCGGAAACCGACAAGCCGATAGTCATCTTCGATGCTAATAATCGCGATATTGGGGTTGTTGACAGGCAACACTTGTTACGTGCCATACAAGGAGGCAAAGGCTAATGATCAACACACGTGAAAATATCAGTTCTGAATTGCAGCAGCAGGGCGTAGCTCTGCCCATGAACGGGCTCGTTGAAGAGTTCGTGGTTCAAAATGGACCTTACTACATGCGTCAGTTCGATCGACTCGAAGATACGCAAACTTTCGCCTGGACTTTCAACTGGGCGGCAGTTCTGCTTGGCCCGCTATGGCTAGCTGGTCGTAACCTATGGGGTCTGTTCTGGCTCTTTATTTTGGCCGAGCTGGTGGCATTGGTTCAGGTTGGTCGAGGGCTTTGGGGTGACCTGGGTGCCGTCGAAGCGACACGGGCTGAAAAGCTGGCGAATATGGCTGCACAGTTTCTCACCGATTCACAAGAGGCAGCGGCAGTAGGCAATACGAATGCAGACGATCTGGCAAAAGCGGCTGAGTACATGCAGCAAAACGCTGAGCTAGCGAGGTTGACTGCTGAAGAAGCCGCGTCATTGGCGCCGTCGCTATTGTTGATCGGTGTTATTCTGGTGCTCGTTGTCAAAGGTACTCAAGGTGTGCTCGCAAATTGGGCACTGGAGCGGCGCTTCATGCGATGGCGTTCGGACCGATCCATGAAATCAGGGATCAGTTTCATCAGCATCATTGGTGCCAGTATTCTAATAGCGTGCATGTATCCCATCACTATATTTCGCTTCACAGTCAGTGATCCACCTGATTGGCTCGTCGCTTTCCCCGCCGACAAGCATTGGCATAGCAAACTCTCTAACTCCATTGACGAGTTGTTTGAATTTTTAACGCTCCAGGGAGGCACGTTTTTTGACACGATCACGAATTTGATTCGGATCATACTGGACTCGATGGAGGTCCTCCTTGTCGACACACCTTGGCCCGTCGTGATGTTGGTCATCGTTGCGCTAGCCTGGCGCATGGCAGGAACTCGAACTGCCATCTTCACCATAGCATCGCTCTCATATCTGGCCCTGCTTGGGTTCTGGGAGAAGAGCATGACGACAGTTGCTCTGCTTGGCACTGCGGCTGTAATCTGTGTTGTCCTTGGCATTCCACTAGGTGTGTGGTGTTCGAAGAACAAAACGGTGTATTCGGTGTTACGACCCGTGCTCGACTTAATGCAAACCATGCCGGCTTTCGTATATCTAATACCCGTCATTGCGTTCTTTGGAATCGGGAAGCCACCGGGGATCATTGCAACTGTGGTATTTGGTTTGCCGCCAGTTGTCCGCCTCACCGCACTCGGACTCCAGGGAGTCCCGCAGTCGATTAAAGAGGCAGCCACTGCTTTTGGTGCATCCAGCCGTTTTTTACTGTTCAAGGTTGAATTACCCCTGGCATTACCATCGATTATGGCAGGTATAAACCAAACCATCCTAATGTGCCTGTCGATGGTAGTAATTGCTTCGTTGATCGGTGCCGAAGGTCTGGGTGGGGATGTGCTTGAGGCACTTCAGTATGTAGCCGAAGGGTCAGGAATGCTCGCAGGTATTGCGATTCTGCTCTGCGCTATGGTTCTCGACCGTATTGTTCAAGGCCGGGGAACCTCGGAGACCAGCGGCAGGATGTAGCCCGCTTCAATCTCCTCAAAGACTCGGTATGGATTGCTCGCAAGTGCGGTGTGTCACACACAAAGGAACTGGATCAAGATAACAGGGGTTATAAATCGTCGAGAAAGATGAGCTCAAAACGTGCCTGTTTCACGTAAAGCTCTTCGACCGTTTGACTGAAACTCTCCAAGCCTATAATGGTTAAAACACCTTCCAGTATGGTCAAATACGGAAGATATTGAATGAATTTAGGTATAATTTAAATGTATAACTAGAAGAGATTAAATTGCTTCTGGAGGAAGTACCTAACTGCTAACATAACTTTTGTATTCTGTGGGGCCGCGCTAGTGACACTTCAGTATTCACCTAACTATTGATCATTATTTTACTATGGAAGCTATAAGGAGGTTCGAAATGAAAAAATTCTTTGCAACCAGCAGCATTGCAACCCTGTTCCTTTCAACATTCGTTATTAATGCGCTGGCAGCTGATGCAAAACTGCCCGACCCCGGCTACCCGGGAGGGACGGCTATCGTTCACGTCATAAAGAACATAGCCGAACAGCGACTTGGTTTGGAGATCGATATGGTACAGGCAAGCTCTATGCCCGTTATCTGGAAGGCCATGGATAGTGGTAAAGGTGACATAGATGTCTGGCCCGATGTTTGGATGCCTAACCAGAAGAGCCTCGTCGACGAGTACGTCAACGAGAAAGGCACAGTGAATCTGGGATCAAAGCCGTATCAGGCCTTGAACGGGATCTGTGTCACGAAGATGACCAGTGAAAAGTACGGTATTAAATCTGTCTACGATCTCATCAACCCGACGAACGCAAAGCTTTTTGATACCGATGGCAACGGAAAGGGTGAGTTATGGATCGGTCCGAAAGGTTGGATGTCGACAAATGTTGAGAAAGTGCGTGCGCGAGACTACGGCTATGGCGAAGTTTTCGATTTACAGGTCATGGAAGAGGCAGCTGCTATGGCACAACTGGGCGCAGCAGTTACGCGCGACGACCCATTTGTATTCTACTGCTATGCACCTCACCATATTTTCAAGCTGTACGACCTCGTGGTCCTGGAAGAGCCCGCACATGATCCCGAAAAATTCAAGGTTGTACAACCGAGCGATTCGAGCGATTGGTATAATGAATCACATGTATCATCGGCATGGGGAGAGACTCTGGTCTACATCTCTTATAGCAAAAGTCTGGAAAAGCGGGCACCACAGTTTGCCAAGTTTCTAGACAACATGGCTCTAGACTCGGACATGGTGAGCGCATGGACTTACGAGGTCGGGATCAATAAGCGTGATCCGTTGGAGTTTGCTAATCAATGGGTGAAAGATAACCCCGAAATCGTCAACCAATGGTTAGGTTTCTAATCAATTTGATCTAAGCCCAAGCTACTTTATGTCTTAGAAGATCAACCATAGCATCCTGTCGGGCGATTAACAGGCCCGCCAAGGGTGCTGCTTGGGAGCATACAGAGAGGTTCAGGTAGTCATGCCATGATGCTTGCCCGCGGTTCGTACTCATCGGTCTCATAGTAGCTAGCCTAAAGTAACCCGGATACCATTCGTCTAAATTTATTTAGAGCTGTCACAAATTTAGTGGTAAGGGCATTACCATAGAAAACTATTGTCAAGGGTTAAAGAAGATGACAAGCAAAACATATAACATATTACATTTGGTACTTGACCAGATCGCCCCTCATTTCTTGCCAAATTATGGGCACTCGATTGTAAAGGCACCCAATATTGCTGAACTTTCAAAAAATGCGGTGACTTTCGATAACGCTTACACCAACAGCCCGCTGTGTGTGCCAGCACGGGCTTCACTGTTTACCGGACAGCTGGCGTCGACGCTGAATGTGTTTGACACTGGTTCTGAATTGTCAGCCAGCATACCGACCCTTGGCCATTACCTGCGCAATTTTGGTTACTCCACTTGCCTGTCCGGTAAATGTCATTTTATCGGACCGGATCAATTGCATGGCTTTGAACAGCGACTGACGTCTGATATGTGCCCAGCGGATTTTTCGATGACTGGCAACTGGGACAAAGGAGATGAGACTCTCAGTTTCTTCCATACCCTGGAAAATGTTAAAACTGCTGGAATAGCCGAGCGTTCTACACAACAGGATCATGACGAAGAAACGATACACCAAGCCAATCAATGGCTTTATGATTGGGTACGTCAAGATCGGGACAGGCCGTTCTATCTACAAGTTTCACTGAGTCATCCGCACGACCCTTATATCACCCCACAGCGTTATTGGGACCTCTACGATCATAGTGAAATAGATTTACCTCACACGCCTTATATTCCGCTCGAGGAAAGAGACCCTCACAGTGCCTGGGCTTATCAACATTATGATCGCGGTGAATATGACATAGGCGAGGCGGATATTCGCAATGCGAGGCACGCGTACTATGCCAACATCAGCTACGTCGACGACTTATTAGGCCAAGTACTGGATACACTTGATCGCATAGGTGCCAAGGATAACACCATTATCGTGCTTTGTGCAGATCATGGAGAAATGCTCGGCGAAAGAGGCCAATGGTACAAAATGACTCCGTTCGATCACGCCTGCCGCGTGCCGATAATAATTAAAATGCCCGATAAAATGCAAACACTACGCATTAAGGAAAATGTTTCATTGATGGACTTGGTACCGACAATATTAGATCTTGGGACGTCAGGTCAGGCACTTGCGAGTCAGGACTCGATTGAGCCGCTTGAGGGGAAAAGCATGCGCTGCCTGTTAGAAAATAATTCAAGTAACTGGCACAACATCGCTATTTCGGAAATGATGTTTGAAGGGCTCACTGCACCCGCCATAATGATTCGGAAAGACAACTATAAATATGTACATATCAACCCCAATGACCGATTACTTTTTGATATGGAGAAAGATCCTCTCGAGCATAACGACCTGGCGAGCGGCAAACGTTTTTCGAAAGTGGTAGCCGAATTTCAGGCCATGATTGCGGAGCGGTGGGATCTGGACAAAATCACTTCGTTTATCCACCTGAACCAACGCAGACGTAATTTTATACATAAAGCTCATCAGATCGGTCGGCAAGTATCGTGGGAATTTCAACCCTATAAAGACGCGTCTAAGTTATACCACCGATCACACATGACCTGGCTTGAAGCAGATAAGCGCGACATGTTCAGACCAAACACATATGAGCCCCATTCAGGTGAAGCGGGATAGTGGATTTTCACCGAAGCCAGTTGGTTTCAGTGAAAGAATGAGCCGATCGAAGACAATGTAAGAGGTTTACATCGAGACAATTCGTGGTGAGCACCAATCCCTGTGGCATGGTGTAGATCAGATGCTATTATGGAGGTTTATAAACGTGACTAAAATTGAAATTTATACATCCACTCTTTGCGGGTACTTGCATCGCGCCAAGAATCTGCTGAATAACAAGGGAGTCAAGTTTGTCGAGTACGATGTCACGGTTAACCAGGAAACACGCAAGGAAATGAGTGAACGCATGGGTGGCAAGACCTCGGTTCCACGGGTCTTCATCGATGGTAAAAGCATCGGCGGCAGTGACGACCTGATCGAATGGGATCATAATGACGAGCTTGATCCTATGCTTGGTATTGCCTAATGAGCGATCCTTTCAAGGTTGCCTGTATTCAAACCAATTCAGGTTCCGACGTGGCTGCCAATCTGGCTGCTGCCGTCGACCTCGTCAGACAAGCCCGCAGCGCAGGGGCTGATTTGATCGCGCTGCCTGAAACTGTTAATTGCATGGCCCCTGACCGAGTCTTTCTTAAAGGCATCATTCAATCCGAAGAAGGTAATCAGGCTTTGCAGACTTTTGCTGATCTGGCCCGCGAAACCGGAGCATGGGTGCTGATTGGCTCAATATTGGTTGGTGTGCCCTATAGTGGAAAAATGGCCAATCGCTCATTGCTGCTTGACGGGGATGGAGTAGTGCGCGCCCGTTATGATAAAATTCATATGTTTGATGCCAACCTGGGTAGTGCTGAAACGCACCGAGAATCACATTACTATAATGCTGGCGACGAGGCTGTTTTGGCCGAAACGCCTTGGGCAAAGCTCGGCATGACCATTTGTTACGATCTGCGCTTTGCTTATTTGTACCGCGTCCTTGCCCAGGCTGGTGCAGCAATGATCGCTGTGCCTGCTGCCTTTACCCGCATCAGTGGCGAAGCTCACTGGCATGTCTTACTTAGGGCCCGTGCCATTGAGACCGGCTGTTACATTATCGCCCCGGCTCAATGTGGTTGTCACCCCGGGGAGCGCAATACCTTTGGCCATTCGCTGATTGTGGATCCGTGGGGACAGGTGTTGGCCGATGGCGGTGAGGAACCGGGCTTCATTATTGCCGACATCGATCTTACAAAGGTGGATGATGCTCGCAGTAAAATTCCTGCCCTTACTCACGATCGGGTTGTTAGATTAATCTGCTAACAATGACGCCAAGGCTTGTGTCTTGGCCGTAAAAGTACCAAAAATAATTCTCGGTCTTGAAGAAGGGAAGTGAATATTTAACCTCAGAGAATTCTGATTTTATAAAACTTTAGAAAACGGACATCAAACATGAACAAAATCACTCGAATAAAAACTAGTAACCGTATGAGTCAAATAGTTATTCATAATGATACTATCTATCTTGCTGGTCAGGTAGGTATCATAGGAGATGGAGTAGCTGAACAAACTAAAACTTGCCTTGAGAAAGTTGAGGCATTATTAAATGAGGCGGGTTCAGATAAAACACGAATTCTGCAATCCACTATCTGGCTAGACAATATGGCGGATTTTGGAAAAATGAATGAAGTCTGGGATGCTTGGATAACACCTGGAACTTCTCCGGCACGTGCATGTGGTGGAGCAAAACTTGCTACGACAGAATACAAAGTTGAAGTAATAGTGATCGCTGCTCGTAAATGAAATTTTTTCAGATTTATTATCTTGCCCAACTGATAAGTTCTTGCAGAAATAATAAAACTAACATATTGAAAGAAATGGCTTAAGCCGCACGAAGGCTTCTTCGAGAACATCGGCAGGCTGCGTGTAGCAAAGCCGTAAATAGCCTTCACCTTGGGGGCCGAAGGCCACACCAGGCGCCAGCCCAACTTTTGTTTGCTGTAGAATTTCGCCTGCTGCGGCGTAGCTGTCGACTCGGAAGAAGCAGTAAAAGGCACCATCCGGTTCGATGAACTTAACCCGTGAAAATGTGCTCAGCCGCTCAGCCGCTCAGCCGTCAGTTCGTAGCCGGGTTGAATCTTTTCGAGCAATCTTGTAATTTCATCTTCCCCGTCCCGCAGGGCTGCAATGCCTGCCTCCTGAACAAAGCCTGCCGTGCAGGACGTGTTGAATTCCGTCAGCTGGCCCAGCTTCGCCTCGAATACGGCGGGAGCCACGATCCAACCTAATAGCCATCCGGTCATCGACCAGCATTTCGAAAACGAATTCACTGAGATAAGCGCATCTTCGGGTTCCGCAATCGACAGAAATGAAGGCGCATGACGTCCATGGCGATAGAGCCGGGTATAGACATCATCGGCGACGATCCAGATGCCGTGCCGACGGCAATGTTCCAAGACCTGACGCTGCTCTGCACTGGTCATGGTCCAACCGGTAGGGTTGTTTGGTGAGTTGATCACTACCGCCCTGGTGTCCGGCGTCAGTGCTGCGATCAGCTCTTCCACATCCAACGCCCAGTGACCACCTTTCGGAGTGATCGCCACGCTTGCGACTTCGGCACCGGGTTGGTGCAACGGTAGTGCAGACATTACTAGACCTTTTGTACCAGGTCTTTTAATGATTTATTTATCTCTGTTGCCAGCTTGCGTATGATAATGATTTCTTTAGTTCTAAGACCGTGAACATAGCGGTGATGGTTTTTTCCAAAGGCTTGGTTAGTTGGCCCTCTGGAGGCTCCACCAAAGTGCTTAGATCGGCTTTTTGTGTGCGCCACCTGAGTAAGCCAGATCCATAAGCTAATAAAGTTTTCCGGTTGCTTTGGCAGAACTCACTTCAGGTTAGCAGCTATTACCTTGAACCGCTTTTCGTATTCTTTGGGCACGCCGTCGCCGGCAAGCTCGTCCAAGGCTTCGTATATAATGTCTCTAATGGCTTGCTCAATTTCTACATAGCTTTCCATGCCTAAAACTTGAGCAGCTACCTTGGGTGGTAGTGCCAACAATTTAGCCCTGGCATTAGCTATTTGCCCCTGCCAGGCTAAAATTACCATTTCCAACGGCAATAACTTCCCGCGTTGCTGCTCTAGGTCCAATGTAACCCTTTCAGCCTGTAACCTGGTTAGCTTAGCTCGCTCTTGTGTGTAATCTAGTTCACCACCTGAGTGATTACCTAGCCATGTTTTGAGCGTGCCTATGTTAAAAAATACTTGTTTGCCAGTTTTGGTGTGTGGACAACCTTTGCGTCTCCAGTTGTCCAGTGTTGTTAATGAAACATTTAGTTTTTGTGCTGTTTCACTTCTGTTTAAACTCATAGTTGTTTTCTCAAATATATTTTTGTAACTAGGGAAACCTTGCGCTTTAGAAATACCCTCCTCAGGATGCGCTAGTAGGGACCCAATGGTTTTATGCAAAACCGTTTTTCACCCACACCCGTCATTTGCACCGATAAAACCTATATAACTCTCTGCCTTGAGAGATAAACTGGTTTTATAGGTTTTATCGCTACGTCTTTTCAAAGAGCTATAGAGATAAATCGGTTTTACTGGTGCAGATTGGGTGTGTAGGTTATTTTTCGGTTTTAGCTATTACAGTACATGGGGTGCTTAAAGTAGTCGGTCGCAGGTCTAGTGGTACCGCTCACTGCTTTCTGCAGGTGACCATGCTCACATAGACTATTTAACGCCTCGTGGATTTGGTCTGTCGTTGTCAGACCATGCCAATTCTTGCTATTAATCGCACCTATACGGAACGGGTTAGGCATATTATGCAAGCGCTTCTGCAATGCCTTGGCGCTACCTATAGGACCGTCTGCAAGAGCGTACACACGCCTAGCATGGCTTTCTAAGTACTCACACCAAGCCAAGGCTTTCTTGGCGGACTGTATACCTATACTCCCACCTGGGCTTGAGTCTACTGCGTGGATAATCAAAGCCAGGCTAGGGAACAATGACACGTATTTAGCCAGGTGTGATTCCAGTTGTGGGCTAAGTGTGGCGCTTCTAACCAGGTTCTGGTTTTTGTCATACCAAGTGTCGAATAGCTTTTGTGCGTCTGGTAAAAACTTTAGAATTGTTGGATTGGCTAGGTCACCTTCAAGCCAGTTTAGTTTGTTAAATATCTGAATAGCTTTTTGTTCTGCTTCCTCATTGGGTCGCCTGTCCACATGTTGGAAGGGCTTAGGATCTGGGAACACCATTAATTGGAATCGCTCAATTAACCCGTCGTCACCTTTACCTTCTTTTTGGGCCACAAGGTAAGGCATTAACTTCCCAGGTTGGATACCGCCCATTAGGCTTAATGTGGCGCTCTCAATGCGTTGTGTGCCCCTACCAATACGATCATAAGTAAAGCTGCTAGTGCCAGCCCAACATTCCAGGTAAAAGGCACGGTCACTGGCACGGTCGGGTTTATCCAGCATATTTAGCCAGCCAGTTAATTCGTCTCTGAATAATAAAACGCCCATAGGGTTACTACCCAATAGTTCACCTAATTTTTCCACCGTAGCGTCGTTCACAATAAAACGTTTGCACGGTGGTGGCTCCACAGGCCCCAAATTCAAAGATTTTAGAAAATCCTTTTCGCCTTCTTTCTGTTTTCCACCCTCGATCTTTTTTTTCAACAACTTTTCGTTGGCCTTCAACGCCACCTTGGCCATTTTTTCTTGCTCAAGGTATTTGCCCATTGCTAACCCATGCTTTTCAAATTCGACTGATTCAAATTGATGGAGCGGGGCCATCGCTTTCGTAAGTGACGGTGTTTTTTTAGCCGATGGGCGCCCAATAACAGCGCCCCATAGATTAGGGACTACGAGCCATGGGTCGAATCGCTTGGGCATTACAGCCAACTTGCGGCCAATGAGCGTTGCCAAAGCGACCATGACACCGACGGCCACATAATCCGGTGATGAATGATCCATTCGCTCTGCTATGTCGGTGATGTAGTCACGCATACTGTCAGGCAACATTTCAGGGTACAAGGGTTTGACTGGCAGTAGCTCTGCCTTTAATTCCTTGGGTTTATCCCAGGTTAATGATTCGGCTACCCCCTGCGAAACACTTCCCTGGGCTTCTGGACCGGTCCTAGGGTTGTCCTTGCCTGCCTTAAACCCACTGGCTAAAGTCTTGGCTATTTCTTCGGTGGGTAGGCCACTTTTCTGCGCTGCCTGGGTTAGAGAATTAAGTGCTAAATTGCTTTCTATTGCACCCCCAGCGACTAACTGCCCAATATTAAAGCACGACTTATTAAACTGATCGTTTCTAGCACCCTGTGGGGCTCCTGCAATGGCCTGGCATTCATTCTCTAAGGCTTGCATACCATAGGGGGTGGGGTCATTAGAGGCTGGTATAGAGGCGTTAAAATCTACCTTTGTTTTGGCCGCTTTTTTTGGTCTAGCAATCAATTCTAGTAGCCATTCTGGTAACTCTGGTAGCTTCTCTTCTGTTGTGGTGAACTTGTACACCTGGCCATTAGGATGGATGGAGGGGGGCGCAACTACATGGCCCCCATTAGCGCGAATATCAAAACCCATGCCAGGCTTTGTTTTATTGCTAATGCTCCGGCCTGCTGGGTAAGAAAAGTACAAGTGGTGGCCTTTACCTGTCTTAACTTTTGGGCCTATAGGTAATCCCTCTGCCTGGGTAGCTAACAAAGTTGCCCATATTTCCTCATCGTCTACATCAACTACCACAAGGTTATTAACTTCCCCGGTGGCTAGACCAATGTTGTAAGGTGCTGTTTTCCAGTGCGCTTTAATAACCTCTTTAGAAATCGTGGCACCCTTATAGCCATGGGAGTTAGCTGGCTGTTTACCTTTTACCCTTAGTGGGAAAATGTACAAACCTTTCGCAGCATATTCTTCTGCTTTGTCCATGAGTGTGCTTTGTGGGCTAGTCATTTGCTGCGCTCCCATCGGTATCAATATAGGAATAAACTCGGGTAATCAGTAACTCCTTTCCTTTTTCTTCGCTCATTTGCTGCCAGCTAACAATGCTATGGCCGTCTTTGCGAAGGGTTTCAATCAGAGGGGCTATATCAATCTTGTGTGTGTGCCCTGCTGGGCAATAAATTACTTGATGCTGCTCCAGCCTTTGGCCAGTTTGGAGTGTCCATAAAAGACACTGTTCATCAAAAGCTTCAATATCACATGTGCCAGAAAAAAAAGCTGCAATTGTAACTCGATCAAAGTGGCTCATATCGACTGTAGAAGAATCAGCCTTAGGGTTGGGGCTGCTCTTGTTGGTAGTCTTTTTCATTTAACCCACCTCTCTTTCAGCTATCCAAGCTTCTACTTGAGATGACTTCCAACGAACCATATTTGCACCTAAATGAATTGCAGCTGGAAACTTCCCAGCTTTAGTCCATCTGTATATGGTTGCTTTCGATATGTCGAACTTAGCTTCAAGTTGTTGGCGCTTTAGATAGGTATCTGATAAGTGTTTATTTGGCATGTTAGCCTCCGTAGTTAAGGGGGCTCAAGAGGCTCCCGTAAAATGATATTACGGTGCTTATCCCTAGATCTATGAGGTACAAAACATGGTTTTTTAAGGCAATTTGTGTGCGTTTTACAAATTTAGTGACCTTATGGATGCTCTAATTTTTGCGGGGTCCGTTTCTAAGGTTGGAAAATATGCGGCCGCAAGCCGAGAAATAACAGTCCCTAACGGCTTACCATACGCAGTCTTGTTATAAGTTGCTAGTGATCTAACGAAGTGCAAAAGCTCTCTACCGGTGTTTTTGGTCTGTATTGTCAAAGGAGACTTGTATCGATGTTGTGTCTCAAGTCTAAGTGCGTGCTTTCTCAACATTTCACTGATCTGTATGCCTGTTTGGTTAATGTACAGGTTCTGAAAACTAGTAAATTCATCCGGCCTACCATCTGCATACTGAACCAAGCCGCCGGCACAAGGTTTGCCCTCATGTAAAACTAAGTCGTGTTGATCTAAATTATAATCTTGTATATCGTTTGCTAGCCCCCGCATGGTGCGAATAATTCTGTCATGCTTTGCGAAACGTTCTGTAGGGGTTAGGTCCCCCCAGTGGGTAGGTCCTTTTAGGGCTGATTTAATGGCCATATGGAACTTGGTCAGCGATTCATCCAAATTTACATCGTTATGAAGTTTCGCCCTAGTTTTCAACGTTTTCCATATGGGTAATATGTCTATATGTGTGCCCAGAACTATATCGGCGTCGATGCTTTTTTTCCAATCAGGTAGTTCCGCCTCCCTATTCCCTGGCGACTTTGCCCACCTGTTAAAAGCATTGATTTCGAAATCTATATTTTTAATAATGACGTCTGGTGTTCCAGGTAAAATAATTGGTTTTGGTATCTGTTCCATTTCGCACCTCTGCGCCCTACAAATAAAGATACTATGCCAGGGCGGGTAGGTATTCCGCCTTTTCGGTAATTAGCCTAGACATAGTAAAGCTGGTTAATTAATGGCTCGTAAGCCTCGTGTGGTTGTGGCCATACTCATATTCCCGGTAGCCGCATCTTCAATATGTTGGCTCCACCATTCCATCATTATGCGGCGCTGTGGTAGATACTTGGCATGGTTATAGCTCCGCCGTGTTTCGTTTTTATCTATGTGAGCCAGTGCCATTTCGATTACGTCATAATCAAAGCTTTGTTCGTTGAGCGTGGTGCTAGCCAGTGCGCGCATACCATGGGCGGTGAGTGTGTCTTGGAAACCCATTCGTTTGAGTGCTACGTTGGGCGAGCCACCGTTAGCGTGGCTTGATGGGTCGCGTTGGCTTGGGAATACATGTGCCAAGTGCCCGCTAATGGGCCGCATAACGTCGAGTAAAGCAACGGTCTGGGCCGTTAGTGGTACAACGTGCTCGCGTTTCTTCTTCATGCGTTCTGGCGGTATGGTCCAGGTCATTTCGTCTAAGTTTATTTCTTCCCACCTTGCACCGGCTGATTCACCTGGGCGAACCATGGTATGTAATTGCCATTCAATCATTACCCTAGTGGGCAGCTTTATACTGGCTCGGTGTAATGTGTTCATCAACAAAGGCAATTGATTAGGCTCTAGGGTCGGGTTGTGCTGTTTGATGGGGTTGGCAAACTTAGCTTTTATGCCGGCTATCGGGTTGTAGTGTATAACTCCAGTATTGACTGCAAAGGTCATTATTTCATTTAAACGCTGGCATAGGCGCTTTACTGTTTCCAGGTTGCCACGCGCTGCCACTGGCTCAATGGCACTTATGGCCATAGGCGCTGTAACTTCACCAATAGGGCGTTCGCCAATAAAGGGGAATATGTGACGGTCTAGTGAGCGCCAAATATCGAGCGCAAAGTTGGCTGTAACCTTGGTCTTTTTAACCTCGAACCATTGTGCTGCTATAGCCCTCAAGTTGCTTTCAGTGTCGAAGGTCGTCTTTTGGTTGATTTCGCCCCTATGTGTCTGCGGGTCAATGCCGTTAGCTAGTAGCGATAAATACATGTCCCTGGCATCCCTGGCTTGCTTTAACGTAATGCCGCTGTTGTAGCTGCCTAAGCTTAGTTTGGCGCGTTTGGTCGTGTGTAGCTTCTGGTACCTGAATACCCAATCTTTAGAACCGTTGGGGCGTATACGCAAGCCTAGGCCGTGTGTATCGCTTAGAACGTATTCATTGGCTGTGGCCTTGGCCTTGCGTATTTGGGTGTCATTGAGTGGAGTAGCTGTTCTGGGCATAAAGTACCTCGGTCGTCCATTTTCCTTGCTTTAGGTACCCTGATTTTTGTTTATAGGTCCTAGGGGTCCCAAAGGGGTGCCAAAAACGTTGAGATTCTATGCTACGGCAAAAGCCCCTACGGGGCAATATTTAGGCATAAAAAAGCCCCGAAACCCTTTCTAGTTAGGGTAACGAGGCTAATTTTGAGTCTCAAGAGTTCTTATTGAAACTCATATGTGGTGGAGATGGGGGGAGTCGAACCCCCGTCCGCCAGTCCTCTGCCATTGGCTCTACATGTTTAGATCACTTTATTGTTTTAACCTGCCGCGGCC